>Ga0209916_1000969_pt1 | contig 32482 bp, 30 predicted proteins | sample ThiBio_1000_plan_FD_183956 | JGI IMG/M metagenome (GOLD analysis project Ga0209916, IMG submission 183956) | Wastewater bioreactor microbial communities from Cape Town, South Africa - Thiocy_solids_2 (SPAdes) | ecosystem: Engineered > Bioreactor > Thiocyanate-remediating > Anaerobic-Aerobic ... | reverse complement strand
CAGGGCGCGCCCCATACGATCGGCGTCGGCGGCCGCACCGAGATCGGCAGGGTTCGCCCAGGATGCGGCGTCCGGAACAGCCTCTCGCAGGCGGCACATGGTGACGTCGGTCAGCTGCACCACTTGGAGGCCCGCCCCCGCTGCCGCGTCGGCTGCCAGGATCTGCGGACCTCCGGAATTGCCCATGATCGCGATGCGAGGACCGGCCGGCACCGGCTGGCTGGCCAGCAGACGGGCAGCGTCCAGTAGCTCGGGCATGGTGTCCACCCGGAGCACCCCCGCCTGTGTGAACATCGCGTCCACGACCACGTTCATGCTGGCCGCCGCGGCGGTGTGTGACCGTCCAGCTTGTTCACCGGCTGGGGTGCGGCCGCCCTTGATCGCGATGATCGGTTTGGCCGCCGAGATCCGGCGAGCGATGCGCGCGAACTTTCGCGGGTTGCCGAAGGATTCCAGGTATAGCGCGATGACTTTCACGCGCGGGTCGTTCTCCCAGGCGAGCAGCAGGTCGTTGCCGCTGACGTCGGCCTTGTTCCCCACGGACACGAACTGGGCGACACCGAGTCCCGACCGGGCAGCCGCCTCCACCACCGCGATGCCCAGGGCGCCGGACTGCGATGCCAGGCCGAGGGCCCCGTCTTGCATTTGAAGGCGCGCGAAGGTGGCATTCAGCCGGACCGTGGGATCGGTGTTCAGCACTCCCAGGCAGTTCGGGCCGATCAGACGCATCCCGAATTGGCGGGCGAGGGTGCGTATCTGCCGCTGCAAGTCCCGACCGGCCGTTCCGGTTTCGCCGAAGCCGGAGGTCAGCACCACGAGTCCGCGCACGCCCCGTCGCCCGCATCCTCGCACGACGTCGGGCACTCGCGGCGCGGGGACCGCAACGACAGCGAGGTCGACGGCGACCGGCAGCTGTTCCGGTGTGGTGACCGTTGGCATGCCGAGGATGGTCCCGCCGTGAGGATTGACCGCGTAGACCTGACCGGTGAAACCGCCTTCGATGATGTTGCGCAGCACCTGGTGGCCGACGCCGCCAGGTCGGTTGCTGGCACCGATCACAGCCACTGACCGCGGGCCTAGGACGGCGGTCAGGCTGGCGGCATCCGCCTGCGCTTCCCGGCGGTCGGACGCGGAGATCGCGTCCGGTCCCGCGTGCAGGTCGATGACCAGGCGCACGGTGCCGTACTCGTACGATCTCATTACCGGCAGTCCCAGGTCCCTCAGCAGCCGCATCATGTCGCCGTTTTCGGCCAGAACATCGGCGAGCAGGCGACGGTATCCGTATGCGCGTGCGACGTCCGCGAGGTGTTCGGCAAGCAGGGTTCCGATGCCGAGGTGCTGCTGCCCGTCGTCGATGAGGATCGCGATTTCCGCATCGTGTTCGTTCACGCGCTCGAACTCGGCGACACCGACGAGTCGGCCACCTATTTCGGCCACTAATGAGAGTTGGTCGGCGTCGCCAGGTGCCGCCAGCATCTCGGCATGTCGACGGACGCGCGCGCGGTCCAGGCCGAAAAACCGCAGGTACAGTGATCGGTCGGACGCACGCTCGTACAGGGCCATGAGCCCGTCGCGGTCGGCTCGGGTGGCGGCACGGATGTGGACCAGTGCTCCATCCGATCGCAGGGCGTCGACGTCCTTGGGCGGGGCGGTGGTCATTGCTGGTGCCTTTCATGTCGGTGGTTGTTGCACGGCGTCAGATGGTGACGACCGTGTCGGGGCGCCCGGTTCAGCAGCGGAGGACAGTCCGACCGATTCAGCCCACCGCACGGCGGCGGCTCGCGGCAGATTCCTTGGGCCTCGCGGCGCACGACATTGGGTCCATATCGTGGTGCGTCGCGTCATGGGGCCGTCGTCGGAGTTGATCGGGACCACCGCGACCGGGCAGGTGGCGTGGTGGCGTCGCGTTCTCGCTCGCAGGACAGTCGGTATACCGCCAGGCGACAGGCCATTTCTGGGAGCGCTTCGAATGCCACAGAACCATGGAGATCCTGTAACGCGGCCTTCACTTCAGCTTTCACATCGCTCCGCCTGACCGGCACCGCGAGACTGCTGGCCAGTTCGGCGGTCAGGGACGCCGCCAACGTCGAGAGCCGGCGTTGGAGCGTCGTTTCGGTCTGCGCGCGGGCCGGCGCGCTACGAGCGGGTGAGGTCATGGTCATCGGAATCTGGTCTCGCTCCGGTGGTTACTTCAACGAGCACGATGTCGACGATGCGCCGTTCCACGGGCCGCGACCAGTGTCATTGGTCCCGATCTCGCGAGTGTCGGGAAATCGCTCACCGGTAGATGCGGTATTGATGCCGTGGGGTCATGTCTTGTGGTCCCGCGCCCCATCCGGTGGTGTTGTGCCGCGGACAGGGCGGGCGTGGCCGCGGGAGGGGCTGAACACCGCCGCCCGTCGCCGCTGGTGCCGGTACGGCCTTGTCGGCGCAACGGGCGCCAACGGCGAGCCGACTCGATAGAACACCCGCTTGCCGAACTCGATCAACACCAGATACACCGCGACCATCACCGCCAGCACCGCGTAAAACTCCAGCGGCAGCACGCGGAAGCCGAGCACCGGGCCGAGCGGGGTGATCGGCAGGATCGCCCCAACCAGGACAACGCCGATGGCCGCGAGCGCCAGCGGCAGGCTGGGCCGGCTGCGGAAGAACGGCACCCGACGGGTGCGGATCGCGAAGATGACCAGGGTCTGGGTGGCGAGCGACTCCACGAACCAGCCGGACCGGAACTCCACCGGGCCGGCATGCAGCAGCCAGAGCATGACCCCGAAGGTGACGAAGTCGAACACCGAACTGATCGGGCCGAACAGCAGCATGAACCGGCGGATCAGGGCAATGTCCCAGTGCGACGGCCGGCGCAACTGGTCGGCGTCCACCTCGTCGGTGGGGATCGCCAGTTGGCTCGTGTCATACAGCAGGTTGTTCAACAGAATCTGTGACGGCAACATCGGCAGGAACGCCAGGAACATCGAAGCGCCGGCGGCGCTGAACATGTTGCCGAAGTTGCTGGACGTGCCCATGAGCACGTACTTGATCGTGTTGGCGAAGATCTGCCTGCCCTCGACGACGCCGTCGGCGAGCACATTCAGGTCCTTTTCCAGCAGGATCACGTCGGCGGCGTCCTTGGCGACGTCGGTCGCGGTGTCGACCGAGATTCCGATGTCGGCCGCGTGCAGCGCGAGCGCGTCGTTGACGCCGTCCCCGAGGAAGGCCGCATCGCCGCCGGAGGCGTGTTGCAGCCGCACGATGCGGGCCTTCTGTTCGGGGCTGACCCGTGCGAAGACGGTGGTGCCGGCAATCGCCGCGGTGAGCTCGGCATCGGTCATCCGGTCGAGATCGGCGCCAGTCAGCGAGTCGGGGGACTCCAGGCCCAGTTCGCGGCAGACTTGCGCGGCGACGGTGGGGTTGTCACCGGTGACGACCTTGACGGCGATGCCCAGCTCACGCAGTCGGGTCAGCGCCGCAGCAGCCTCGGGTTTGGGAGGGTCCAGGAACACCAGTAGGCCGATCAATTCCAGGTTCTGTTCGTCCGCCGGCGTCGGCTGCCGGAGGCCATCGGCGGCACGCGCAGCCACCGCGATCACTCGGTTGCCTGCGGCATATTCGGCTGCGAGGGCCCGCTGCGTCTGGGCCGGGATGTCGCGGCAGCGGTGCAGCACGGCCTCCGGGGCGCCCTTGGTGACCAGCGTGCGCACGCCGGATTCCAGTTGCACCACCGTGGAGGCGAGCCGGCGTCCGTGGTCGAACGGGAGCGTGCCGATCGTGACGGTGCGCTCTAGCTGGCGGCGCTGCTCGGCGGCGACCGGGGACGCCCACAGCGCCGCGTCGAGCGCGTTGGCGCCGACGGCCGCACCGCCCTCCCCGGTCATCTCGCAGGCCATCAGCCCGAACGTGATCACGTCGGCCGCTCGTCGTCCGGGAGCCGGCACACCGCGCATGAACCGCACGTGGCCGTCCGTGAGCGTTCCGGTCTTGTCGGTGAACAGCGTGCCGATGTCGCCCAGGTCCTCGATGCAGACCAGCCGCTTGACCAGGACCTTGTTTCGGCTCATCCGGCGCGACCCGGCGGCCAGGCTGGTCGACACCACGGCCGGCAGGAGCTGCGGTGTGATGCCGACAGCGATCGCCAGCGAGAACAACAGCGCGTCGATCACCGGCCGGTGCAGCACGACGTTGACGGCGAAGATTCCGGTCGTGAGCGTCCCTGCCACGTAGACCAGCAGCATCGAGAACCGCCGAAGCCCGACCTGGAATTCGGTATCCAGATGGTGCGTGCCCAGCCCGGCCGCGATGCGCCCGAACTGAGTGCGCGCGCCGGTGGCTATCACGATGCCGCGACCGGCCCCGCCGTGCACGACCGTGCCCATCAGCGCGCAGCACGACAGTTCGGCGATGGTGGCGCCGTCCCCGACCGGCGCGTTGGACTTGGCGGCCGGAATGGGCTCGCCGGTGAGCACGGACTCGTCGCATTCCAACCGGTTGACCGTCAGCAGCCGAAGATCGGCCGGCACGATGTCGCCGAGGCGTAGCTCGACGACATCGCCGGGGACCAGTGCACGAACATCGACCTGGACCGGCGCACCGTCGCGGATCGTGAGGGTCCGGTGCTGGATCTGCGAATGCAGCGCGTCGGCCGCGCGTTCCGCGCGGTACTCGTTGCCAAACCCCAAGCCCACGGACATCGCCACAATGACCGCGATGATGATCGCGTCCGATCGTTCCCCGACGAGGTACGAAACGACAGCAGCCGCAACGAGCAAGATCAGCAAGGGCGAACGCACCTGCCGCACTAACACGGCTAGCGGCCCCAACCGGTGCGAGGACAGCACGTTGTATCCGAATCGTGCCTGACGATCGGTGACCTGTTGACTGTTCAGCCCGCCCAGAGCGCTGCCGAGCCGTGCCAGCACCGCGTCGCTGGGCAGCCGCCCAGCGACACCAATGTCGCCCACGATGCCGTCGTACTCACGGTCACTCGCCGGCGGCGAAATCGCCGGTGCTCGCACGATGCCAGCGTGCGCGGGGCTCGGTAACCGACCGATAGGCCGTTGGTCACCGATCCCGGGGACGAACGTCCCGATCGGTCCCGCGCCTCTTGCGCCGGGTCCACCGCTGCAGGAAGGTCGATGGGGTGAACAACACCGATCTCCATCTCCTGGATGAGTACTGGCGGGCCGCCAACTATGTGTCGGTCGGGCAGATATACCTGATGGACAACCCGCTGCTGCGCGAGCCGTTGCTGCCCGAGCACATCAAGCCGCGGCTGCTCGGGCACTGGGGCACCACACCTGGGCTGAACTTCGTCTACGCCCACCTGAACCGGGCTATCCGGGCACGCGACCTCGACATGATTTACGTGTTCGGGCCGGGGCACGGTGGTCCGGCGGCGGTGGCGAACGCCTACCTGGAGGGCACCTACAGCGAGGTCTATCCGCACATCGGCCGGGACGCCGAGGGCATGCGGCGGCTGTTTCGGCAGTTCTCCTTCCCCGGCGGCATCCCCAGCCACGTCGCGCCGGAGACCCCCGGGTCGATCCACGAGGGCGGCGAACTCGGGTACGCCTTGCTGCACGCCTACGGCGCCGCGCTGGATAACCCCGATCTGGTGGTGGCGTGTGTGGTCGGTGACGGTGAGGCCGAGACCGGTCCGCTCGCGGCCAGCTGGCACGCCAACAAGTTCCTCGACCCGTCCAGCGACGGTGCAGTGCTGCCGATCCTGCACCTGAACGGCTGGAAGATCGCCAACCCCACACTATTGGCCCGGATACCTCGCGCGGAGCTGCTGGACCTGTTGCGCGGCTACGGGCATCGGCCGATCGTCGTGGAGGGTGACGACCCGGCCGTCATGCACGAGCAGATGTCCGCCGCACTGGATGACGCACTGGACGATATCGGCCGAATCCGGCAGGCGGCCCGATCCGGCAACCTGCACGAGCGCCCCACCTGGCCGGCGATCGTGCTGGTCACCCCCAAGGGCTGGACCGGCCCGGCCACCGTGGACGGGCTGCCGGTGGCGGGAACCTGGCGATCCCACCAGGTGCCGCTCGCGGAGGTCCGCACGAACCCCGCCCATCTGCGACAACTGCAGGACTGGCTGCATAGCTACCACCCCGAGGAACTGTTCACGACGGACGGGTCCCTGCGCCCCGATCTCGCCGCCCTCGCCCCGGCGGGCGATCGGCGGATGAGCGCCAACCCGCACGCCAACGGTGGCCTGCTGTTGCGCGATCTGGAACTGCCGGGCTTCCGCGACTACGCGGTGCCTGTCCCCCACCCCGCCGCTGGATTCGCCGAGGCGACCCGAGTGCTCGGCGGCTGGCTGCGCGACGTGGTGCGCGCCAACCCCGACACGTTCCGGCTGCTGGCGCCCGACGAACTCGTCTCCAACCGGCTCTCCGCCGTATTGGAGGCGACGGACCGGGTCTGGCAGAGCGAGATCCGCGACGGCGACGATCACCTCGCCCCGACCGGCCGGGTCATAGAGGTGCTGTCCGAGCACCTGTGCCAAGGACTGCTGGAGGGCTACCTGCTCACCGGCCGGCACGGCCTGTTCACCTGCTACGAGGCGTTCATCCACATCGTCGACTCGATGGTCAATCAGCACGCGAAGTGGCTCAAGACCACCAAGCAGATCCCGTGGCGCCGCCCCATTGGATCGCTGACCTACCTGCTCAGCTCGCACGTGTGGCGCCAGGACCACAACGGCTTCTCCCACCAGGATCCTGGCTTCATCGACCACATGGTCAACAAGAAGGCCCAGGTCGTCCGGGTCTACCTGCCGCCGGATGCCAATACCCTGCTGTCGGTGGCCGATCACTGCCTGCGCAGCCGCGACTACATCAACGTGATCGTCGCCGGCAAGCAGCCCTCCCTGACCTACCTGGACATGGACACGGCCGTCGCACACTGCACCCGCGGGCTGGGCATCTGGGAATGGGCCAGCAATCATCCCGAACGCCACCCCGACGTGGTGCTCGGCTGCGCCGGCGACATCCCCACCCTGGAGACCCTGGCCGCCGCCGACCTGCTGCGGCAGCACTTCCCCGACCTGGCCGTCCGCGTTGTCAATGTCGTTGACCTGATGCGCCTGGAACCGGACACCGAGCACCCGCACGGCCTGTCCGACAGGGACTTCGACGCGCTGTTCACCACCGACCGGCCGGTCATCTTCGCCTACCACGGCTACCCGACGCTCATCCACCGGCTCACCTACCGCCGCACCGGCCACGCCAACATCCACGTGCGCGGCTACAAGGAGGAGGGCACCACCACGACACCGTTCGACATGGTGATGCTCAACGACCTGGACAGGTTCCACCTGGTGATGGACGTCATCGACCGCGTGCCGTCCCTCGGCACGGACGCCGCGGTGATCCGCCAGCAGATGGCCGACGCCCGGCTGGCCGCCCGCGCGTACACCCGCGAGCACGGCGTGGACGATCCCACGATCAGCGACTGGACTTGGCAGCACTGACCGTGGCCGTCCTGGTGGTCAACGCCGGCTCCAGCAGCCTGAAGTTACGGCTGCTCGACGACCGCGACAACACCCTCGGAGCTGAGGATCTGCCCGACGTCGATCACCTCCAGCATGAAACGCTGCCGGAGGCCGTCGAGCGCCTCGCCCGAGCGGACGCGATCACCGCCGTCGGGCATCGAATCGTGCACGGCGGGGCGGAGTTCACGCGGGCCACAGTGCTCGACGACGCGGTGACGGCTCGCCTGCGTGATCTGATTGATCTGGCCCCGCTGCACCAGCCGAAATCCCTGGCCGCGCTCGATGCCGTCACCGCCGTGCTACCAGGAGTCCCGGCCGTTGCATGCTTCGACACCGCATTCCATGCCACGATCCCACCGGCCGCTAGAACCTATGCGGTGCCTCGCGAATGGCAGCGGCGCTACGGCATCCGCAAGTATGGCTTCCACGGACTGTCCCACGCCTACTGCGCCGGCCGGGTCGCGGATCTGCTGGGGCGCAGTCGATGTCGTCTCGTCAGCTGCCATCTCGGCGCTGGCGCGTCGCTGGCCGCGGTAGTGGACGGCCGGTGCATGGATACCACCATGGGCTTCACGCCGCTGGATGGCCTGATCATGGCCACCCGGTCGGGTTCGGTCGATCCCGGGCTGGTGCTTTGGCTCACCGAGCACGAGAATATGAGCCCGCACGAGATCGCCGATGCCCTCGAACACCGCTCCGGTCTGCTGGCTCTGGCCGGCACCGCGGACATGCGGGAAGTACAGGCTCGAACAGATTCCGGGGACGCCGATGCGCGGCTCGCGTTGGCCACCTATGTGCATCGGTTGGTGACGGCGGTCGGTGCCATGGCCGCCGCGGCCGGCGGCCTGGATGTCCTGGCCTTCACCGGCGGGGTCGGCGAGAACTCCGTCACCGTCCGAAGCATGGCCGCCGACCGCCTGGCCCACCTCGGAATCGTCGTCGACCCGGCAGCCAACGACGCGGCCGTACCCGACACCGATGTCAGTGCCGTAGCCGCGGGGGCCCGCACCCTGGTGATCGCCGCGCGGGAGGACGTGATCATAGCCCGCGAGGCGCGCCGCGCCCTGTCCTGACCGGTGCCGTTGAGCGTGGACCCTGTCGTTGCGGTCAACGCCATCAACCAGTGCTGCGATCCTCGGATGCGTGCCGCACAAGGCGTTTGCTCGCCAGCCGATCCGCCTCGGCCAGCTCGGTGGCGCTGACAACGCTGGCATCAGCGCCGGGAAAGACCAGCGTTGACCGTCCGGTATCGACCCAGTGGACCACGAATGGCGGCTCCCCGGAAGGGGAGCCCACCGAGACGATCTCGCCTCGGCGTCCGCTGACGTGGTCGGTCTTGGCGGCGACGATGAGCCAGTCGCCCGGCTTGGCCTTCATAGCAGAGTCCTTTCACCTCGGACAGCGTTTGACCTACTCAGGTGCAGGCCAGCGGGAACGGCGCGAAGGCTCCCACCGGCCCCCGGTTGCGGCAGAACAGGAATCCCTGACGGTGCAGGTCGTCGATGATGCCGGACAGCGCCGTGGGGTAGTTGGTGAACAGGTGGCCCAGGATCACGCCGCTGGACTTCGCCGAGTACGACGAGGTGCGCACGATATACCGGATGCTCGACACGCTCCTGCGGCTGCCATTGACGTACTGCCAGTCCCGGGTGTCGATGGTCCAGGTGCAGATGCGGTATCCCAAGTTTGCGGCGATGCCCGACACCCGGGAGTTGTAGGCGCCGCCGGGTGGGCGCAGCCGGTTGCTGTAGATACCGTTGCGGATCTGCCAGGCAATGTTGCCGTTCGATAATGTCGTCAGGTCGGGGTGCGAGTAGGTGTGATTCAGCACCCAGTGCCCCTGCTTGCGCAGGGTCGAGACGATGCCAGGGTACCGGCGCGCATACTCGTTGATCAGGAAGAACGCCGCACGGATGCCGCGCGACTGCAGGTAGGCGCCGGTCCGGGTCGCCCGGTACGCATCGCCGTACGCCCAATCGTCCAGGGTGAGCAGCACCCGCCCGGATGTGTTGCCGCACCGGGAATTATTGTAGGTGGCCGCCGTCAGGGTCACCACCGGCGGCGTGGTAATCCCCGGTGCGGCGGAACTGGCGGGCTGCCCCGGGCCGGCGGGCTGCGTCATGACGACGACCGCCATCAACCCCGCAGTGAGTGCCATGAGAATGCGATTCACAGCCATGACGGCCTCCTTCGGGCCAACACCTGTCTTCCTAGTCTTGGGACGTTTCGAGGTTCCCGTGTCCCGGCATGGCTCGGTGGCCGACGAGCCGTCCGGGCGTCGCCGGTGGATCGATCCACGGCCACAGTCCGGCGTGATGCATGCATTCCTCGGCCGAATCCAGCAATGCATCGATGTCGCTATCGCTCATATCCCCGCCATCGGCGCGTACCCATTCGCGCCAGCCTTCCGGGCTCAGGCCGTGGCAGTTCGCGCCAGCAGCCAGTTGCGCCAGATACTTGCGCATCGGCGGGCATGCCGCCCTGTCCAGGCCCTCGGCGGCGTACCGGGCGTCGGTGAGTACGTCCTCGTGATCGCGTTCCAATGATTCGCGCACACCGGTGAGGTTCATGTCACGTACCTCGAATTCAGACGGTGGGATGGAGCACGCCTCGCGGCGTGTGATCCCGGCTCTGCCAAGGCTTCTCCCCTCCGGCCAGGCCCGCTAGGGTCTAACGTCCTCGTGCATTGCGTCTGCGCGTCGGCCGCTCGTCGATGCCCGCAGCGCATTGACGATCGCAATGATGTCCACGGCCTCTTGACTGATCGCCCCCCAGAGCGGGGCCAGGCCACCGAGCGCCGCCACCACCATGAGGCCGATGCTCAACGTGATACCCACCATGATGCTTTGCTTGGCCATCGACATGGTTCTGCGCCCGATGGTCACGGCGTCCGCCGCGAGGTCGAGCCGGTCGGGAAGGATGACGATGTCGGCGGATTGGGCAGCGGCCGTGGCGCCCCGCGAGCCCATGGCCACCCCGACGTCCGCTGCGGCGAGCACGGGTGCGTCATTGACCCCGTCACCGATCATCATGACCGGTCCGGCCGTGTGGCTCTGGATGACGGCGACCTTGTCGGCGGGCAGGCACTCTGCCCGCACGTCCGTGATTCCGATCCGCCGCGCCAGTGCAAGCGCGGTGGGCTCGGCGTCGCCGGTGATCATCAGCGTCCGCGAGACCCCGAGATCTCGGAGGCGTTGGACCGTCCGGGCAGCCTCCGGGCGCGGATTGTCGGCCAAGAGCAGCGCGCCGGCGTACTTGTCGTCGACGCCGATGTAGACCGCCACCTCACCGCCGCCCAGCGGCAGGTCGGGGACAGCCGCGCCGCTCTGCGCAACGAACGCCGGCTTTCCGACGCGGACCCGGTGCCCGTCGACGATCGCGACAACTCCGTTCGTGGCCCACTCCTTGCCGTCTTCCACCGCCGGCAGCGCCAGTCCTCGATCCACGGCGGCGCGGGTGACGGATTCTGCCAGGACGTGCGAGGAGTGTCGTTCGGCTGCCGCCGCCAGGGCCAGCAGCCGGTCGGCGCCGATCCAGTCGGCGCTGACGACGGCGGAAAGGGTCGGTCGCCCCTGGGTGAGGGTGCCGGTCTTGTCGAATGCGACCGTGCGCGCTCGCGCCGCGGCTTCCAGGGCTGATGCGCCCTTGACGATGATGCCGCGCCGGGCGGCTCGGCTCATCCCACCCAGGAACGCCACCGGGGCGGCTATCAGCAGGGGGCAGGGTGTCGCCACCACCAGCACGGCCGCGAACCGCTCGGCGCTGCCCCCGGCGAGCCAGGCGATCACCGCGATGACATACGAAAGGATCGTGAACGGGACCGCGTACCGGTCCGCGAGCCGGACCATGCGGGATCTACTGCGGGTGGCTTGGCTGACAAGGCGCACGATCTGCGCGTACTGGCTGTCCGCGGCGCAAGCGGTCGCGGTGATCGTCACGGCCCCGGTTCCGTTCACCGCTCCGCTGAGCACTCGCTCCCCCGCCACGCGCTCGACCGGTAGTCCCTCGCCGGTCAGCGACGACTCATCGAACAGGGCCGCCGCAGAGACCAGGACGCCGTCCACTGGGACCACTTCGCCCGGACGCACCAAGACCGTGTCGCCTACGGCGACATCATCAATGGGTACGTCACGGACGGTTCCATCGCCTGCCAGGTGCGCCGAACGGGGCGCCGCGGAGAGCAACGCGCTCAACTCGCGCTGCGCTCGACCGCTCGCATAGTTCTCCAACGCACGGCCGCCGGTCAACATCAGCACCACGACCATGGCGGCGGCATACTCGCCGACCGCGAGCGTCGCTGCGAGCGCCGTCGCCGCCAGGATGTCGACGCCGACGTGGCCGCGGATCAGATCGCGGATCATGTCGACGGTCAGCCAGACTCCGACTGCAGCGGCGGCCACGATGATGACCCACCGCGCCGCGCCGGCTGCGCCTGCCCAGGACAAGAGTGCAGCCGCGGCGGCCGCCGCGAGCGAAGCGAAGAGGAGAACCGGTCGGCGGGTCGACGGCCGAACCGATCCGGCGGATTGCGAGATGGTCGCCTGCGTCATGCCGCGCCCTTCTGAGGCGGTGATCGGCTGGTACTCCGTCACCGTAGGCACATCCGAGGTTCTGTGGTCTGCGGCTTTCGACTCAGATCGCAAGGTCTTTCGTCTCTGGCCTCGGGCCGCCGCCGGGTGCTGGATTGAGTGTTGACATCGGTTCACGCGGAAAGGATCACGGCGATGGACATCCCACTATCGGCGAACTCGGTGGTAGCAGGGGTTGACGGCTCCACCGCCAGCGTCCAGGCCGCACAGTGGGCGGCGGCCGCGGCCATGCGCTACGGGCTACCGCTGCAACTCGTGCATGCGATCCCTCCGCTGCCGGCCAACGCCTATCCCACGATGGGGGTGTACATCGAGACCCTACGGCGAGCCACTCACCAGGAGGGCGAGGAGTTCCTGGACAAGGCGGCGGCAGCCGCACGAAACGTCGCACCCGAGGTGAAAATCACCCGCTGGCAAAAGGTCGGCGATCCCGTCGACGTGCTCAGCCTGGCCTCCGCCACCGCTCGAGTGATCGCCGTGGGAGCGACCGGACAGACCGGTCTCATCGAACTCCTCGCCGGCTCCACCGCATTGGCACTCCCAGCCCACTCGCACTGCCCCGTGGTGGTCGTCCGGCAGCCCGCCGACGGCACGGACGCCGCCGACGGTCCGGTAGTCGTCGGTGTGGTGGGAACACCGCTCGACCATCCGGCCGTCGCCTTCGCCTTCGAACAGGCATCCATGCTGGGAGTCGACCTGATCGCCGTGCACAGCTGGAGCGACTCACCGCTGCCCGATATCGACCGGATCACCGGGCAGCACGACGACTGGAACGCCATCTTTGAACGCGAACGACGGCTACTCGCCGAGGGCTTCGCCGGATACAGCGAACGCTACCCCGAGGTGGCGGTGCGGCCCGTGATCGTCTACGACCGACCGACGCGAGCGCTGCTCGATCAGGCACGGTCCGCGCAACTTCTGGTGGTCGGCAGCCATGGCCGCGGCCGCGTCGCGGGCGCCCTGCTGGGATCGACCGGCCGTGCGGTGATGAAACTGGCCCCCTGCCCGGTTGCCGTGGTGGCTCGCAGTCACTGAGCCGTGCCGCCCCGCGGCGGATCGGGCTGAGTCTTGGATGGGACGGGAGGTAGCCCGTGGACAGCTGGGTCGTTGACGCCCCCGGTCCGATCTCTTCCGGTCCCCTGCGGCGCGTCGACCTGCCCGAACCCATTCCCGGCGCCGGTCAGCTGCGAATCCGAGTGAGTCACTGCGGCGTCTGCCGCACGGACCTACACCTTGCGGAGGGCGATCTGCCTGCGCACACGGCGCGAGTAGTGCCCGGTCACGAGGTGGTCGGCACGGTCGATGCAATCGGCGACGGTGTACGGGATTTCGCGCCCGGCGACCGGGTCGGCGTGCCCTGGCTGGCCCGCACCTGCGGGCGGTGCCGCTTCTGCAGGACAGATCGGGAAAACCTCTGCATCAGCCCGGTCTTCACCGGCTGGGACGTCAACGGAGGGTATGCGCAGCGGTGCGTGGCCGACGCCGACTTTGTCTATCGCCTACCGGATGGCCTCGACGATCGCGCTGCGGCGCCGCTGCTGTGTGCGGGCATCATCGGCTATCGCGCGCTACGCCTGGCCGAGGTACCCCCCGGGGGCCGATTAGGCATCTACGGCTTCGGCGGCAGCGCGCACCTAACCGCGCAGGTGGCGTTGCATCAGGGACTGCGGGTTCACGTCCTGACCCGCGGCGCAGCGAACCGCGCGCTTGCGCTGCGACTCGGGGTCGACTCTGCCGGCCCTGCCGACGGCGCCCCACCGGAACCGCTGGACGGGGCGATCCTGTTCGCCCCCGCCGGCGATCTCGTGCCCGTGGCGCTGCGGGCCCTCGACCGCGGCGGAACACTGGCCGTCGCCGGAATCTGGCTCTCGGACATCCCCGCGCTGGATTACCGCGTCGAACTGTTCGGTGAGAACCGGCTGCGCAGCGTCACCGCCAACGCCCGACAGGACGGCGTGGAGTTCCTCGCACTGGCGGAGCGACTCGGCGTCCGGGCCAGCATCACCGAGTACCCGCTCGCCGAGGCCGACCGGGCGCTGGCGGACCTGGCACGCGGCGCCTTCAGCGGCGCAGCCGTACTGACCACGGGCCCGTGAAACCTCGGCGCGCAACAGTGACATCCGCCCGCGTCGAGACGGGACTTGCGACCCTGCCCGCCCGAAGCAACGACGGCCAGCCTGGAACCATGGATGCATTTCCGACCGTCGGCACTCCAGATTCTCAACCCCCGACGTCACCACCTGCACATCGGCCCCGATTCGCCCGGACCCTTGCCGTGATCGAATTCCTGGTCGGTACCGCAGCGGTCACCGCGGGCGCATTGATGCTGATCCGACCGGACGGCTCTCTGCTCGCCGCCGACCCGACCGTTCTCACGGTGACGCCGTTCGAGAATTGGACCGTCCCGGGAGTGCTGCTCGCTGTCCTCGTCGGCGGCGGATTCCTCGTGGCCTGTGCGGCTGAATGGAGCGGCATGCCGCTAGCATCGGCGGTTTCCGTCGCGGCCGGATCCGGTCTGATCGCCTTCGAGATCGTGCAACTCGCTCTCATCGGATGGCATCCGCTGCAGCCGACCATGATGATCACCGGTGCGGTGCTGGTCCTGCTGGTGAACCTTCGCGTAGCCGGCAAGTCATCGACAAGGGTCAACCAACCACGACGGGGAGCACAGCGACCATGAGTGATACTCCGAACCGGATCTTGGTGGGGTTCGATGGATCCGAGGAATCCAAGCAGGCCCTCCGCTGGGCCGTCGACCTCGCGGCTCTGCTCCACGCCGAGGTCCACGCGTTCCATGCGTGGAACCTTCCATCGAATTACGACTTCCCCTACGCATTCGAGGGCTGGGACCCGGCCATCGACCCACAGCGTGAATTCGATGCCGCCGTGCGCGAGATCGACACCGGCCGGCGCCCTGACCGGCTGCCGCTGAACGTGGTCCGCGGTGATCCCGCGCGGGTACTCATCGAGGAAAGCCATCAGGCCACCATGCTCGTGGTCGGCAGCCGGGGCCTGGGTGGGTTCGCCAGCTTGATGATGGGCTCGGTCAGCGCCAAATGCGCACGCCACAGCGCCTGCCCCGTCCTGGTGATGCACGGAACGCAGGATCTGTACCGAACCTCGACGAGCGATGAATCGCTCTGACGCGGCTGCGAACGCGGCGCACGGACGCAGCCCACTGGTGTTAGCTGTGCTACTTGTGCTCTCGGCGCAGGCATGCTCACCCGCCACCGCACCGACGCCGACCTCCAGGCCATCAATCAGCTCGGTCGTGTCACCATCGCCGCACGCACCGCCGTCGCAGACATCAACATCGGAACCGAGCCAGCCGTCGACATCAGCATCGTCAGCATCTGAATCGACGACACCACCCACCGTGTTCTCGACACCGCCGAGCACAGCATCGAGCGGCGTCGCCCCGACTTCCCGGCCCACCACAACCACAACCCGGGCGACCGATAGCCGATCCACCGTCCAAGCCACCTCAGCGCGAACAACTACCACCAGCGGGCACGTCTCGCCGCCGAATACTCGGGGCTCCACGCCCGCGTCCAATCGTTCCCCAACCACGCGCACATCCCCACTGCCCTCGTGGACGAGCGCGCCACCACCGACTCAGGGATTCCCGGCAGCGCTGGCAGGGCTGGATATCGAGCGGATTCCGACCAACCGCCCCGTTGTCGCCCTGACATTCGACGCCGGTGCGAATGCCGACGGGTTACCGTCGATCCTGGCATCGCTGCGCGCGACCGGTGTTCCAGCGACGTTCTTCTTGACCGGCCGCTGGGCGACGACCTTTCCCGCCGGTGTGCGCCAGATCGCGGCGGCCCACTATCGCATCGGCAATCACTCCGATACCCATCCCATGATGACATCGCTGCCCCGGGAGGCGATCAGTGCCGAACTCACTGCTGCCAGGGCGAAGATTCTCGCTGCCGGCGGCACGGATCCGCTGCCGTTCTTCCGGTTCCCGTTCGGCGACCGGGATGCCCGCACCATCGAGGCGGTCAACCGCGTTGGCTACGTGGCGGTCCGATGGACCGTGGACACCCTGGGCTGGCAAGGCACCAACGGAGGTATGACCAGGCAGGCAGTGATGGACCGGGTGCTGGCCGCCGCACGCCCGGGATGCATCGTCTTGATGCACCTGGGCTCGAGCCCTGACGATGGCACCACCCTGGACGCAGACGCCCTGCCCACCATCATTTCCGCGCTTCAGGCACGTGGCTACCGGTTCGTGACGCTGGATGCTCTGCTGTGAGAGTGATATCCGTGGCAGATCATGTCGGCTCCCGGCCGGAAAACCCCGTTTGCGTGCCGCGCTGGCCCTGATCCGTTCCCGGCTCCCGGGCTACCGCGTCCGCCTGTGTCGCGCTACCCACAGCGCGACGGCCACCAACGCCGCACCGGCCGCCAACAGAACCAGGGCCATGGACAGCAGCGACTCGACGTAGGCGTGTACCACGATGGGCAGAACGATCAGCGTCCCCGCCGCACCTATGCCCACCATGACAAGGTCGGCTGTCATCACCGCTGCCACCACCACCAACACCACCGGCAGGACTCCCAGCCAGGCAGTTTCCTGCTGCACGGCAAGGACTACCGCGCCGATACAGGTCCCGACCGCCGCCAGCAGCAGGCCAACGCGGCGCTGATCCGCACCGATGGGCCGACCGGCCCGGCGTGCTGCGTCCCCCGCTGACGCTGGCCGGCCTTCGACGCCCGGCAGCAACCCATACCATGCCGAAATACCCCAGGCCAGCGCCACTACGGCGATCGCGGCGCCGTCAAGGACACCGCCCGGCTCCGCCGCGGCGTTCGCGACGGCCACCGCCAAGACCTGCACCGCGGCGAACGCCGCCATCTGCTGGGGAACCGCGCGATGCGCCAGCCACAGCGCCCACGTTCCAATGGTCAAACCCCCCGCCACTTCCAGCAGCGCGGCTGACCCGGTAGTGGAGGGGACATCGGTCAGCACCACCAGCAGCACCCCCAGGGTGGCTGAGCAGAGCAACCACAGCACACCGCGAACTCGTGATGATGCCGCCCCGAATCGTGGACGTGCCGCGACGCCCGCCAGCAGCAGCACCACCGTTGCCGAAAGCGGGATTGCAATGCGGGCTGCCCGGGTCAATTCGGACCAGTACCCGACGGTCGCGACGACCAGGGCCGCGAGAATCACCGCGCCACCCAGGTATGCGAGCGCCTCGACCGCCACTGATCGCCGCGGTATCGCCCCCTCGGTCCGGCCGGTGGCCGGCACGCGATCCGGCCCGGTCAGGGCCGCGCCGGCCAGCTGCTCCCAGCGGGCGATTCCCGCTGCCTGTTCTGCGGAGATCAGACCGGCCGCTACCCAGTGATCCAGCTGGGCTGCCAGGTCCTTGCGGTTCTCAGCGGTGGGATGCATCAGGGCTCACCCACCGGCTCCGGCGGAGACTTCTCCGACGGCGATCTGAACAGCTCCGCGAGGCGACCGAGTTGTTCACCCCAGTCGACCGCCCGATCCCATTCGCCCGGCAGCAGCGGGCCCGCCATGCCTGCAACGTAGAAGCTCTGCGCCGGCATTACCATGCGGCATCCGGCCCGATCGAGCAAACGGCCGGCGGCTCGCGCAGCCGATCCCGGCAAGTATCGCATCCGGCGGTGACGGGTGTCGAAGGTCGCGACCAAGCAGCCGGGAACGGGGGGCAAAGCGGCGAGGAACTCCCTGATCCCGGTACGGGTGTCGATCTCGTCGTCCGAGCGGACGGCGGCCTGCTGCCGCGTGTCCGGTGTCGGAAGGGTCAGCCCATGGGTCGGCGCACCGACCACGAGCAGATCGGGCTGAGCGAACGGTGTTGCTGGAAACGAGGTAACGGGAGTCGCGCTCGCCGCCATGCGCGTGGCAAGTCCGTGGGTTATCGCTTGGGCGACGCGCTCGGTATTGCCGAACATCGACTCGTACACCACTAGGGCTCGCATCGGCCTGTCCCCTTGTTCGTCGCGGAGAGCCGAAGCCTCCGGCTGGGTTGCACAGGTACAGCGTCGCCGCCGCGGCGCGGTGCCACGCAGGCACCAAGGTCCCGATCGGCAATGCCATTCGTCATCACTGGCGCCGCGGCACCCCTGGCTCGGCGTATCCGGCCATACGATGACATGGGGTATGTGGGTTGCCGCCCAGCGGCGTTCGCGACACCTCGACGAACCGGCTACCCCACCGGCAACCAGGAGGGTGTGATGGACAACGATCGACCCGAGCCCGTGATTGCAGAACTTTCCACCGCCGAGTGCTACCAGAAGCTGGCTTCACATACCGTCGGCCGTATCGGAGTGATCGTCGATCAGTACCCGCTGATCATCCCGGTGAACTACCTCCTCGATCGCAACACTGTGGTGCTCCGCACGGCCCCGGGCACGGTGATCATTGATGCCGACCAGGCCAAGGTCACGTTGCAGGTCGACGAGTTCGACGTCGAGCGGCAATCGGGCTGGAGCGTCCTGCTCAAGGGTCGGGGGCGGGCGGTTCACTTCGACGATATTGACGAGCTGTACGCGCGGACCACCGCGACCGGACTCGTGTCATGGGCGCCCGGCGCCCGCGACCTGTGGATCCGCATCACACCGGACGGCGTCTCGGGCCGGCGAATCGTCCCCGGCGAACTCGAGTGGCGCCTAGACAGCGCCGCCTACCTCTGACACAACCCGGACGCATTCCACATGCGCCCGAAGCTCAGGCTGCCTCGTCTACCGCCGCAGCACGGACCACGGCGAGCGGGCACGGTGAATAGTCCACCAGCGCCCTGCTGACGGATCCCAGCAGCATGCCGGGGAACCCGCCCCGACCGTGACTGCCGACCACCAGCAGTTGGGCGGTGGCAGCCTCCTTGAGCAGTGCGCGAACCGGACGATCGTGGGTGAGCACCCGCTCGATGCGGACGTCGGGAAATCGTTCCTGCGCGCCGGCAAGCTGCTCCGCCAGAAGCCGACGATAGCCCTCTGCCACCGTCGTCCAGTCGGTGACCACTCCGATGACCTGACGCTCGCTGTCGAAGAACACGTCCGACCAGGCCATCACGACCACCAGCGGGACCCGCAGCGTCGAAGCCTGCAGCAACGCGAAGTCCAACGCCCGCACGCTGACCGGTGATCCATCCATCCCCACCACCACCGGTGCCGACGGCGCACCGCTGGCCGGCGAGCGCCACACGATCAACGGGCACCGTCCGTGCGAGGCCAGCGTCCACGACAGCGCGCCCGCCTCCGACCACTCCCGCTCGGAGCCGGCGTCAGCGATCACGATCATCGAAGCCTCCGCAGAGAGATCGATCAGGGCCGTCGCGGCTGCCCCGGTCAGCAGCCCAGTGGTGATCCGAATGTCCGGCACGCGGCGCCTGAGGTCCGCAGCCACGCGGTGGAGCAGTGTCACTACCGCCACATGCCGCTGCCCTATCCCGTCACCGGTATACCCCATCAACCGCAGTGCTGCTCCGATGCGCCGACACTGCTGCGCCGCCCACGACGCGGCGGGCAGGACCGCGTCGGAGTCGACATAGACCACGACCGCACCGTTCATCGGCCATTCGCCCCGGCTGCCTTTCGGCTGCGGCGCCACGCCTTGCGATGCGCTATCACGACGGGTCATCGACACCACCCACATTCACGGCGCGTCCATCACGCAGCTCCGACAGTGGCAGGTCGCCTGATGTGAGACCAGGGACGAACGTCACATGCGGTGGACCACCGGTGATGCTCCTGCTCACAGCCAGGGCCTAACGGCCCGAGGTAACGGGTCGAAAGATCGTGCCGAGGTCACCGTGCCCGGAGCGAGACTCGACGGACAACAGGCGTCCGTCGACAGGAGAGTGCGGATGCCGCCGCGCGAAAGGAACATGCCATGAAGGCACTGCTCTACCACGGACCCGGCCGGCGGACGTGGGAAGAGGTGGCCGACCCGACACTACTCGAGCCGGAGGACGCGATCGTCCGCGTGTCCGCCACGACGATCTGCGGGACCGATCTGCACATCCTCAAAGGTGACGTGCCCGAGGTGACGTCGGGCCGCATCCTTGGACATGAGGCCGTCGGTGTCATCTCCGAGGTGGGCTCCGCGGTCCGCGCCCTGCATCCCGGCGACCGCGTGCTGGTCTCGTGCATCTCGTCATGCGGCCGCTGCCGATACTGCCGCCTGGGAAGCTACGGCCAGTGCCTGGGCGGAGGCGGATGGGTGCTGGGCCATCTCATCGATGGCACCCAGGCGGAGTCGGTGCGGATCCCGTTCGCCGAACGCTCACTCTACACCGTCCCCGAACAGGTCAGCGACGAGTCTGCGCTGATGCTGTCCGATATCGTGCCCACCGGTTTCGAGGTCGGCGTACTCAATGGCAACGTGCGGCCCGGTGACACGGTCGTCGTCGTCGGAGCCGGCCCGATCGGACTCGCGGCGATCAAGACCGCCCGGCTGTTCAGCCCCGCACGCATCGTCGCCATCGACCTCGCCCCATCCCGGCTGGAATCCGCCCGGGACTTCGGCGCCGACGTCACCGTGGGTCCGGACGACGCCATCGCTACCATCGGCGAAATGACCGGCGGTCTGGGCGCCGACGTGGCGATCGAGGCGGTCGGGGTCCCGGCCACCTTCGAGCTGTGCGCCGGGCTGATCAGGCCGGGCGGTCATCTGGCTAATGTCGGCGTCCACGGCGCCCCTGTCAGCCTGCACCTGGAGGCACTGTGGTCTCGCAACGTCACGATCACCACCGGGCTGGTCGACACCTCCTCAACACCGATGCTGCTATCGATGCTGACGACGGCCCAACTGACCACCGCCGAGTTCGTCTCCCACCGGTTCGGCCTGGACGAGATGCAAGACGCCTACGACGTCTTCACCAATGCCGCCGAGACATCCGCGCTCAAGGTGGCCCTGTTCCGCGGCTGACCGCCCCACCGGCGCGACCCGCTCCCGGCCACCGGGAGCGGGCCGTCGTCGTGTCCAGTGACCGTTGCTGTGTGGACGTTCATCGAGGCTCTGGCTCGTTGGCGCCGTATCGCTGCTCCAGCGCAGACGCCGCACGCCGGCGGAATACCTTCACCGCAGATGACACCCGGGCGGAACAATCATTTTCGACGGCCGCGAGGGCAGAGCCGAGAGACCGGTCCTGCACGGCCCCCAGAGCCCATCGGGAAAAGTCCCCGCGCAGCGCATGATGAAGGATCGTCTCATCGGGAACCGTCTTGATGCCGTTGATTAATTCTCCGACCGTCGCCGCAGTCGATACGACCCTCCCGGTGGAATCCCGGAAATGGAAACGAAGTTGCCGCAGGAGGGGCGTGTCTCGATACTTGTTGCGGTGGCGTACGTGTGAGGTTACCCGTGGATCTGGTGTGAACTCTCGATCAGTCCTACCCGACATCCGGATCACCGCCCGGGAACCCGCCGGAGAACCACCGTCGCGGCGCTGCCCGAGCGCGGTCAGGGAGACGTCGATGGTGGTCTTGGCGGCCGTGCACAATGTCTCCGGGCGGTACGTGACGTAGCAGTACCCGCCGTCGCTGGGTCGGAAAATGTGCGCCAGGGTTCCATCTTCTCCCAGCACGCCATGCGCTTCGTCGATGACGATCCAATGTGGCAATCCGTACTGGCTCCGCGTCGCTTCGACACCGGACGCGATGGCGGCCAGATATGGCACCGTGACCGACGGCTCCATGGACGACAGATCAAGCACGACCGACAGGGACCGCTGGCAGAGCATCTGAACCAGGTCGTCGACGGATTGCGTGCCGTCCGCCTTGACCAGCACCGTTTGGTGCAAGTCCGCCAGGGACGAGTGGTCGCCCTCCGGATCGATGACCAACACTGTATATCCGGCTTCGATCCAACGCTCCACGAGTAGACCGGTCAGATGAGACTTGCCGGCACCGCTCTCACCGGACACCAGAATTCCAGCCTGGGCACCCGGGACCGTCACGTCGGAGCCTTCGTCGGATCGTCCGATGCGTAGCTCACGTCGGCGGGACCGTACCGGTTGCGCACCGGACACGATCGGACCGCGCAGGAAGTTGGCCAGTTCATCGGGTCCCTCGAGTATCACGATATCGGCGACACGCCGTACCGAGTCAATGGAACCGGCGGCCGCGACCGCGATCTCCGCGGTCGACAGCATCGCCAGGTCGTTCTCCGCATCACCGACCGCGAGCGTGTTGTGCACGGAGATCGCTAGCTCGGACAGGGCAGCGCGCAGGCCCGTCCCTTTCGACACGCCGGACGGCACGACCATCAGCTCATTGCGGTTATGCACTAGCTGCGCATCCAATCCCAAGGATTCGATGCCGTCGAGCACCGTCGTCGCGTCGGAACTTCTGCATGCCAGAATCGCGACGCCGTCTCGGAGCGAGATGGACCGGTCTCGCAGCCGAGGTGCCAGCAGCGGATCCACCGACGCCAATACCGTCCGGTGCTCATCGACGACCAGCAGCGCGCCATTCTCCAGCACTGCCGCGTCGAAGTGGGTCAGCAGATCCGGAAATTCTGCTTCGAGCTCGGCCTCGATGCGACCCGTCACGAGAATCGTGGCAGCACCGGCCCACCGACACTCGTCCAGTGCGGCAATGATCGAGAGGTCCAGGGCTCCGCCTCGCGTGATGGTCCCGTCGAGATCGACGGCCACCGCTTGCACGAAGCCGGCCATCGAAACCTCTCTTTCCGCCGCGAGCCAACCGGCATACCGTCCACGCCCTGCTGACGGGAACCGGCGCGGACATCCTCATGCTGACACTGCGTGCCGCGAAGTCCACAGGGGCTAAGGTCCCCGACACAGCCGGGGTCGGGCCGCACTGCAGCATCGCCCGACCCTTCGGCACCGGTGATACGGACCTAGGACCCTACCCGGTAGCTGACAGGCGGGCGCACGCTGAGAAGCAAGAGCAGCCAGCCGGCCGCCAGCCTCTGGTCCAGCGGCGGGCTCCGAACAGGAGCATCGACATGTCACACGGCGTACCCAGTATCGACACGGTCAAGGCAGCCATCGCGCTCGCCGGGCGAGCACCGTCGATCCACAACTCGCAACCTTGGCTCTGGACGATGCGCGATATGACGCTGCATCTGACGACCGAGCGGCAGCGCTGGCTGGGCGCCACGGACCCCGCGGCCCGGGACCTGCTGCTCAGCTGCGGCGCGGCCCTGCACCATGCTCAGATCGCCTTCGCCAGCCTCGGCTGGGCCACCCGCGTACACCGGTTGCCCAGCAGCCGTCATCCGGACCGCCTGGCGGCGCTCGAGTTTTGGCCCAAGGAGCCAACCGAACACGACATCGCCCTGTCCGCGGCGATCTGCACACGCCGCAGCGACCGCCGACCCTACGGCGCCCGCACCGTCACCGAAGACGACCTGCAACCCGTCGAAGCCGCCGCACGGCGGCAAGGCGTACACGTCCACCACCTCAACCTTGCCGTCGCCCGCAATTCTCTTGACGAACTGGTCCACGAGGCCCTGGATACCCAGACAGCGGATCCAGTGTGGCGGATCGAACAAAGGATGTGGACCGGACCGTATCCCGCCCCGGGCGTGGGTGTGCCCCTATCCAACACCACTCATGACCAGCAACTCTATGAGCGGCCCTTCTACGCCGGCGCCTTGACAGACACGATTACCAGCACCGCCGAGTCCGGTGAGATCCTCCTGCTGGCAACAGACCGCGACGATCCACAGTCCTGCCTGCAGACCGGTGAGGCGACGAGCGCCCTGCTCCTGGAAGCCACCGCTTCCGGTCTGTCCACCTGCAGCCTCTCGCTGGTCACGGAGGTCGAAACAACGCGATCCGAACTGCGCCGGCGGGTCCTAGCCGACGCAACAGAACCGCAACTGCTCATACGGATCGGATGGCGCACCCAAGACTCCGACCCGCTCCCCGCGACACCACGACTGCGACTGGAGGAGATCTTCCAGCACGCGACCGGGCCATTCGCCACTCTGGACCCGGCAAGGGCGTGAGTATAGGGATCGGCGCCCCTCACGGCTCGACCCAGACCCCGGCGAGCACCGCCATTGCCTCCAGATCCGGGAGTGAGCTCATGATTATCGGAGCGCTCGGACTTTCACCCGAACAAACCTACGAAGTCCTAGAGGCAGCAATTCGTGCGCCCTCGGTACATAACAGCCAGCCGTGGCGCTTCCTACTGACCGCCGACAGCATCGAGCTACAGGCGGACCCGACGCGCCGCCTGCCCGCCGCCGACCCGGACGACCGAGAACTGCGACTGGCCTGCGGCGCGGCCCTTCTCAACCTCCGGCTCGCACTGCTGAATGCCGGCATCGAGCCCAAGGTCAGCATCCGACCCAGCGCGCATCCAGACCGCATCGCGACTATTCGCCACGGCGGCCCCGCAACCATGCTCTCAGAGGAAGCCGCACTCTACCGAGCCATCAGGAATCGCCGCACCAACCGCAAGCCGTTCCTGGAACAGCCGATCGGCGTGCGCGAACGGCACCTGCTGATCAAGGCGGCCGAGACAGAACATTGTCGGCTCAGGGTCGTCTCCGACCCGCAGGAGAAGGCCGACCTGCGCCGCCTGCTGGTGCTAGCCCACCAGCACCAACTCGCCGACCCCCACTGGGTCGAGGAGTTCAACTCGTGGCTGATGCGCTCACCATCCGACCGAGAGGGGATCACGCTCGCCGCCAGCGGACCGCAACCGGAGATCCAGGACGCCTGGGTGCTGCGTGACTTCGGCAAGGGTCACGGGCATGTGCGCGTGCCCGGCAAGGACTTCGAATCCGAACCGCTCATTGCGGTGCTCACCAGCTACGTCGACGACCCATTCGCGCAAATCCAAGCAGGGCAAGCACTACAGCAGGTCCTGCTCACCGCCACCACACTCGGGCTTTCAGCATCATTCCTGTCCCAGGTCATCGAGGTCGCCGACATCCGCGCTCAATTGCAGCAGCTGCTGGGCGGATCTGCGCACCCGCAGGCGGCCATCCGCATCGGCTACGGGACGCCCGTGCCCGCTGTTCCACGGCGCCCGGTCGAAGACTGCCTGATCACCGAGACTCCCTCCGTTGCGGACATGTAGCTGCGCCGGGAGGGATCGTCCACGACGACCAGGGCAAGCACGCTGCGCCGCGAACCAAGAACAGGGAGAACATGATGTTGCTCATCAAGGCCGTCCCGACTGGAGGACGCCGCGAGACCACCCGCTCACCCACCTGGCGTTATGCAATCGCGATTGTTGTGGTGGCGCACGGCCTGGTCCACCTCATGGGAGTCGTACTGCTGTGGCGGCTCGCGCAGCCGGCAGGCTTGCACTACGGCCAGATGCGCCCGGTACCGGGGTCCACAGGCGGCATCATCGTTGGTGTTGGCTGGCTCATCACCGCAGCGCTGTTCGTCGGCGTCGCCGTGCTGGTCGCACGAGGATTGCGCGCGTGACGCCCAGCCGTGATCGCCGCCCTGCTATCGGCGGCTGTGCTGGGACCATCGATCCGCGTGACGGTCGCGGGGCTCGTCGTTGACGCCGCAATCCTGGCCGTCGCGATCACAATCGGCGCCACTGAACGTCGCCGGGCGCTGCGGAACCCACGATGACCGCGCAAGCGGCACGAGCCGACTGGGCTTATCTGGCCAAGACACCCGCCACCGAACGACAGCAATTCACTCCCCGGCTCCTTAGCCCGCTGCCGGAACCGGCTCGTAGATGGCTCACCCACGCGATCGAACCAGGATCGCAACTGGCCGGCTCGGTGGAACTGGCCATGCGGGGGCACATCCGGCTGGGCCGGTGGCGGCCGTTCGAAGCACACCAAATCCTCACGGCACAGGCCGGCTTCGTGTGGTCGGCAACCGTCCGGGTAGCCGGGCTGCCGGTGGTCGGTTTCGACAGCTACCTGCGTGGCACGGGGACGATGCGGTGGCGGATCCTCGGTCTGCTACCGGTCATGAGTGGTAGCGGCCCCGACGTCACCCGCAGCGCAGCCGGCCGGCTGGCCGCCGAGAGCACCGTGCTGGTGCCCACCAGCTTCCCCCACGCCCACTGGAAATCCGGCGCTGACGACAACAATGCCGTCGCGGTGTGGCACCTCGACGGTGAAGAACACGCTGTCCATCTGTTTGTGCGACCCGACGGCGGCCTCGCCGAACTGCGCATGCAACGATGGGGCAACCCGAGTGGGCAACCCTACGACCGCTATCCGTTCGGTATCACGGTCGAGGAGGAACGACGATTCGCCGGGATCAGCATTCCGGCCGCATTCCGCGCCGGCTGGTGGTGGGGCACCGATCGCCAGGCCGACGGCGAGTTCTTCCGCGCCGAGATCACTGCCGCGACATTTCGATAAGCACAGGGCCGTGGCCGGCGGAAGTACGTTAGTCTTGACGGCGGAGATAATCGCGAGCGGACCGGCGAGCCGTGCGGTTTATCGTCGCAGGGATCTGGACGACCGGTCAGCGTCGAACCTACAAGTTCGATAGGGGGCACGGGAGTGGGATCAATGAGCAACCGTCGCATAGCGCGGGCCAGTTCGGCCGACATGATGGAACTGGCCTGCGACATCGGTCCTGCCCCGCGGCAATGGGGCACAGTATTCCTGTTCGCGGCAGGGACCGTCCTCCACCTCGAGGCCGTGCGGGCCGCGGTGGCCGAGCTGCGATCCGGCGCAACGCCGCGGGCCGCCCGCAGTTCACGCACCGTGAGCCGGTCCCGCAGGTGGCCCGACTGGGCCGGCCGGCAGCGGGCCATTCCCGGCGGCGAGCACCGAACCCGGGTCCGGGCCGCCCATATCGAGACGGAACGGTGGATAGGCGTCGGTCATCAAGCCTGCGTGGGCCGCCACCCGCAGCACCCATCGATCCATGCCCAGCACGAAGTCGTACAGCGCCCGCGGATACCGACCGGTGAACAGCAGGACGACCGCCGCGATCAACACCAGCAGGCCAACCAGACCGCCGGCGCCCCAACCGGTTTCCCACCACGGATTGCCCGAGGACTGGCGCGCGCCGAACCAGATGCCCCCACCCACGAACAATGCAAGCACGACGTAGTGCGGGAGTGCCAGCAGCCACCATTTCACCAACACCAAACCGCGAGACAAACGGGTGGGATAAGGAACCTCGAGACGTGCCGGATAGTCCGGCACGTCGGCCAGCGTGAACGGCGGGTACCGATCGGTCCCCAATGCCGCATAGCCGTAGTACTGCACGCGCCAACTCCACCGCAAGACACCGACATTGAACTCGAACAACGCCTGCGGATAACGCCCGGTGACCAGGATCGAGAAGAACGCCGCGACGCTGAAAAACACGAACGCAAGCCACAGGAAGGCCAGCACGACGAAGTGCGGCAGCAGCAGCCACTTGACGAGCCACAGCCCGCGGGACGGCGCGGAACGTGGACATGTTCACCCTCGCAATCCGGCGACCCTTTGCACTCCGACCTTCGTTCGGCGCAGTCTGCCTGCCCCAAGCCTGCGGCGGCCGCCCGGCCCATCGATACTGGCGAACGTCCGGTCGGCCAGGGACCTTGGACGGTGAGCCGACTCCGGCGGCAGCACGACAACGGCCGGAATGCTTCGGCAGAAGCATTCCGGCCGTTGTCGTCGGCTGGCGGGCCGTCGTCGATGCTGCGTCGCGGCCGCCGCCAGGACGTCATCGCAGCCAGGGGTGGCGCTGCACGATGGGCAGGGCGGCCCACCAGCGTCCCAGGCCCCACACCGTACCCGCGGCGCTCGCCGCGAGAACGACCAGGGCGACGGCGTAGATGACGTGGTAGTCGAAGATCGGGTTGGTCGAACCGGTGGCGTCACCGCCGGAGGTGAACCGTGCCAACGGATACTCGGCCAGCCACATCATCGCCATCATCAGCACGCCGGCAACCGCGGCAAGACGAACTCCGATGCCCAGAATCGTGGCGATCCCGATGCCGGCCAGACCGAGCATGAACAGCCAGTCCGCCCACCACACGCCCGCGATGTCGGTGAAGAAGCCCTGCAGTGGGCCCACTTGCACGTGTGAGAGGAAACCCTGGGTGGGTGAACCACCGGACAGCCAGGAGCGGTCGCCCGGAGTCGAATAGCCCAGGCCGAATAATTTGTCCAGGAAGGCCCACGCGAAGACCGCGCCGGTGGCGATCCGCAGCACGGCCAATGCGATGCCTGTGCCCCGACCTGTTGGACTGACGGACGCCGTCACCGCCTGGTCGGCGACGGGGACCTGCATGATGCTGCTCAGATCGGCGGGCACGACGGAGCCCTGCGGATCGGGCACGGGTTCGGCGGGGCGCTCGATCGTGCCGGAGCTTCGCGAGGACACCTGGGTGGTCATTTCTTCCTCCTCTGCCGGAATGGCTTGGACAGTTCTGACCCTGCCGCAGCCAACGAGCTGGCTCCAGCGTCCAAGGACCTGATCGGGCGGGGACGTTGGTCCCGGGTGTCGGGCTTGCCGACCGGCCACCCGGGTGGGACCGCGGCAGTGGTGAGTTGCAAACCAGCAGCACTCCGGTCGTGATGCTCGTCGCGCTGATACTGCAGGCTGGTCCAGGCGTGCGCTGCAGGTGTCAGGGCGGTGGCCAGCCCGACGCCGACGATCAGGGCGGCCGCGATCGCGACAGTGCGCCACCGCCGCTGGCGGGTCGCGGGGGTCGCCCTCGGGTCGCGGAGCTCGCGCCAGGTGGTCGTGCTGGCATGGAGGATGTGACCGAGTACGTGGATCCCGGTGGCACCGATCCATACGATGAAGCTGGCCTGATGCAAGGTCAGCAGCGGCTCTCGGCGGTCGGGTCCGGTGAAGATCAGGCCGATGCCAGTACCCAGGACGGCGAAGGTCGAGATCATCACGATCGGGCCCAGCACCCGCAGGATCGGATGCGGCGGGCCCTTCTCGACGTAGGGGCGGCTCCGGCCGTAGTAGCGGACGAACCGCCACCCGGTGCTGGCGGACTTGAGCACCACCGGCCCGACCAGCAGCAGGCCGATGTACACGTGCCAGGTGATCAGCTGCCTGATGCCAAGGATCGTCACCCCCTCGGCGGCGAGCAGCACCAGCAGCACCATGCCGTTGACCGCGGTGAGCCGGCCGTTGCCCTCGACCCCGGTGCGGCCCGCGGCTCCGGGATCGGCTGCGGCGGCCCGTTCGCCGGTCACGCGTCGACCCGCAACTCGCCGCCCACCACCTGGACCGGGATGCGGCGCAGCGGCGCGGGCGGCGGCCCCTGCAGCACCTCGCCGGTGCGCGCGTCGTAGACCCCGCCGTGACAGGGGCAGACGAACTGGACGCCGCTGGCGCTGTAGTTCACCGTGCAGCCCGCGTGCGTGCAGACCGCGTCGTAGGCCACGAACCGCGACGCGGCGGCGTGCACCACCCAGGCCGGGTCGCCGGTGGCAGGGTCGGTGAACGACCTGGCCTGGCCCAGCGGCACCGCGCTGGCGGCGCCGATCGCGGTACCCGCCCGAGCCGCGGACGTCCGCGCCGGCTTCGGACGCTTGGAGGTGGTCGCCGCGGCCGGTGACGCAGGGATGCTCTGCGCCGTCGACGGGTCCGCCGAAGACGGGACCGACGACGCGGGTGGGGCAGCCGAGGACGCCGCTTCGCCCGACGAAGAGGCAGCCGACGACGACGTCACCGGGGCGGCGGGACCGTTCAGCGCGGCCAGTCCCGGCTGGTTACCGGTGCCGTCGACAAGCCGACCGACGCCCGCGGTCAGGCCGGCGAGCAGCGCCACCCCGCCGGCCACTGCCGCGGCCACGGTTCCGGTCTGCACCACCGTGCGCCGGTCGATCTCGGCCCGCGCGGGGGGCGACAGGTGCTCGGTCAGGGGGAACACCGGGCAGCCGCGGGCCCGGGGGCAGACCCCGTCGCGCCGCAGATCGCACCCAGCACCGCGCGGGCACAGCGCGTGCAGCCGCTCAGCCGACACCGCGACAGTCGCCGGCTCGGGACGGAGACCCAGGCCGGCCCGTGCGCGGTCGCGCAACCAGGCCTGCAGGCTGAGCACGCCGCGGTCGCCGAAGCCCAACAGCGTCAACCAGGCGAACAGGAACACGATGTCCGCCCCGTAGTAATAGGGCGTGGTCGACCAGGAGACGGTCAGGAAGAACGTCAGCGCGAGCAACGTGCCACCGGCCGCGGCGATCCGGGTGTACAAACCGAGCAGCGCGCCGACACCGACCGCCAATTCACCGAGCGCGATGAGCAGGCCGACCAGCACGGGGATGTGCGCGGAGATCGTCAGCAGCGGCCCGATCGGGCTGGTGTGCTGCAGGCTTCGCATCTGGCCGACTATTGACACCGGGCTGGACGGGTCGAAAAAGCTCGGGTTGGCCAGCTTCTGCAGACCCGCATAGACGAACGTGGCGCCGAGGAAGCCCCGCAACGGCAACAACAACCACCCCGGATCCGCCCGCCGCCGAGCCCAGACGGATGTGGAGCGGGCGTGTGACGGTGACGATCTGACAGGCATGACGGCCAGTCTCGACCGCCGATGGTTCAGAACCCGTTCACCCACCAACAATCGGCACCATCAGGACCTACGGTAGAACCGTGCCCCTCACAGACCCACGCAACCTGGCGCTCGTCGGGCTGCACGTGCTGGTGGTGGAGGACGATCCGGCGATCGGCGCGCAACTCGTCCGGGGGCTGACACGAGCGGGCTGCGCCCCGCGACTGGTGACCTCGGCCCGAGAGGCGCTCGGCGAAACCGGAATGGGCCTGGTGCTCCTCGACCTGGGTCTGCCCGACCTGGACGGCGTCGAGGTCTGCCTGGCTGTGCGGCGCCGATCCGCGGTCCCGGTCATCGTGGTGACGGCCCGGGGCGCCGAGCCTGCCCGGGTGGCGGCGCTGGACGCCGGCGCCGACGACTACATCGTCAAACCGTTCGGCTTCGACGAGTTGACCGCCCGCATCCGCGCGGTGCTCCGCCGCGCCGGCGGCGGAGCGATCGAGTGCGGCCTGCTGCGCGTCGACGTGCCCGCTCGTCGGGCACAACTCGATGGCGATGCGGTGTCGCTGACCGGCAAGGAATTCGACATCCTGGCCTGCCTGGCCCTGGAACCGGGGCGCGTGGTCAGCCGGGAGGAGATCTTCGACCGGGTCTGGGACGAGCACTGGTACAGCCCCCGCAAGGTGCTCGACGTACACATCGCCGCGCTGCGACGCAAGTTGGGCGACCCATCGATGATCGAGACCGTGTACGGGCGGGGCTTCCGGCTGGCCGTCCCGGACCGGCCGTGACCGGACGCATCGTCACCGGATTCCTCGGTGTCCTCGCCGCCGTGCTGATCGCCGTGGTGATCCCGCTCGGGATCATCGTCACCAGGCAGCAGGCAGCCGACTTCGCCGACCAGACCGACCGGGCGGCCCAGGCCATCAGCGCCGTCGCCGAGGAGCACCTCGACGACCACGCCGCGGCCACGGGCATGCAGAACGCGCTGGATCGCTTCGCCGCCGACGGGTACGGCACCGTCGTGCTTGACGCCGCTGGTCGATCGATCGCGCGAGCGGGACGCCCTGTGCCCGCGGCCGTAACCCGCGCCGCCCGCACGAGGGTGACACTCCCCCAGCCGCCCGACCTCCTGGCAGTCACCGCACCGATCGGTGACACCGGCCGATCATTCGGCCTCGTGGTGCTCGTACACGACACCTCAACCCTCGACCACCGCAGGAGCGAGCTATGGGTCGCGCTGACCGGAGCCGCCGTCGTGACGTTCGCTCTCGGCGCGGCAGTCGCCTGGCTGCTCAGCCGCTGGATAGCCCGGCCGCTGACCAACCTGGTCGGAGCGGCGCACGGCGTCGGCCGGAATGACCGGCCTGTTCGCGCCGACGAGCACAGCGGTCCTGTGCAGGTGCGTGACCTGGCAACCGCGTTCAACACCATGACCGACCGAGTCGGCGCACTGCTCACCACCCAACGCGATATGACCGCCGAGGTGTCCCACCAGCTCCGTACACCGCTTGCCGCGCTGCGCCTCCGGCTGGAACTGCATCGTGACGAACTGCCCGACAGCCGATCCGCCGACATCACCGCCATGATCGACGAGATCGGCCGACTCACTCGGCTGCTGGACGGACTGCTCGCCGTCGCCCGCGCCGAAGCCACCAGCGCATCACCCACCCGGACCGACCCCAGCGTGATCGCCGCGGAGCGGGTCGCCGCATGGCAGCCGGTCGCCACCGACCAGCAGATCGAACTAGTCATCGAAGCCGCGCCCACCGCGGCGGACATCACCCCGGGCTACCTCGAGCAGATCCTCGACAATCTCCTCGACAACGCAATCGCCGCCAGCCCGCCTGGCAGCCGGGTCGTCCTCACCGTCCGCCAGACCGACTCCGGGGCGGTCGTCACGGTCCGGGACAGCGGTCTTGGCATGAGCGCCGAGCAGCAAACCCAGGCGCTGCACCGATGGACCACCGACCGGGCTGGCAACGGCGGGACCGGG
>Ga0209916_1000967_pt1 | contig 32551 bp, 26 predicted proteins | sample ThiBio_1000_plan_FD_183956 | JGI IMG/M metagenome (GOLD analysis project Ga0209916, IMG submission 183956) | Wastewater bioreactor microbial communities from Cape Town, South Africa - Thiocy_solids_2 (SPAdes) | ecosystem: Engineered > Bioreactor > Thiocyanate-remediating > Anaerobic-Aerobic ... | reverse complement strand
CGAACGGTCAGGGATCTCCCCGGTTGGAAATCCGCGTATGGCGCGGGTTTCCAACCACGCGGATCCCCGGTCGTCCTACCGTGGTTCGAAATCCACCCCATAGGTGGATTTCGAACCACGCGAGCTCCCGGCCGCCGGATCCGTGACGGAGATGCCGGGAACTCCACGCTTCCTCCCGTGTTGTCCAACACCGACCTACGCGCTGCGTGTTTTGCCCCCCCTATAGGGGCCCTAAAACACGCAGCGCGTTATCGGACCCCCGATCCGGGCCCGAAAAGGGCCTCAGAGGGCCGGAAAGTGTGACGTTCCCGGCATCTTCGTCACGGATCCGGCCGAGGTGTGGAAGCTCTCCGACCCGATCGTCACGTAAGTCCGACCTCCGCCCGTCCCTGTGACGCCTCCCTCACGCAAGCCTCACGTCCTGGGCTCCTCATGGGGGTCACAGCCTGCCAGGACCCCCATGAGGAGCCCAGGACACCCTGGACCATCTCGGACGGCCACCCGCGCCGCGGACCTCCGCCCCGACGCCCCCCCCCTCGTCCCCCACCCACCGCGTTCGCACTTCTCCGCGCTATCCGCGGATTACTGCGAACTCATCGCTCAGGCCGTCCCGCTCCCTTCCACCACCTCGCCCGACTCGACCGTCAGGGTCACGCCGAAGCGCTCGATGATGTCGCCGGAGCAGGAGCGCATCGTCGCCCACGCCTCGGAGGCTTCCGACTCCGCCATCGCCGCGGCGCTGTCGAAGACCATCTCGGCGACGCGGTAGTGGTCGGTGTCGCCGCCCTCGAAGCCGTCCTCGGTGCGCGTCGTGTTGATCGCCACCAGGTTGGGCACCGCCGCGGCGCGGGGCACGTGGGTCTCGGCGTAATAGCGCTCGAACTCCTCGACGTCCTCGGGCTTCGGCGCCGACCAATAGGCGTAGAGCTTGTAGGGCACGACCTCTCCTCCTCGACTCGTTGGCTCCTCCAGCCAACCACCCCGATGCCGCCCGCCGCCGCGGCTCCCGGCCCGCGCTTCGTCGGATCCCCAAGCCCCGCCTGTGTGCGCGCTTTCACAAACGTCTGTTCGCGTTTGCGATTGGCTGGTTGGTGAGAGAAACCGACCTAGGAGCTGACTGGCCCCATGCAGCACAAGACCTGGACCATCCACGAGATTCACGACGGCGAGAAGATCGAGGTGGTGACCGGCGCCACTCACGAGGAGGCGCTGCGCGTGATCCGCGCCGCCATGTACGGCGAGAACGACCCCTTCGCCGCCCCCACGACCGGGGTCGCCCCGGTCCACGAGCTGCCGCTCGCCGCCTAGAGCTCGCCTCCCAGAGAGCGCGCCGCCCAGGGACAGGCCCTCGGCGGCGCCTCCCCCGCGGCGGCGCTAGGAGATCGCCGCCGCGTTCTTGGCCGCCGCTTCGATGACCGCCTCCTGGTGCGGCTGGAGGTCGGTGTAGCCGATCCCGCGGAAGGCCTCGATGTAGGGGTCGTCGACCACCTTGTCGATCTTCAGCAGCCCCTCGATCACGGCGGCCCCGCAGAAGGGGACGTAGGACGAGGAGTAGCCGCCCTCGTGGATCGCCACCAGCTTGCCGTCGCAGACGCGGTCGGCCAGGGCGACCATCTGGTCGGCCATCTCGCGGTAGCCCTCGCTGGTCACCATCATCATCGCCAGCGGGTCCATCATCGAGGCGTCGAGGCCGGAGGCGATGATGATGATCTGCGGCCGGAAGTTCTCGACCGCCGGCACCACCACCCGCTCGATCGCCGCGTTGTAGCCGCCGTCCCCGGTCCCCGGCGGCAGCGGCACGTTGACGCAGTAGCCCTCCCCGGCGCCCTCGCCGGTGTGCTCGACCAGCCCCGACGCCGCCGGGAAGAGGCCGTCCTGGTGCAGGGAGATGGTCAGCACGCCGGGGTCGTCGTAGAAGGCGTGCTCGGTGCCGTTGCCGTGGTGGACGTCCCAGTCGACGATCGCGATCCGCTCCAGCCCGTGCACCGCGCGCATATGTTCGACCGCGATCGCGATGTTGGCGAAGACGCAGAAGCCGCGGCCTTCGTCGCGCTCGGCGTGATGCCCGGGCGGGCGGTTCAGTGAGTAGGCGTTGTCGACGTCGCCGTTCCAGACCGCCTCGATCGTCGCGATCACCCCGCCCGCCGACAGCGCACAGATGCGATAGCCGCCCGCGCCGAACGGCGCCAGTTCGCCGCCGTCGCCGCCGCCTGCCTCGCTTTCGCGCTTGATCCGCTCGAGGTACTCGGGGACGTGGGCCCGCAGGATCTCCTCCTCGGTCGCCTCGCGCCCCTTCAGCTCGACCATCTGGTCGAGCAGCCCGGTCACGTCGAGCAGGTTGCGCAGCCGCCGCTTCGTCGCCGGGCTCTCGCCGTGCTGCTCGGGCTCGACCAAACCACCGGTCGAGAGGTAGGCCGACCCGGTGCCGGTGTCGTGCCACGCGTACAGCTCGTTCCAGTGGAAGCCGGTCGCCATCTTCTTCTCCTCCTTGTGGTTATCCCAATCCCATGGAGCGGCCGATCAAGTCCTTCATGATCTCGTTCGTCCCGCCCCAGATCTTGCTCACCCGGCCGTCGGCCCAGAAGCGGGCGACGCGGTACTCGTCCATGAACCCGTAGCCCCCGTGCAACTGCACGCAGCGGTCGAGGATCTCGTTCTGCAGCTCCGCCGTCCACCACTTCGCCTTCGCCGCGTCGACCGCGGTGAGCTCGCCCTCGACGTGGGCCATCACGCACTGGTCGACGAACGCCCGCGCCGCGTCGATCTCGGTCTGCATCTCGGCGAGCAGGAAGCGACTGTGCTGGAAGCTGCCGATCGGGCGCCCGAACGCCTGCCGCTCGCGCACGTAGTCGAGCGTCGTCTCCAGCGCCGCGGCGGCGTGGGCGACGTTGGCGACGGCGACGCTCAGCCGCTCCTGCGGCAGCCGCTCCATCATGTAGTCGAAGCCCCGGTTCGCCTCGCCGAGGAGGCTCCAGGCGGGCAGCCGCACGTCCTCGAAGAAGAGCTCCGCCGTGTCGGCCTCGTGCTGGCCGACCTTCTCCAGCTTGCGGCCGCGCTGGAAGCCCTCCGCCCCGCCCTCGAGCAGGAAGAGGCTGACGTCCTTGCGCCCCTCGCCGGTGCGCGCGGCGACGACCACGAGGTCGGCGGCGCTGCCGTTGGTGATGAAGGTCTTGGCGCCGTTCAGGACCCAGCCGTCGCCGTCGCGGACCGCCCGGGTGCGCAGCGCGGCCAGGTCGGAGCCGGCCTGCGGCTCGGTCATCCCGATCGAGGTGATCAGCCTGCCCGCGCAGAAGTCGGGCACGTAACGGCGCTTCTGCTCCTCGTCGGTCAGCTCCAGCAGGTAGGGGGCGACGACGTCGACGCCGAGGCAGAGCGCCGAGTTGACGGCCAGCGAGGCGGCCGCCAGCCCTTCGCCCAGCACCTGGTTGAAGCGGAAGTCGGCGAGCCCGGCGCCGCCGTACTCGGCGGGCATCGCCAGGCCGATGAAGTCCTGGCGGCCGGCCTCCTCCCAGATCTCGCGCCCGGTCCAGCGCTCCTTCCGCCAGCGGTCGAGGTTGGGCTCGACGTGACGGCGGCAGAACTCGGCGACCGATTCGCGGAAGAGCTCGTGCTCGGCGCTGAAGATGGTGCGGCGCATCGTCGCGACCCTAGAACGGCCGACGCCGCCCGTCGCGCCGCCGCGCGCCGCGCCTTGTCGATAATTCCCACGTGCCCACCGTCCTCCTCGTCCGCCACGGCCAGGCGTCCTTCGGCGCCGCCGACTACGACGTGCTCTCCGACCTCGGCCGGCGCCAGGCGGAGATCGTCGCCGCCTCCCTGCGCGAGCGCGGCTACCACCCATCGCTCCTGCTCAGCGGCACGTTGCGGCGGCAGCGCGAAACGGCGGCGACCTTCGTCCCCCTCGGCACCGCGGAGCTCGAGGTCGAGCCGCGCTGGGACGAGTTCGACCCCGACGACGTCCTCACCCACCACAGCGACTCGGCCCTGCGCCTCCAGGGCGAAGGCGCGGGCGGGACGCTCACCAACCGCGGCTTCCAGGCGGCGCTCGAGCCGGCCCTCGCCGAGTGGGTCGCGCACGCCGAGCGCAGCCCGACGTCCCAGACCTGGCCCGAGTTCAGCGGCGCCGGCAGCGCCGCGCTGACCGACCTCGCCGGCCGGCTCGCCGCGGGCGAGACCGCGGTCGTCGTCACCTCCGGCGGCGCCATCGCCGCGGTCGTCGGCACCCTCCTCGGCGCGCCCGCCGAGGTCTTCGCCGCCCTCAACCGCGTCCTCGTCAACGCCTCGGTGACGAAGCTCGCGATCGGCTCCTCCGGCACGAACGTCGTCTCCTTCAACGACCACTCGCACCTGGAAGCGATCGACCGGGAGCTGGTCACCTACCGCTGAGCGAGCGATTGCCCGTGCGGGACCATGGCGATCCCCACCACGTTGAGTTCGCACTTCTCCGCGGATAGCGCGGATAACTGCGAACTCACCGGGTGGGGAGGCCGGGTTACGGGACGAAGGCGCGTGGGACGGGCACGGAAGCGTCACTTCTCTTCCCTTCCGTGACCCTTCCTCCGCGCTCGTGCGCCTTCCGTGACACCCGACCCTCGCGCTGCAGCTCTTTGTGGTCGCCATAACCACCCCAAGGGCTGCAGCGCGTCGGCGTCCCGGGGCCCGCCGGGTCGAGTTCGCACTTATCCGCGGTATGCGCGGAGAAGTGCGAACTCGCCTGTCCCGCCGCCCGGCCGGGAGTGCACCGGCTCCGAAGTCTCCCGTCCCCCCCTCCCTCGGAGATATCGACAACCGGCCGCCTTCCGGCCGCTGCGGGCCGGCACGGGGGCGCCTACCGTGACCCCCGACCGGCAAGTGACGGAGGAGGGACGATGGAGGATCCGCTCGGGCTTCGGCCGCTGAAGGAGATCACGCTGACCGAGCGGGTCGTCGACCCCGAGGACGTTCCCTGGGTTCCTTATACGGAGACGATCTGGGTCAAGCCGCTGCGCCTCAACCGCAAGACCGGCCAGTGGTCGAACATCACCAAAGTTGTAGGCGGCGGGCAGATCAACCGGCACTACCACGTGAACGGCGTGGTCGGGTTCGTGCTCGAGGGCAGCTGGTACTACGTCGAGAAGGACTGGGTCGCGCGCAAGGGGATGATGGTCTGGGAGCCGCCGGGCGACATCCACACGCTGATGAGCGGCGAGGAAGGGACGGTCACGCTGTTCCAGCTCGAGGGCGCCCTGCTCTACGTGGACGAGGACGACAACGTGGTCGGCTTCGACGACGTGCTGAACCACACCCGGGTCTACCACGACTTCTGTCGCGCCGAGGGGATCGAGCCGCTCGACCTCGACTACTAGGCCGGCCGCGCCCCGTGACGGCGAGCACCGGGAACGAGCTGTTCGAACGGGGCGTCGCCGCCCGCCCCGACGAGCCCGGCCTGCTCTATTTCGACACCGCGATCTCCCGCCGCGACGCCGCCGAGCGGGCCTGGGCGCTGGCGGCGGCGCTGCGCGAGCTCGGCCTGCGCCCCGGCGACCGCCTGGCACTGATGCTGCAGAACGACCCGGCGACGGCGATCGCGATCCACGCCGCCTGGCACCTCGGCTGCGTCGCCACCGCGATCAACCCGATGAGCAAGGCGGGCGAAGCGCGCCACCAGCTCGCCGACTCCGGCGCCCGCCTCGTGATCTGCCTGGAGTCCCTGCACGCGGTGGTCGCCGAGGCGGCGGCCGGCACCGCGGTCGAGGGGATCGTCACCGTCTCGGAGCTGGCCTGGCTCGAGGCGATGCCCCCGGCGCTGGTCGGCTCGCGGCGCCTCTCCTGTCCCGGCGCGCTCGACCTGGAGACGCTCTGCGCCGGCCCCGCCGAACCGCGCCCGGCCCCGGTCGACCCCGACGCGCCGGCCCTGCTCGCCTACACCTCGGGCACCACCGGCACGCCGAAGGGCGCGATCGTCACCCACCGCGCCCTGATCCACAACGGCGCGGCGATGAGCGCCTGGGCCGACCTCGGGCCCGGCGACGTGACCGTCGCGATGGCGCCGCTCTTCCACATCACCGGCCTCGTCTGCCACCTGGCGACGGCGCTGGCGAGCGCGACGCCGCTGCTGCTCATGCACCGCTTCGAGCCCGGCGAATTCCTGCGGCTGGTGGAGCACTGGCGCGGCACCTACGTGATCGGCCCGCTGACCGCGTTCATCGCCCTGCTCGAGCACCCCGACTTCGCGCGCCGCGACCTCTCCTCGCTGACCAAGGTGGGCAGCGGCGGCGCCCCCGTCTACCCGGCGATCGTCGAGCGCTGGGAGCGGCTGACCGGCACCTACGTCCACAACACCTACGGCCTGACCGAGACCGCGGCCCCCTCCCACCTGGTGCCCTGCGGCGAGCGCGCGCCGGTCGACCCCGAGAGCGGCGCCCTCTCGATCGGCCGCCCGATCGCCGACACCGAGTCGAGGATCCTGGTCGTCGTCGAGCGCGACGACGGCCGCGCCGCGGAGGTCGAGGCGGCCCCCGGTGAGCTCGGCGAGATCGCGACGCGGGGCCCCGCCGTGACCCCCGGCTACTGGGGCCGGCCGGAGGAGACCGCGCACGCGCTCCGCGGCGGCTGGCTGCACACCGGCGACGTCGGCCGGCGCGACGCCGACGGCTGGTTCTACATCGTCGACCGGATCAAGGACATGATCGTCGCCGGCGGCTACAAGGTCTGGCCGCGCGACGTCGAGGACGCCCTCTACGCCCATCCCGCGGTGCAGGAGGCGGCGGTGGTCGGCGCGCCCGACCCCTACCGCGGCGAAACCGTCGTCGCCCACGTCGTCCTGCGCCCCGGCGCCGACGCCGACGCGGCGGAGCTGATCGCCCACTGCCGCGAGCGCCTCGCCGTCTACAAGGCCCCCCGCGTCGTCAACCTCGTCGACGAGCTGCCGAAGACCGCATCGGGCAAGGTGCTGCGGCGTGAGCTGCGGGCTACTTCGACTTCTTGAAGTCGAGTTTGGTCGCGTCGAAGGTCGACATCTCGGCGGCGATCTTGCCGCCCTTGAAGACGTAGCCGTCGGTCGAGAAGTACGGCTTGGCGAGGAACGGCGCCGTCACCTTGAACTTGACGAACGAGGTGCGGCCGCTTTCCCATTCGAGCACCGGCGTCGCCTTCAGCCCGCACAGACCTTCTTCGGACGGCGGCTTGACGAACCCTTCGTAGAGTTCGGTCAGCGCCGCGCGCCCCTTGACCACGACGCCGTCGGGGAAGAAGAGCGTGGCGTCGTTGGTGTAGCCGTTCACGAGCCCTTCGGCGCTGCATTCGGCAAGCGCCTTGCCGTGGGCGGCGACCAGCGCCTTGTTCGTGGACTTGGCCGCGCCGGCAAAGGTCGGCACGAGGACCGCCAGAGCGGCCAGCGCCGCGGCCGCGACGAGGCCGGCCCGGACGATCGGGGAGCGGTTCTTCATTCGTATCCCTCCTGTGGGTCGCTCCGCGGTCGGGGGAAGCGGAGCATGGGGTAGCTCCGACCCTGCCCGTCCCCGCGCCTCCTCCAACAGTGGAAGCGGGCGCCCGTTGTCGATACCCATAAATGACCAGACGGCCGGCCGGGCGCGGGCGCCGGGCCGGGCCTAGGTTCGGAGCGCGATGTACAAGCTCTACGCGATCTGGACCAATCCGAGGCCGGCGGACGTCGAGGCCTTCGAGCGCCACTACGAAGAGGTCCACGCGCCGCTCGCGGCGGCGATCCCCGGCCTGCGCAAGCTGGTCCTCACCCGCACCGCCGACTCGCTCGGCGAGGGCGCGAGCCCCTTCCACCGGGTCGCCGAGCTCTGGTTCGACGACGAGGCCGCCCTGCTGGCCGGCGAGGCCTCGCCCGAGGGCCAGGCGGCGATCGCCGACGCCGCCGCGATGCAGGAGCGCTTCGGCGTCACCCTGACCAGCCCCGCCGGGACCAGCGTCGAGCAGCCGATTTAGGCGAACCTCCAGAAGGCGCGCCCGCCCGCCACGGCGGCCACCGCGCCCCGTTGCTACCTTCGCGCCATGGCCGAGATCGGGTTCATCGACCAGACCCTGCGCGATGGTCCCCAGAGCCTTTGGGGGATGCGGATGCGCGCGCAGCACGCCACCCCCGCCCTGCCCCACCTGAGCGCGACCGGCTTCGACACGATCGACCTGCTCGGCGCGACCAGCATGGTGGTGATGCTGCGCGAGTCCGGTGACGATCCGTGGGCCTGGCTCGACCACCTGGTCCGCAACCTGCCCAACCAGCCGCTGCGCTCGGCGCTCCGCCCGGTCGCCGCGGGGAGCTTCGGCTTCGTCCCCGAGGACATCCTCGACCTCTGGATCGAGGTGCTGGTCAAGCACGGGGTCGAGAGCCACTGGCTCTTCGACTGCCTCTACGACATGCCGCTGATGAAGGAGCGGACGCGGGCGCTGCAGGCGGTCGGCGGCGAAGTGGTGCCGGCGATCATGTACGGGCTCTCCGAACTACACACCGACGAGTTCTTCGCCGACCGCGCCCGCGAAATGGCGAGCTGGCCGGGGGTGAAGCGGATCTACGTCGAGGACGCGCCCGGCGTGCTGACGCCGGAGCGGGCGGCGACGCTCTTACCGGTGCTGCAGGAGGCGACGCCCGGCGTGCGGCTGGAGATCCACTCCCACAACACGACCGGGCTGGCGCCGCTGGTCTACGTCGAGGCGATCAAGGCCGGGATCGACCTCGTCCACACCGCGACGATGCCGCTCGCCAACGGGCCCTCGCTCCCGTCGACCGAGGCGATGGTGGAGATCGTCGAGGAGCTCGGCCACACCCACAACCTCGACAAATCGCACCTGCAGCCGGTCGCCGACCACTTCTACGCCGAAGCGGCGCGGATCGGCTACGAGGTCGGCGTGCCGAACGAGTACCGGATGCTCCCCTACAAACACCAGCTGCCGGGCGGGATGACCGGGACCCTGAAAAACCAGCTGGCCGAGTACGGGATGCCGGAGAAGTTCCAGGAGGTCATCGAGGAGATCGTGGTCGTGCGCTCGGAGCTCGGCGAGCCGGTGATGGCGACCCCGTTCTCCCAGTTCGTCGGTATCCAGGCGGTGCTGAACGTGGTGATGCCGGAGCGCTACCAGGTCGTCCCCGACGAAGTGATCCAGTACGCGATGGGCCACTACGGGCCGCTGATGCGGCCGGTCGACCCGGCGGTCGCCGACAAGATCTTCTCCAAGCCGCGGGCGAAGGAACTCGAGGGGTGGGAACGCGACCGCACGCCGATCGCGGAGTGGCGCAAGCGCCTCGGCGAGCACCTCTCCGACGAGGAGCTCCTGCTGCGTTACTTCTGCCCCGAGGAGCAGGTCGACAAGATGCTCGCCGGCCCGCCCCTGCGGACCGAGGGCTGGAACCACGACGGCAGCGTGCTCGAGCGGGTCACCGAGCTGATCGAAGAGAACCACTCCGCCCGCCACATCACGCTGGCCCAGCCGGGGATCACGGTCAAGCTGCGCCGCGACGGGGACTGAGCGTGGACGCCCTCGAGGCGATGCGGACGATCGGCACCTGCCGGAGCTACCGTCCCGACGACGTCCCCGACGAGGTCCTCTACCGGGCGGTCGAGGCGGCGCGCTTCGCCCCGCAGGGCGGCAACCGCCAGCCGACCAGGCTGGTCGCGGTGCGCGACCGGGCGCTGAAGGAGCGACTGCGCGACCTCTACCTCGTCCCCTGGCGCAAGTACTACGAGGCAGCCACAGCAGGCCGGCAGACGCTCGGCGAATACGACTCGGCCCAGCGCGCCGCCGATGCCGCGAACGACTTCGCCCACGCCCTGGCGGAGGTGCCGCTGATCATCGTCGTCTGCGCCCGCATCGACGCCCTCCACATCACCGACGCCGACCAGGGCCGCCCCTCGGTGGTCGGCGGCGCCTCGATCTACCCCTTCGTCCAGAACCTCTGCATCGCACTCCGCGTGGAGGGAGTGGCGACGACCCTCACGACCCTTCTCTGCGAGTACGACGCCGAGGTCAGGGACCTCCTCGAGATCCCCGACACCCACCTCACCGCCTGCCACCTCGCCGCCGGCTACCCGGAGCGCGGCTTCCCGACGCGCCTGCGACGCCGGGCCGTCGAGGAGACGACCTTCGTCGACCGCTTCGGGGAGTCGATCGGGAAGCCGTAGGGCGGGCGGGAGCGGGCCGGGAAGGGTTCAGGCCCCGCAAGCTGTCGCCCGGAAGGGACGGGGACCCGCAAGCCAGCGCCCGGGAAGGGACGGAGCCCCGCAAGCTGGGGCGGGAAGGGCCGTGGCCCCGCAAGCTGTCGCCCGGGGAGGGTCCAGGCCCCACAGGCCGGCGCCCGGAAGGGACGGGGCCCCGCAAGCTGTCGCCCGGGTAGGGGACCCGCCCCTCTCGCCACGGCCCGGGCAGGCTGTGGCCGTGGCGAGAGGGGCGGGTGTGCGGAAGGTGTGGAGGGACACCGGCGGGAGGTGCACGGGAGGTTCACGGATCCGTGACGGGATGCGCCACGACGGGCGCCGAGGTCCGGTTCCCGAACGGTCAGGGGTCCGCGTGGTTGGAAATCCGCGTATGGCGCGGGTTTCCAACCACGCGGGTCCCCGGTCGTCCTAGCGTGGTTCGAAATCCACGCCACAGGTGGATTTCGAACCACGCGAGCTCCTGGCCGCCGGGTCCGTGACGGAGATGCCGGGAACTCCACGCTTCCTCCCGTGTTGTGCGACACCGACCGGGGCGCGGTCGACCTGACGTCCGGCTACCGGACCTCAGGTCGACCGCGCGTCCCGGGTCCCCTGGTCCTGGCCCGGAAAGGGCTCCGGAGGGCCGGGAGGTGTGACGTTCCCGGCATCTTCGTCACGGATCCGGCCGAGGTGTGGAGACTCCCCGACCCGATCGTCACGGAAGTCCGACTTCGCGACGTCCCTGTGCCGCCTCTCCCACGCACCCCTCACGTTCCTGGGCTCCTCATGGGGGTCACAGCCTGCCAGGACCCCCATGAGGAGCCCAGGACCTCCCTCGGACGGCCGGCAGCGCCACGGACCCCCGCCCCAACCGCCCCTACGCCGCCGCCAACCTCCCCTTCTCGACGGACTCCCAGATCTCGTCTTCCTTCAGGTAGTCGTGAATCACCCGCCCATGCGGCAGATCGAAGTCGTAGACCCCGAAGTAGCACTCGAGGATCCGCTTCGGGGCCAGCAAATGCCAGGGGTCGACGCTCGAGACGGTCGGGAACGAGAGGGAGCCGCGGCCGGCGAAGAGGCGGGGCGTGCCGTCCTGGGCTTTGTGGAGGGTGGCCGGGACGTCGAGGCGGACGAGCTCGGCCACCGAGGGGCGCTTGCCGGGCTCGGAGTTGGGGATGATCCGGGTCGAGAGGACCGGCAGGTCCTCCAGCTCGGCCGGGTCGGCGAGGCGGTCGGCGACCATCGTCGCGCTCATCAGCGGCACCCCCGCCGGGCGCTGCACGGTGAAGGTCATCTGCTCGCCGTAGGGGACCTCGCCGCCGCCCCAGTTGCGCTCGAAGACGGCCAGCTTCTTCGCGTAGCCCCAGATCTCGCGGCCGGCGGTGAGCGGGATCTCGTTGTCGACGAGGATGAACGGCTGGTAGAGGTAGGTCTGGCCGGCGAAGGAGGCGCGCACCATCACGTAGGCCTCGTGGTACTGGCCGAAGGTCGAGTACGGCACCCAGCGGGCCCAGGCGATGCAGGTCGGCACCTCGTCGGCGATCTCGAGCCCCGGCGGCAGCAGCGATTCCACGCCCGCGCGATCGGCCTCGTAGACGATGAAGCAGTCCTCGACGTCGCGGTAGAGGTAGGGCGGCGGCGCGTAGGCGCTGCCGGGCCCGATCGGCTGCGAGTAGGAGGCGGCGAAAGCGGCGTTGTCCATCGGATTCCCTCCGTGTAGTGGTCCGCCTCGACTGTAGGTGGGCGCCGGCGCGCGTCGGGCGGCCCGCCGCCCCCGCCTTGTGGATTCCCCTACTTCGAGTCGAAGCCGCCGTCGACCAGGTAGACGGCGCCGTTGACGAACGACGCCTCGTCGGAGGCGAGGAAGAGCGCCGCCGCGGCAAGCTCCTCCGGCTGCGCCCAGCGGCCGATCGGCGCCGATTCGACAGCTTCCATCACCGCCGCGTCGGGCGAGGCGAAGATCTCCTTCGTCATCCCGGTCTCCACCGCGCCCGGGCAGAGCACGTTGCAGCGGATCCCCTGCCGCGCGTAGTCGAAGCAGAGCTGCCGGGTGAAGCCGATCACCGCGTGCTTGGAGGCGGTGTAGGCGGCGCCGCCGTTGCCGCCGTTCAGCCCCGCGGTCGAGGCGACGTTGACGATCGCGCCGGCGCCGCGCTCGACCATCTGCGGCAAAAGCGCGCGGGAGGTGAAGAACTGGGCGTTCAGGTTGACGCCGAGGACGCGGTCCCAGACCGCGGTCGGCATGTCGGCGGCGGGCAGGTAATCGTCGAGGATCCCGGCGTTGTTCATCAGCACGTCGACGCGGCCGAAGCGCCCGATCGCCGCCGCGGCCATCGCCGCCACCGCCTCCTCGTCGGCGACGTCGGTGCCCAGCGCGATCGCCTCGCCGCCCGCCGCCTCGATCGCCGCCGCGACCTCCTCGGCCCCCTTCAGGTCCACGACCGCCACCCGCGCCCCCTCGGCGGCGAAGCGCTCGGCACTCGCCCGGCCGATCCCCGAGCCGGCGCCGGTCACCAGCGCCACCTTCCCCTGCAGACGCCCAGCGGCCATCAGGCCCCCCTCTCCGCGTAGACGCCTCGCAGCGCCTTCTTGTCGAACTTGCCGACGCTCGTCTTCGGGATCTCCTCGACGAAGGCGAAGCCGTCGGGCAGCCACCAGCGCGGGACTTCCCGCGCCGCCAGGAACTCGGTCAGCTCGGCCGCCTCGGTGCCCGGGGCGGCGGCGACGCAGGCGAACGGCCGCTCGCTCCAGCGCTCGTCCGGGACCGCGATCACCGCCGCCTCGAAGACCGCCGGGTGGGCCATCAGGGCCGACTCCAGGTCGACCGAGGAGATCCACTCGCCGCCGGACTTGATCACGTCCTTGGCGCGGTCGGTGATCCGCAGGCGGCCGCGCTCGTCGAGCGTCCCGACGTCGCCGGTCCGCAGCCAGCCGCCCGGCGCGAACGCCGCGGCGCTTGCCGCCGGGGACTCGAAGTAGGAGCCCGCGACGACCGGCCCGCGGATCTGGATCTCGCCCTGGCTCTCGCCGTCGCGCGGCAGCTCCGCGCCGTCGTCGCCGACGATCCGCAGCTCGTAGAACGGGCTGACCCGACCCGCGTGTTCGCGCTCGCGCCAGCGCTCGGCGTCGTCGACCTCACCGTCGCCCCGCTCCGGCGGGTCGTGGGCGAGCGCCGCGCCCGGCAGAGTCTCGGTCATCCCCCAGCCCTGCACGACGGCGACGCCGTGGCGGGCCTCGAAGTCCCGCATCAACCCGCCCGGCACCTGGGTGCCGCCGCAGATCGCCAGCTCGAACGCCGAGAGGTCGGCGCCGTGCTCGTCGGCGTGGCGCAGGACGTCCATCCAGATCGTCGGTACGCCACAGCTGGCGGTGATCCGCTCCGCCTCGATCAGCCGGGTCAACGGCCCGGGCTGGAGGAACCGCCCCGGCAGGATCAGGTCGGCACCGACCATCCCCGCGAGGTAGGCGAGGTTCCAGCCCATCGCGTGGAACATCGGGACGACGGCGAGGACGCGATCGCGGCGGCCGATCCGGTAGGTCTCGGTGCCCGCCATCAGGATCGTGTGCAGGGCCAGGCAGCGGTGCGAGTAGGCGACGCCCTTCGGGTCGCCGGTCGTGCCCGAGGTGTAACAGAGGGCCGCGGCGGCGCGCTCGTCGAGCTCCGGCAGGGCGTAGTCGCCGGCGGCGATCGCGGCGGCGCCGCGGGCGAGCAGCTCCTCGTAGCCGTCGTCGCCTTCGCCGTCGCCGCCGCCGAAGACGATCAGGTGCTCCGGCGCGTCGTCCCCGAGCAGCTCGAGCACCGGCCCCAGCGCGTCGAGCAGCGCCCCGTCGCAGACGATCGCCCGGTCGCCTGCGTGGCGCACGGTGTAGGCGATCTGCTCGGGCGAGAGCCGCGGGTTCATGGTGTGGAGGACGAGCCCGGCGCAGGGGACGCCCCAGTAGGCCTCGAGGTGCGGGCGGTTGTTCCAGGCGAAGACCCCGACCCGGTCGCCCGGCGCGAGCCCGAGCTGCGCGAGCCCCGCCGCCAGCGTCTCGGCCCGCGCCCCGACGGTGGCGAGGTTCGAGCGCTCGAGCGTCCCCTCGGAGTCCAGCTGGGTGACGACCTCGGCGTCGCCGTTGATCCCCCGCGCCCGGCCGAGCAGGTGGGTCAGCGTCAGGGGGAAGTCCTGCGTGCCGCCCGCGAGGCCGGCCTCGCTCACAACGAAAGGCCCCCGTCGACCGTGATCGTCTGGCCGTTGACCATCTCCAGGTGCGGTTCGCAGAGCGCCTCGGCGAGGGCCGCCGCGTCGGCCATCTCCACCCCGCGCCCGAGCGGGTTGGCGGCCGCCGAGGCGGCCAGCCGTTCCTCGTAGGTGTCGGGGAACATCGACCGCAGCGCCGCCGTGTCGACCGCGCCGGGGGCGATCGTGATCACGCGGATGCCGCGCGGCCCCAGTTCCTTGGCGAGATAGCGGACGACGTGCTCGCCGAGCGCTTTCGCGGTGCCGAGCGCGCCGTATTCGGGGATCACGAACCGCCCGCCGCGGCTGGAGAGGTAGAAGACGACGCTGCCCCGGCCGAGCAGGTCCCCCGCCTCGCGGATCAGGTCGACGAGCGCGAGCCCGTTGACGGTGACCGACTCCCGCAGCTCCTGCGGGTCAAGCTCCAGCAGCGGCCCGTTCACGGCCTTGGCCGCGCAGTGGACCAGCTGGTCGAGCCGGTCGCAGTGCTCCCGGACGACGCCGATCACCTCCCGCACGCCCTCCACCGTCCCCACGTCCGCCTTGATCAAATGCGGCACTCCCCCGGCCGCGACGACCGCCGCCTCGGCCTCCGCCGCCGCCTCGTCGTTGGCGTGGTAGTTGATGAAGACCTGGTTCCCGTCCCCGGCAAACCGCTCGGCAAGCGCCCTGCCGAGCCCGCTCGACCCCCCGGTGACCAGAATCGCCATGGCGAGACGGTCTCAGATTCACCGCGCGATCTTCGGTCCGTCGGGACTCGCGGCTTGTGGAATCGACGAAGGCGGGCCCGTGGCCCGGGGGTCCTGGGCTCCTCATGGGGGTCCTGGCAGGCTGTGACCCCCATGAGGAGCCCAGGACGTGAGGTGTTCGTGGGGGAGGCGTCACAGGATGTCGCGATGTCGGACTTCCGTGACGATCGGGTCGGAGAGCTTCCACACCTCGGCCGGATCGTTGACGAGGATGCCGGGAACGTCACACCTCCCGTCCCTCCAGGGCACTTTTCCGGACCAGGAACCAGGGCCCGGAACGCGCTGCGTGGATTGCCGGTCCTATGGCACGGGTGATCCACGCAGCGCGCCCGTCGCTGTTGGGCAACACGGGAGGAAGCCCTGCGTTCCCGGCATCTCCGTGACGGGGTCGGACTCCCGTCACGGATCCGTGGCACCCCGGTGACGGATCCGTCGCAAGTGGGAGCGGGTCCGACCGGCCAGGAGCTCCCACGCGGGACCGGTCATGGACCTGGCGTGGTTGGAAACCCTCGCCATACGTGGGTTTCCAACCACGGAAGACCGGGGCCTGTCTGCCGCGGGCCGGCGTGGTTGGGAACTTCGACATGACCGAAGTTTCCAACCACGGAGATTCCTGACCCTCGGGGACCGGCTCCCGGCGCCCTTCGGTGACCGCGCCGGCGCACTCTCGGCGCGCTTCCGTCGCATTCCCGTGCCCGCAGCGCAATCCACTCGTGGAACTACTCGTCTAACTCCGGAAGATCTGCTTGGAGCAGTGGAAACCCCAGGGGTGGTTGCAGTTCGTCAGCGTCTGCACCCGGTAGCGATCGCCCCAGACCAGCTTGCCGCCTTCGAAGGTCAAGTAGACGGTGACGGTCCCCCAGTAGCGCTTGGTCCCGCGCGCCCAGGCGACGGAGCAGCGCTGCTTAGAGCTCGACACGACGGAGCAGGAGGCCCGGTAGTTGCTGTGGCCTCGGAAGCGGCCGCCCAGGCCGAGCTGCAGGGCACGGGTCGCGTAGGTCGTCGCCTGGGCGCGGGACATGGTCGGCAGCGTCGGTGCGGAGGGCGCGGGCGTCGAGGATGCGGGGGCGGGCGCCGGGGTCGGAGTTGGGGTCGGCGTCGGCGGCGCGACCGGGACCTGCGGCGCCCATTCGCCGACCTTCTGGGCGACCCACGGGGCGATGGCGTCGGCTCGCGTGAAGTACTGCGGCAGGGTCGGCGAGCATTGTTCGCTGACGACGTAGGAGGCGACCCCGATCTCGAGCGGTTCCCCCGCCGGGCCGAGCATGAGCAGCGGCCCGCCGCTGTCGCCGTTGCAGACGGAATAACGGGCGTCGGGATAGTCGAGGGCGCAGAGCGACCAGGCGCTTTCGAAGTGGCTCGACTTCGACCGGCAGTATTCGGGCGCCTGGACGGCCGCTTCCCCCACGCGCAGCGTTTCGACCGCCCCGCCGCTCGCCGTGACCTTGCCCCAGCCGGCCATCACCGCTTCGGTGCCGCTGTTCCACGTCTGCGCGGTCGCGAGCTTGACCGGCGGCGCGCTTACCGGCGCCGACAGCTGCAGCACCGCGACGTCCCCGTGAACGGGGGCATAGCCGGGGACCGTGTAGGTGAAGCTGGGATCGACCGCCACCCGACTGACAGCGGAGACGGTCCGTTCGGGCGAGGCCCAGTCCACGTTCCCCGTCACCACGGCGACGTTCGCCGGGTTGCGCACCACGCTGAAGGTGTCGTTGAGGACGCAGTGCGCGGCGGTCAGGACGACGTTGCTACTCACGACGGTCCCCGAGCAGAGGTCCCCTTCTTGGCCGTTGGAGACGACGACGAACGCCATGTAGCCGAACGTCCCGGCCGCGGCTTCCTGTCCGTTGATGACCGACGTCCTCGCCCCACCCTGCGCCGCCCCCGCGGGCGCAACGAACGCCGACAGGGCCACCGCGATCGCCAGCAGCCCAAGCATCCCCCGCCTCGCCATCGTGCGGGCAGGATACCGTCGCCCCTCGGCTCGGTAACGGGCTCGATCGTGCCCTCGTCTCGGATCGTCCTGAGCACCGTTCTGATCGTTCTGTCGCCGACTCCGACGATGGGCATGCCTGACCTCGGCGACCCGGACTCTTTCGGTGCCTCGTGAAGGACCCCTCGATCGCATTCGAGGCAGCGATTGTTGTCGTAGAGCCCTTGGCGTCCGCTAGGCCATAAATAGGAAATCACAGAGATTTTTGCCTATATGGCCATGATTTTGCCCAGTTAAAACCCAATCAGCCTGCTCATTTCCTCCCTTACTTGGACGCCTCGACCAGCGCCGCTTCCCAGCTGCCGAAGCGGTTGTAGACCGTCCTCGTCGTGGGCCAGTCCTCACACGCCGTCTTCCAGTCGGAAGGTCGGGGCCAACGGTCGACTTCGCGGTGGAACTCGCGCATCGCGGCGACGATCGCCCCCTTGTCCCAGTGCCGATGACGGCTCTCGAGCCCCGCCGCGCGCAGCCCGGCGGTGAAGGAGCCGAAGTGGCGGCGCACCGTGCGCGCGGAGGGGTAGCCGGCGGGCGGCCATTCGAGCTCCTCCTTGCGCGGCGCGCGGCCGAGCTTCTCCGCATATGCACGGAGGGCGACGAGGATCGTCTCCGGCTCCCAGCTCGGCTTGTTCGCGCCGACCCCGGCCGCCTCGAGCAGACTGCCCCAGCCGCCGAAGACGATCCGCCCGACGCTGGCCGGTGGCCACTCGCCGAATTCCTCCTCCCAGCGCGGCGCCCCGCCGTAGCGAGACGGGCGCCAGTCGGCGGTGGTCGGCGCCCGCCCTTCGACCTTGACCCACTTGTGGACGGCCGCGATCACCTCCTCGCGGCTCCACCGCTTCGGGTTCCCCCGGCGCGTGGCGCAGACGCGGCACAGCTTGGCGTCGCCGACGACCGGATCGGCGCAGGTGCGGCAAGGGTGTGCCTTCAGGTAGCGGCGGGCCGTGTCGCGCGTCACGCCGATGGCGTCGGCGATCGCACCCGTGCCCAATCCCTCCCGCTCCAGCCGGCGCGCCGCGGCGACCCGCTCGGCGACGGTGCCCTCGGGCCCGGGCGGCCAGAGCGGCTTGATCCCGGCCGCCTCCAGCGCCGCGCCCCAGGAGCCGAAATAGCGGTACACCGTCGTGTTACCGGGCCAGCGAGGGTGCTCCCGCTCCCACTTGCTCTCCTCCGGCCCGATCAGGCCGGCGCTGCGAGCCGCGGCCGGGCACCACTCATAGGAGCGCGGCGGCAGGCCCACCTCCTGCGTCCAGTCGCGGAGCGCCGCCCGGATGCGCTCCGCGTCCCAGGTGTCGGGCATGGTGTGGTAACGGCGCGTCGTCGTGCGCCGTGGCGTAATCGGCCGCTCCCCCTGGGGCCTCCCGTTCCCCATGATCGAACTCTACGACAGCATCTCCCGACAGCCTCAACCCGGCGTGTCGATCCAGCGGATCATCCGGCCTTCGCGCAGCTCGTGATAGGCGGGCGGCGCCGGCGGCGGGTCGCTCGCGAGGCAGGCGATGACCGCATCGGGCCCGTGCAGATCCTCCTCGACCGCCGTCGTCCAATGGACCTCCGGGTGCAGGAGCCGACGCAGCCGCTCCCAGTCCCGCCCCTCGATCGTGGCGAGCACATCACATACAGCCGGTACCTGATCCGCCATTCGATCAGACGATGCGAAGAAACGAGCCAGGTTCCAGAGAGGAGACCCGGCGCGACTTTCCCCCCTCCCCGTCGGCGAGGAAGGCGCGCAGCCCCGGCGCGCCGAACCAGCGGCCGTAAGCCTGGCGAAGGCGATCCAGCTCGTCGGCCGCCAAGCTGGTGGCCGTCCCATTGGCGACATCCTCGACCGCGGACAACAGATTCGGCTCGTCGTCGATGGCTTTCGCGAACTCCGGCCACCGCAGCCGGAGGGCCACCCACCTGCCGAGGGTCACCAGCTCGTCGAAGGAGAACCGGAGCTTGCAGTCAGGGTCTTGATTCGCGACGTGCAGTTGGAGGCGGAAGGCGTTGTCGAACCTCTTGATCTCTCGCGGATTGGAACCGAGCATCCCCAGCAGCTCGAACTCCGCTTTGGCGACCAACGGGGAGCTCTGGAAGCTCGCGGCGCGTTCCTGACGCTTGAGGTCCGCCTGCTCATCGACCGGCCCGACGTCGCTTTCGGCGGAGCGTTCCACGATCGAGGCCATCAGGCGCTCGATCGCCGGCCGGGTCGGTCGGGGGACCGCTACCGAGATCTGCACCAGCTTGTCGAGGAAGTGCATCCCGAACCCTTCTCCCAGCGGTGGCTCCGCCGCGCGCAGCGCTTCGACGGTGGGCGCGTAGGCAACCTCGATATCGCTCGCGACGATCTCGCGGTCGATGCCGAGCACGAAGACACAGCCTTGGCGAGCGTCGGAGTTGAAGATCTGGTTCATCGCCTCCACCACCTCGACCACGTGGGCGCTGGAGCAGCGATCGAGGTCGTCGACGAAGACGGCGAGGGCGTGCGGGTCACTCTCGTTGTCGGGAGCAAGGACCCGGGCCAGGCTCCGTATGTCGCGGTCGGCGTCGGCGGTGAAGCCAAGCTTTTCGTCGTAGTCGGGAGCACTGGCGTACCGTTCGATCGCCCGCTTGAAGGGCATGCTGGCAAGGCCCCAGTAGTGGGACGCGCCGGCGGCGAAGGCACCGAGGACCGCCAACGTTCCCGCCAGCGGCGCCGAGCCTCCCAGCTTCGAATCCGCGGACAGAGCGATCAGGATCGCGCTTGCGGCCGCGATCGGCGGCCATAGCCCCTTCAGGAGGAACCTGCCCAGGCCAAGGCGCTCCCGCTCGACCCGCAGCCGGAACCACATCCGTGCCGGGACGCTCATGTGTCGTTGCGGCTGCTCGTAGACGGCCTTCGCGAGCGCCGCCCACAGCCGCTCGCCGTGCTCGTATTTCCAGGCCGGGAAGTCGACGGTCCACCACTTGCGCTCCTGTGGCGTACGCCCACCGGGTTCCCGCAACAAGTTGCGGAGCTGGAGCATCACCGAGGACTTCCCCGCTCCCCAAGGAGCCGTGATGGCGATCGTCAGCGGCAGGCGCGTGCGACGGACGCTCAACAACGTCCGCAGCCCCTCGATCAAGGGGACGAAGCCGAGCAGGTCCCTCTCCGCCGGCAGGTCCGAGCTTGCCCAGGCGGTGAGGTCGAGCCCCTCCACCTCGCCGTCGGCGACCTGAGGTGACTCGACGCGCTCCTCAGGATGGGCCGCCATCTGCGCCCCTGACGGCGTCCAGCGAGCTCGCCAGCTTCCGGATCCGGTCGATCGAAGCCTGGGCTTCGCGCCATTCGCCTTTCGGATCGCGGTTCGGAATGAATCGGTCGACCGAATTCACGGCCTTGTTCAGAAACCAGTCTTCGGGCGAGAACCCGAACAGCCTTTCGTATAGCTTCAACCGTTCCTGTGCCCGCTCGGCCGTCCAGCTCTCGCTGAGGCCGGACAGGTAAGGGTGCTCCTCGGTGAACTTCTTGACCAGGTAACGCTCGAGGAAGCGCGTCGCGATCGTCGCCCTGAACGCGTCGCTCTGCAGTTGCTCCGGGGTGACTTTCCTCGGGATGTTGGCCGAGCGGCTCGCGGGTTTCGTGTAGAGCGCACTCCAGAAGAGGTACTCGGCGGTGATGTAGAGGCGCTCGGCGAGGAACTTGCCGGCGTCCAGCAACTGTACGGATGACGAGCCATCGAGTTTCTCGGTGAAGTCACTGCGCCCTCTTCCGTTGATCCGGATCAAGCCGGTGTCGTCTTGCGTCCGCTTCTGGTCGAGGTCACGGAGCGTCTCGTCGATCCGTCGCTGCTCGAGCCCCAGCCGCCCCAGGTCCTCACGGATGAGGGCGACCTGCGCCCGCCCTTTCGGCCGGTGGGCGAGGTACTGGAGGATTCGCAACCGCAGGAAGTGAATCGGCGGCGTCGTCGGCTCCTCGTCCCCGTCGAACACCATCACGTTCTTCATCGGTCGGGGATGGTCGGTTTCCTCGGCGACGAACAGCAGCAGGTGACGGTAGAGGAGGCTCCGCGAGATACGACGAAGGCGCTGGCGCCGGATCAGCTTGTCGTCGTCATCACCGTCCGCGGCCTGCAGGAGGTCACGAAGCCGCGCCATGTGATCCGTGTCCTGAAGCAGGTCTGCCGCAAATATGGCCAGGCTCAGGGCACACTCGCGAAGCGATCCGTTGTGCCAGGAATGCACAGCACGCGCAAACTCGAAGTTGTCCTCTTTGAAGTCCGCGTCTGGCTCGTTGTTGCGGAATACGTCAAAGATCATCAGGTCGAGGAGCTCCATCAGGCGATCCAGAAAGGTGCCCACACTGCGTTCGTCGAAGTCGGCCGCCAGCTGCGACCCTTTCTTCGGGTCGATTGCCTTATGCATCACGGCCACGACTTCGGGGTCCTTCAGGAGGGCAAGCCTTTTCTCGAGAAATTCGACCGTGAGTCGCACCGAAGACCGCTCGTCTTCGCCCGCCGATACCGCTCGCTGCATCATCGAGATGCGATAGGGCTGCGGGAAGGTGTCCAGCCGCGACTGGATCGCTTCCGCGGTCTCCGTCCGCAGGGCGATCGCCACCCGGACGCGATGGTGGCTCGACTGACGGATCGCCCCGAGCACGAGCCCGCACTTCAGGGCCAGGTCGTCGTCGAGATGATCGATGTTGTCGATGATCAGCAGCGGCTCGTACGTGGTGCGCTGCCCGAGGAACTGCAGGAGCAGCCGCAGGCGATCGCTGAAGCTCGTCTCGGCGAACTTCGAGATGCCCGCGTCGGTGAGGGCGGAGAAACGCTCCTGCTGGGCGAAATACCCCCACTGGACCGGCTTGCCCGGGACGATCTCCGCTTTGTCCAAGGCAAGCTGCAACTCATAGAAGGACTTGCTTTCCTCGTAGAGATAGCTGAGCCATGCGGAGCGATCCCGTATCTGTCGCTCGAGGACGGTGAACATCTGCTCGTGGATGGTGTCGGCCACCGCCTGCTCGTCGGTCATGTCTTCGGTGAACTCATTGCCATCGAACACGTAAGGGATCAGATCGGGGGTGCGCCGACTCGGTTCGATCCCGGGCTCTGGCTCCAAGGACCCGGTCAGCTCTTTGACGACCGCCTTGATCGCCGTCGACTTACCCGTGCCGCGCTCTCCCGTGATCAGGGTGAGCAGCTCGGCATCGAGCGTGTAGATGATCTCCCGAATCTCCGGTCGATCCACATATATGTCAGTCCAGAAGCGCTCCTGAACCAGTCTTGCCACCTGCGCGTAGATGTCCCGGTGATGCTTTGGCGCAACACCCAGGGGTGAGTACTCCAACGCCGCATGGATCGCGTTGGTGATGACCCGAAGCTCACCCTGATTGGGCGAGCGGTGGTCCCGAAACAGCAGTTTCGGTGGCCAGGTGGTTCTTGCGCGCGGACGTCCCATGGTTCAGGCCCGGAGCGCCCTGCGGTCGTCGCGCTCGATCACTCCCGGGCGCGCAGAATATTTCTAGCACTTTACTTGTCAATACTAAATAGTAAGAGAAGAACTGAACAGTGCAGTTTGTAGACCACTCTCGACGGCACCCTCACCCCTGTGGGCGTGCCTCTCCCGAGAGCTGCACCTGGTAGGCGGTGGAGGGCGAATGGCCGACCACGTACACGAACTTCCCCGTCATCAGTCCCAAGTGCTCGGGCTTGAACCAGATGGTGATCGAACAGGACTCGTGCGGCGCTAGGACATGGGTGCAAGACGAATGCCCGTGGGTGAATCCCGTGTCCGGCGGCGCGGGCAGGAAGCGGATTTCCAGATGACGTTGGGTGAGGTTGGTGAGGGTCACCTCCCTGGCCTCGGCGTGACCCAGCTCGCTGCTGGTGAAATGAAGCGAGGCAGGGCTCGCCCTGACCAAGGGAACGCTGGCCGCGGCCGAGGAAGCCGCCCCGGTCACGATGCCCGCCACCACGATCGCGATCACCACGGCTCGGATCAGAAATCGGGCCTTGCGCATGGTCGGCAGGCTACGGGAGGGCCGGCGTGACTCAGCCGCCGCCGCGCCGGCTGAACGGATCTGCGAGGTCGACCGTGGTGAAGCCGCCGCTGTCCTCGGCCCCGTTGGCAAAACGGTAGAGGGCGACCTCGAAGACCTGTCGGGTGGCGAGGGAGAGCGCCGAGACCAGGAAGATCGCCCCGACGGCGATCGCGATCAGGGCCTCTCCGGCCGTCGCGTCCTGATGGCGGATCGCCACGCCGATCGCGATGAGGATCGCGGCCGGGATCAAGGCGACGGTCGTCCACGCGCCGATGCCCACCAGCCCGGTGATGCCCTCGCCCCATTTGCCTTTGATCAGCTTGACCGACTGCTTGGCGGTCTCGAGCGGCCCGGGGCCCTCGAGGGCGAGCAGCGGCACCGCAAAGATGGTCGCGAGGCTCCAGGCCGCGCCGAGCAACCAGGACGCGACCCGCCCGCCACCAGGGATGCGGGACACGATCTGATCCAGGACGATGCCCACGCCGGCAGCCAGAAGGGACCACTGCGCGATCCGGCCCACTCGCTTCCAGGAGATGCCGAGCGCCTCGCGGACGGTGATCGACCGGCCGTCGAGGCACGCCGCCGCGGCGCCCGCCAAGGCGACGTTGAAGAAGACGCTGAGGAAGGTCATCGGGTAGACGGCGATGATCGCCACCAGCGCCAGGTGACCTCGCGAATGGGTCGGCGAGCTCAGGTAGCCCGAGAAGTAGAGGATCGCGGCGGTGCCGGCCAGCCCGCAAGCCGTGCCGATCATCGCGATCGAGATCATCGTCGGGTCGCGCCGGATCAGCGCCCAGGCGGTCTTCGTCAGCCGCCAGCCGCGAGCCATCTTCCCCTCGGAAGGCCCGCTGCTGCCGGTGATTCGACCGTCCGTACCCATTGGAGACCGAAGATTATCGCCGGCCGGCGGCGACCTGGAGGTCGGCCGGACTACTTCGTCTTCGCCGGCTTGATCGTCAGCGTCCTTCCCTTGACGCCCTGGCCGGTCAGCTTCACCTTCAGGCCCTGCTTGCCGGCTTCGGCGAGGTAGGCAGCGCCCTTGCTGTTGAGCTTCACCTTGATCGCCTTGGACTTGCCGGCGGCGAGCTTGAACGAGGCGTTCCCGATCGTCACCTTCTTCACGGTCGTCTTGCCGTCGGCGTTCTTCACCTTGGCTTCGTAGACCAGCTTCAGCGTGCCTTCGCAGGCGCCCTGGCCGTTGCACTTCAGCGTGACCGTCACGGTGTTGCCGCTGGCCGTCGCGTTGCCCACGGCGGTCGCCTGGCCCTTCACCGGAACCGGAGTGGGAGCCGGGGTCGGGGTCGGCGTCGGGGTCGGTGCCGGGGGGTTGTTTTCCGCGGGCTTGGCTTCTTCCATGCGCGGGAAGACCACGAGCGTGTTGCTGGTGGCGCTCGCCGATCCGGCACCGTTGGAGACGGTCGCGGCGCAGGTCAGCGAGGCTCTTTCGTCGCGGCTCGTCACGACGTAGGTGCCGCCGCTCTGCCCGGCGATCGGGGCGCCGTTCCGCTGCCACGCGTACGTGATCGCGGTCGGATAGTTCGACCACTCCCCGTCCGAGCAAGAGAGCGTCGAGCCCACGCTCGGGTCGCCGGTCAGGGCCGGCGCGGTCGTGACCGCCGGCCGCCGCGAATTCGCCGGCACCATGCTCGCGTCGATCCCGATCGTCGCGTCCCCGGTCGTCACCTGGACCGCGTCGGCTTCTCCTTCTTCGGCCTTACCGTCGTAGAACTGCGTGACCCAGGTGCCCGGACAGGGTTCTTCTTCGGGGCAGGCTTCCTTGAATTCCACCGTGAAGGGCGCTTCGGCCAACCCTTCGATCACGTACTCGCCGGCGGCGTTCGTCGACCCGCAGGAGCCGTTGACGGGTTCGGCGGAGAAGGCGCAGGCGACGATCCCGGAGAGTGGCGGATCGCCGAGCGCGGCAACGGTCACGGTGCCTTCGATCCTGCCGCCGCGGACGAGCGTCGCGTCGATGCCTGACGTGGGCACACCCGCGGTGAGCGTTACCGGCGCTTCTTCGTTGTTCAGCCTTCCGCCGTAGTACTGCTCGACGTAAGTCCGCGGGCAGGATTCGCCCAGTTCGCAGCTTTCCTGGGTGCAGCCGGAGCCGCCCGCTTCGCAGACGCGGCCGGTGAAGTCGACGTCGAAATCACCAGGCGGAAGGTTGGTGATTTCGTATTCCCCGTCGCCGTTGGTGAAGGCGCAGGCGGGGTAGTACTCGGTGTGGGAATTGACGCAGACGAGGGCGTTCGGGATCGGTCCCGACGCGCTTTCGACCTTGCCGGCGATGCTGCTGTTCAGTTCGAGCGCGGCATCGATTTCCTGCGTCCGGTCGCCTTCGACGACGTGCACCGGCGTCGGCGGGTTATACGGAAGGACGTTGTTGAAGAATTTCATCGCCCATTTCGGTTCGCACGTCCCCGAGGAGCAGTCATCGCCGATGAATTCGACGCTGTAGTCGCCTTCGGGCAGATTTTCGACCACGTATTCGCCGTTGGCGTCGGTTTTCGCGCATTCCATGACATCTTCGCCACCCTGCTCGAGGGCGCAGACCGTCGTGTGTGGGATCGGCGTGCCGGTTCCCGCTTCGGTCACCGTGCCGTGGATCGACCCGGTACCCGCGGCGCTCGCGAGGGCGGGCGCGAGGGCGGCACAACAGAGAACGCAAGCAAGGGCAAGCAGCAGCTTGCGAGGACCACTTCCGACCATCTTCTCTCCTTGAGTGTCACGCGGCGCGGGACACCGTCCTCGCCGACAGCCGTTTAAGCGCCGGCCAGTTTGTCAAACGCATGGGCGGCAAACATGTCGCGTAGCGATATGTCCCGGGATGGACCGCACTTGCCTCCTCGGCGTCGCCGTGAGAGAAATATGAACCAAAATCCGAAGGCGGACGGAGATGGACCGGACCAGTGGGCCCGCCCAGGGTGAGAGGCGAAGTGCCACCTTGCTGGGCAGGCAGCGCGAGTGCGAAGCCCTCGACGACCTGGTGGGCGCGATCGGCTGCGGGGAGAGCCGCTCGCTCGTGGTGGTCGGCGAGGCCGGGATCGGCAAGTCGGCCCTGCTCGCCCACCTGACCGCCCGTGCCGTCGACGCGACCGTCCTGCGTGCGGCCGGGGTCGAGTCGGAGATGGAGCTCCCCTTCGCCGGCCTGCACCAGCTTTGCGCGCCGCGGCTCGATCGCATCTCCGCGCTGCCGACGCCGCAGGCGCAGGCGCTCGAGATCGCCTTCGGCGAACGGGAGGGCGCACCGCCGGACCGCTTCCTGGTCGGCCTCGCCGTGCTCGGCCTCTTCTCCGACCTGGCCGGGGAGCGGCCGCTGCTCTGCGTCGTCGACGACGCCCAGTGGGTGGACCGTGCCTCCTCGCTGACGCTCGCCTTCGTCGCGCGCAGGCTGCGGGCGGAGCCGATCGCGATCGTCTTCGCCGCCCGCCGGCCGTGTGAGGAGCTGCGACACCTGCCGCGCCTCGAGGTGCCCGGCCTGCGCCGCCGCGACGCCCGCGCGCTGCTCGCCGCGGAGGCGCCGTCTCTGCTCGACGAGCGGGTCCGGGAGCGGATCGTCGCCGAGATGCGCGGAAATCCGCTCGCCCTGATCGAGCTCCCCCGCGGCCTCGGCACCACCGAGCTGGCGGGCGGCTTCGGGATGCCCGCCGCCGATGGGCTCCCCGGTCGGATCGAGCAGGACTACATCCGCCGCCTGGGCGAGCTGCCCGACGACGCGCGACGGCTGTTGATCCTGGCGGCGGCGGAGCCGGTCGGCGATCCGCTGCTGCTGCGGCGTGGGCGCGAGCGCCTGGCGATCGACGCCACCGCGATCGACCGGACCGAAGGCCTGCTGGAGATCGAGGAGCGCGTCACCTTCCGCCACCCCCTGGTGCGCTCCGCCGCGTACCGGTCGGCCGACTCGGGCGAGCGCCGGGCGGCGCACCTCGCTCTCGCCGAGGCCACCGACCGTGACACCGACCCCGATCGGCGCGCCTGGCATCTCGCGGCCGCGACCCCCGGCCCCGACGAGGCGGTGGCGATGGAGCTGGAGCGCTCCGCGACCCGAGCCCAGGGCCGTGGGGGCCTCGCCGCCGCGGCCGCCTTCCTGCGCCGCTCGCTGGCCCTCACCGCCGACTCCGGACATCGGGTCGACCGGGCGCTCGCGGCCGCCCAGGCGAGCCTCGGCGCGGGGGACTTCGACGCTGCCCGGGCGCTGCTGGCGAGCGCCGAGGAGGGCCGGCGCGACGATCTGCAGGCCGCCCGCCTGGAGCTGCTGCGGGCCGAGGTCGCCTATTCGGAGAGCCGCACCGGCGACGCCCCCGAGCTCCTGCTGCGCGCGGGTCGAGCGCTCGCGCCGCTCGACCCGCGGCTCGCCCGCGAGACCTACCTCGACGCCTGGAGCTCGGCGCTCTTCGCCGGCGACCTCGCCGGTGGCGTCGGACTCGCGGAGGTCTCCCACGAGGCGCGCCTGGTGCTCGGCGACGACGCGACCGTCCCGGCCTCCGGCCCCGTTTCGTCGGCCCGTCCCGCCGACGTCCTCCTGGACGGCTTCTCGCTCGCCTTCACCGACGGTCGCCGGCGGGCCGTGCCGCTGCTCGGGCGGGCCGCGTCGGGCTTCGCGGGCGAGAAGGTGTCGGTCGAGGAAGTGCTCCGTTGGGGGTGGTTGGCGACGGCGGCCGCGGTGATGGCCTGGGACTTCGACACCTGCCTGGAGGTGTCGGAGCGCGGCGTCCGGTTCGCCCGCGAGGCCGGGGCGCTCACCGTGCTCGCCGTGAGCGCCAACGTGCTCGGCCAGGCGCTGGCGCTGGGCGGCGACTTCGACGGCGTCGCGATGCGGGTGGCCGAGGCCGACGCGGTCACCGAGGCGACCGGCACCCAGGCCGCGCCCTATGGGGCTCTAGTCCTCGCAGGCTTCCGCGGCCGCGACGACGAGGCGGCGCCGCTGATCGCCGCGACGATCCGCGAGGCGACGGCGGGCGGCCAGGGCACCGCGGTGCAGTATGCGCACTGGGCCAACGCGGTTCTGCTCAACGGGCTCGGGCGATATCGCGAGGCGCTCACCGCCGCGCGGCGGGCCAGCGACGACACCCCCGAGCTCTTCGTCTCCGTCTGGGCGACGGTCGAGCTGGTCGAGGCGGCGGTCCGCGCCGACGAGCCCGACGCCGCGCGCGCGGCGCTCGACCGCGTCGTCGCCGCGACGGCGGTCGCCGACGTCGACTGGGCGGGCGGCCTGCGGGCCCGCTCCCGCGCGCTGCTGGCCGAGGGCGGCGAGGCCGAGTCGCTCTACCGCGAGGCGATCGAGCGCCTTGGCCGGACCCGGTTGCGTCCCGACCTCGCCCGTGCCCACCTCCTCTTCGGCGAGTGGTTACGCCGTGGGAACCGCCGGCTCGATGCCCGGGGCCAGCTCCGCGCCGCGCACGAGCAGTTCCTGGCGATCGGGATGGAGGCGTTCGCCGAGCGCGCCCGCGCCGAGCTCCTGGCGACCGGCGAGAAGGTGCGCCGTCGCACCGTCGACACCGCCGACGAGCTGACTCCGCAGGAGCTCCAGATCGCCCGCCTCGCGCGTGACGGCCTCTCCAACCCGGAGATCGGCGCCCGCCTCTTCCTCAGCCCGCGGACCGTGGAGTGGCACCTGCGCAAGGTCTTCGCCAAGCTCGAGATCCGCTCGCGCCGTGAGCTGGCCAACGTCCTGCCGGCGCGCGAAGCGGAGCTGGTCCCGAGCTGACAGCGTTCGGTCGAGGAGCCGAAGTAGAGCCAAGCTCAGGTCTTGCGGATGGGCGGCAGTTCGAAGCGTCCGTCAAAGATCGCATCGTCAGGCTCGTACACGCGCAGAAGGGGCCGAAACGGCCCGGGCGGGGTCGGCAGCCAGTTCGCCCTCGCCTCCGGATCGGTGGGTTCCTCGCTCTGCATATGGATCGTCAGCGAGCCATCCGCACCGCGCAGGAGTCCCTTCGTGCGATCGCCGATCGAGTAGCGATCGATCGCGTTGGCGACGAGGTAGAAGTCCGGGAGGTCATACATGGTCACCGACCAGAAGGCACCGCACGGCGGCTCGGTCACGAAGGTGACCTCGTAGCGGCCCGCGCCGTCCAGCTGACCGCCGTCCGCATCCTCATAGACCATCGCGTAGGCGGCCTCGTAGCCGTGGTTTCCCCAGAGTCCGCCCCGCGCCGCCAGGGTCCGCAGGAGGTAGCGGTCCTCCGTGTCGGGAAGCTTCCAGCGCTCGTCGTCGAGCGCCCCGACCTCGAAGAAGTCGAGGTTGTAGTCGAAGGCGTGGTAGGTCAGGCTCCACCCGTTCTGCCTGGGCACCTCGCCGTCCCGCAGCGCCGTCTCCATCCGGCTCCTCCCCGCCGCCAACCCCGACCGCAGGGCGCCGGCCAGCTCGTCCGAGGGGGAGGCGAACGGGGAGTCGTGATCGAGCAGTCCCAGGGGGCGAAAACGCTCCTGGTACTCGCGGTCGCGCCCGGCCGGGGGGAACGCCTGCATCCAGATCCGCAGCCTCTCGAACCAGGAAATGTCGTCTGCGACACCCTCGGTCGGGACCGGTAGGCCCTCGCCGGCACCTGCCGGCGCGAGCGTCAGGCCGGCTTGCAGCTCGCGCACGGCCGCCAGGTCAGCTTCGCCGGCGACCGCCCAACGGCCGACGATCGAGGCGACGCTCGTCGGCAGCCGGATCACCGTCGCGTCGCTCGGCTCCCCGCCAGACCAGTCGGGCGGGACCAGGAGGAACGCGCCGGCCCCGGTCCCGGTGCCACGGTCGCCCACGTAGGCGAAGTTGTTCGTCCAGGCGTCGACGAACTGGAGGACGTAGTACCGGCCGGCCGCGTCCGGCACCTCAAGGCGGATCGGTCCACCGCTCGTGTCGATCTGGGCGATCGAGTAGACCGTGTCGTTGTTGATGGAGACGAATTTGGCCGACGGGTCGGCCAGCTCGGTCGCATGCGCGAAGCGGTTGAAGGGAGCCGCGTCGAGAGCCCCGACACCCGTCTCGGTGAAGCGGTCGACTTCTTCAAGGTTGAAGACCAGCGGAAAGCCGTAGATGAAGGCCTCGTCGGCGAGGTCGCTCAGATTTTCGGTCACTCGAACCTCCGGTCGCGATCGTTCTGGACGCAGGCGGGCATCATCACCGAACCGGCGGCGCGTCGAGGGTCACCCTGGGACCGAGCTCCGCCATGTCAGCCCAGGATCAGCCCACGAGTACAGTGAGAGCTTGACTCCCGGCTCAGCTTCCGACCAGAGCAGCGAGAAGGGCACCTCCCCGAAAGCAACCCCGACCACGCCGCACCCGTCCGGCTGGCGGGTGGATCCGGCGCCGGACGGTCGCGGCGCGCCACCCCAGCAGAAGCCCCCCTTCATCCCGCGCAGCGGGACGTTCATCTGGATCCTGGTCGGCCTGCTGGCATTGAACGTGGTGATCGCGATCATCACCAGTGGCCCCGAGAGCAGGCCGCAAGTGCCCTACCAGCCGTTCTTCGTCGAACAGGTGACCGCCGACAACGTTCGCGACATCAGCTCGACCGGGGACTCGATCGAAGGAACGCTGAAGAAGGAAGCGACCTACACGCCGCCGGACGGAGGCGACGCCGTCGAAGTGAGCGAAGACTTCAAGACCGAGGTCCCCTCCTTCATCGACAGCAAGGCGGTCACCGAACTGCTCACCGAGCACAACGTCGTGATCAACGCCTCGCCACCCGACTCCGGCCGCTCCGTGCTCGGGACGATCCTCCTCGCGTTCCTCCCCACGCTCCTGATCATCGGCTTCTTCCTCTGGCTCATCCGCAAACAGACCGGCGGGGGACGTGGCGGCATCCTCGGCGGATTCGGCCGCTCGACCGCGCGACGGGTCGAGGCGGACGGCAAAGATCGGGTCACGTTCAAGGATGTGGCCGGAATCGACGAGGCCGAGGAGGAGCTCGAAGAGATCGTCGACTTCCTCAAGAACCCGCAGCGCTACACCAGGCTCGGAGCCCGCATCCCCCACGGCGTGCTGCTGTACGGGCCGCCCGGCACGGGTAAGACGCTGCTGGCGCGCGCCGTGGCCGGCCAGGCACACGCCGCCTACTTCCACATCTCGGCCTCGGAGTTCGTCGAGGCGATCGTCGGGGTCGGCGCCTCGCGGGTCCGAGACCTCTTCAAACAGGCCAAAGCGGCGGCCCCGGCGATCGTCTTCATCGACGAGCTCGACGCGATCGGCCGCTCGCGGTCGGGCAACGTGGCGGGACTCTCGGGCGGCAACGACGAGCGCGAGCAGACGCTCAACCAGATCCTCACCGAGATGGACGGCTTCGAGCCGGGCACCGACGTGATCGTGCTCGGCGCGACGAACCGTCCCGAGGTCCTCGACCCGGCACTGCTGCGGCCGGGCCGCTTCGACCGCCGCATCGCGGTCAACCCGCCGGACCGCAACGGCCGGGTCGCGATCCTGGCGATCCACACGCGCGACGTGACCCTCGCCGATGATGTGGACCTGGAACGGATCGCGGCCTCGATCCCAGGCTCGACCGGTGCCGACATCGCGCTGCTCGTCAACGAGGCCGCGCTCTTCGCCGCCCGCCGCGATCACGCCAAGGTCGAGCAGCGCGACTTCACCGACGCGATCGAGAAAATCCTCCTCGGTGCCGAGCGGCAGGTGGTGATGACCGATGCGGACCGCAGGCGCACCGCCTACCACGAGTCGGGCCACGCGTTGGTCGGGATGCTCACCCCCGGCGCCGATCCGGTGCGGAAGATCTCGATCATCCCTCGCGGCCAGGCACTCGGGGTGACGCTCTCGACGCCCGACAGCGACCGCTACAACTACCGCCGCGAGGATCTGGTGGCGAAAATCAAGGTCGCGCTCGGCGGCCGCGCCGCGGAGCTGGTCGTCTTCGACGAGATCTCGACCGGCGCCGAGTCCGACATCCAGAACCTCACCCAGGTCGCCCGCGGGATGGTCGGACGCTGGGGGATGAGCGACGCGGTCGGGCCGATCGCGGTCACCGACGGTCGTCAGGACGGCATGCTGCTGCCCGGCACGGTGCCGGCCTCCGAGCCGACGCAGGAGCTGGTCGACAAGGAGGTACGGCGGATCGTCGACGAGGCCGAGGACGAAGTCATCGAGCTTCTCCGGCAGGAGCGGCACCGACTCGAGCGGCTCGCGATGGCACTGCTCGAGCGAGAGACGCTCGACCAGCCCGAGGCTTATGAAGTGGCCGGCGTGCCCCTGCCCGACGAGGAGCCTTCCGAGCCGGACCCGACCGTGACGACGGCGACCTCGCGGGCGGGTGACGACTAGCCGGTCGGCCGGCGCCCTGACAGCGGTTGGCGAGAGGTGGCAGCCGCGGGGCGCCGAAGGTGCGCCCTGCCGGCGGGCGGGCGGGGAGGGCCCAGGCCCCGCAGGCTGTCGCCCGGGAGGGACGGGGGCCCGCAGGCTGGCGCCCGGGGGCCCGCCCCTCTCGCCACGGCCCGGGCAGGCTGTGGCCGTGGCGAGAGGGGCGGGTGTATGGAAGGTG
>Ga0209916_1000964_pt1 | contig 32620 bp, 36 predicted proteins | sample ThiBio_1000_plan_FD_183956 | JGI IMG/M metagenome (GOLD analysis project Ga0209916, IMG submission 183956) | Wastewater bioreactor microbial communities from Cape Town, South Africa - Thiocy_solids_2 (SPAdes) | ecosystem: Engineered > Bioreactor > Thiocyanate-remediating > Anaerobic-Aerobic ... | reverse complement strand
GACTGTACCTACTTCACGATCCGACATAACTCGCTCCGATCCTCGCTTGACGCTTTTGACAAAACGGCCATTGCTGGCCAACAGTTTACTGGGCATGCCGCGATCGGGTGTAACGATGCGGATCACAAGGAATCCTAACCGTGCACGCGTGGCGCCGAGCAGACACAGCGTGCCAAGCATAACGGATTTTTTGCCAATTGGTGATTTGTCAATAGGCCATTCCGGCGATGCTTTTATGCTGCATTGCAAGGTGGGCACATGCCGATAATGACCGGCGTGCCTAGGCGCACAAAGCCCGCAAACGCACAGCAAGCCCGGGCGGACGGGTCGCCAGCACGCGTACTTCTGGCGTCCCGTGCCAGCGTGCCATCGCGCACAGCGCGGCCGCCAGTTCATGCAACAGGCGCGGACCCGGGGCCACCCCGTCCTCGAGAAACAAGGCATTGACCGTGAAAATCCCCTGCGCCCGGTGCGCCTTCGCATCGAGGCGGCCAACCAGCTTGCCGCGGTGCAGTATCGGCAGCACGAAATATCCGTAACAGCGCTTCGCCGCGGGGGTGTAGCACTCGAGCGTGTAATCGAAACCAAACCACTCCCGCGCCCGCCGACGGTCCCACACCACTGGGTCGAACGGCGACAACAATGCCGTATGGGTCGCACGCAGGCGCCCCCGGAGTGCTCGTTCGAGCAGCTCGTCATGATCGCGGTGGACATAACCACGGCTCGGCCACCCCTGCACGTGCACGCTGCGCAACTCCCCGCTGGCCAGCAGCGGCACGAGCTCATCCGCGGCCACGGCCGGCTGCAGGCGGTGGTAATCGGCAATCCAGCGTGCCTGGGTTACCCCCAGGGCACGCACGGCATCGGCAATGAAGCACCGGCGCAGGGTCGGCGCGTCCGGCACGGGCATCGGCCCCGGTGGCGGGTCCAGCCGGGCCAGCACGTTGGCGGCCAGGTCGTAGACGCGCTGGAAGCGCTCGCGGCGCGCCACCATGAGCTCACCCAGTACGAACCACGCCTCGAGCCAGCGTTTCTCTGGCTTCCAGTCCCACCAGCCGGAGCGGGGCCCGGACGCCTCGGGCGGTCGGGCAAAATCGGCCGCGCTGACCGGTCCCGTGGTCCGGATCCGCGCCAACAGGGCCTCCATCTCGCGGCGATGCTGCTGCCGGGTGGACACGGCGCGCCGGAACGACCAGTGCTTTTCCCGCTGCGCCAGCCACGCCCGGTGCAGGCCAATGTCCGCAGCCGGAACCATGCACGCCTCGTGTGCCCAGCACTCGGCCAGTTGCCCGCTGGCGAGGGCCTGGTCCAGCCATTCCACTGGGTAGTCGCCAAGGCGCGCCCGCAACACCAGGTGCTGGCTGCGCGCAAGCACGTGGATCGAATCGATCTGCAGCAGGCGCATGCGTTGGATGGCATCGAGCAGGTCCCCCCGTCGCGCCCGCCGCCGCAATGGCTGCAGCAAGCCCTGTGCGGCCAGGTGCAGGTAACGGGCCTGGGTCGCCGAGAGGACCCCAGCTCCGACATCCAATGGATCTGAACGAGACGACAGCTTCACCGCATGGGTGGCATGGTGTTGAGGCGGCATTTACGCACTCTCTGCTAGCGTGGGTTGCCGCCCGATCCCGGGACGGCACCGCAACGCCGGGCCAATAAAGACCCAATCGCTGCTTTGGTCAAAACCTGAAGGAGTATCCATCATGAAACCTCAGTTGCCGCTCCTGGCCGCTCTGTGCACCGGCGCCTTGCTGGCGGCTGGCGGCGCGATTGCCCAGGACACCGCACCCGGCTCGGCCACCCATACCGCCGTGTACCAGACACCACAAGGCGAGCTCACGGTGAACAGCATGCCCGCAAAGGCCCCGGGCTACGGGCAGGCACCATCGTTCGAGCAATTGGCCCACGGCGCCAAGTCGATCAGTGCCAGCCAGGCGGACGCCTACCCGCCCCTGGCCAACGACTTCGAGCATGCGGACAAGAACCGCGACAATCAAATCAGCAAATCGGAATACGAGAGTTGGCTCAAGCAGGGCTAGGAGCTTGGCGGCAGGAATATTCCTGGCACCAGCGATCGCGATGACCACCCTGCCGGCCGGTGGGTGACAGCTTGCCCGCGCGGTCCGATCGGCCTGGAACTGGAGGCCGTTGGTGCAACAATCATGATGGCCGACCGCAAGACGAAGCACCGGTACGCGGCCTGCGTGCTGTGGCCCCCACGGAGTACATGATGCAAACCTGTCCTGTCGCAGTGGCGCTGGCCCTGCTTGCCGGCTTGTTCGCCAGTCCCGGCGCAGCACAAAATCCTGATCCCATGGACATCCGCGCCTGCACCAGCATCGAGAGTGATGCAGCGCGGCTGGCCTGCTACGACCAGGCCACCGGCCGGGCAAACACCGAGGTAGAGCCATCCGCGCCAACCCAGGCCGGGGCGGCAAACATGTTCGTGCACGACGCCGCCAGTCTCGTCGACTCGGAGAAGCCAGCCACCACGGCGCGCTCTTTGCTGGACAGCCGCTGGGAATTGGCGCCGGAAAGCAAGCTCGGCACTTTCAACCTGCGCGGCTACAAGCCCATCTACATCCTGCCGGTATTTGCCAGCAGCAACCAGAATCGGCAGCCGCACAGTCCAAATCCGGACAACACGCTCACCGAGCCCGCGCACCTCAACGACGTGGAAAGCAAGTTCCAGATCAGCTTCAAGACCAAGGTCTGGCAAGGTGTGTTCGGCGACGCTGGCGACGTGTGGGTTGGCTATACGCAGTCCTCGCGTTGGCAGGTCTACAACAGCAAGTCCTCGCGGCCGTTCCGCGAGACCAATTACGAACCGGAGGCGATGCTGGTCTTCGACACCCATTACCGGCTCCTGGGCTGGGATGGCCGCCTGCTTGGCGTGGGCTTCGACCACCAGTCCAATGGCCGCAACAACCCCCTGTCACGCAGTTGGAACCGCGTCATCGCCAACATCGGCTTCGAACGCCCGGGCTGGGTGGTCATGTTCCGTCCGTGGTGGCGAATCCCTGAAGCCCGGCACGACGACAACAACCCCGATATCAGCGACTACATGGGCCGCGGCGACGTGCAGATCGTGCACGAATGGAACAGACAGGAGTTTTCCATGCTGCTGCGCCATTCGCTGCGCGGCGGCGCGCGCAGCCACGGCGCCGCGCGCTTCACCTGGAGCTTTCCGTTGGCGGGGAACCTGCGCGGTTATCTGGAGGCGTTCAAGGGCTACGGCGAGAGCATGATCGACTACAACCACAACGCGACCTACCTGGGCGTTGGCATCACGCTGCTCGACTGGTACTGAGCGCGCCAACCGCACCGCCGGGCAGAGGGCCGGCGCGGGACCCATACGGGATCAACCGGCCATGCCGGCCTGCAACCGCGCCAGGGTGTCCCTGCCAATCTTCGCCGGGGTGTCGGTGGGCGCGTAACGCTTGACCACCTGCCCGTCGCGGTCCACCAGGAACTTGGTGAAGTTCCACTTGATAGCTTCGCTGCCCAGCACGCCCTTGCCCTCGCCCTTGAGCCACCGGTACAGGGGGTCGGCATGCTCGCCATTGACCTCGATCTTGGCAAACAGCGGGAAGCTGACGTCGTAGCGGGTCTGGCAGAACGCCTTGATCTGCGCCTCGTCGCCGGGTTCCTGGTGGCCAAACTGGTCACACGGAAACCCGAGCACGACGAGACCGAGATCGCGTTGATCCTGCCACAGCGTTTCCAGCCCCTCGTACTGCGGCGTGAATCCACATTGTGAGGCCACGTTGACGACGAGCAGGGTCTTGCCGCGCCATTCGCCCAAGGAACGCATCCGCCCGTCGATGTCGCGGGCGCTGAAATCGTAGATGCTGGTCATGGCAACAGTCCCTGAGGCTTGAACCCCGAGTCTACGTCATCATCCGCCGGGCTGCGGACCGCGCCGCGCCATGGCCGGCGGCGGCGCAGGCCGGCAGCCCGGTCCAGTGGCTCACGCCCCCTGTCCGGCCGGGATGTCGAACACCTGGCGCAGGTAGGCCACGTAGGCCTGGTCGTCGCACATGGCCTTGCCCGGCGAATCGCTCAGCTTGGCCACGGGCTGGCCATTGCAGCGGACCATCTTGATCACGATCGAGATTGGTGCCGGCCCGACGTCGTTGGTGAGGTTGGTGCCCACTCCGAACGCCAACTGGCAGCGCCCGCGGAAGTGCGCATACAGCTGCATGACCTTGGGGATGTCCAGTCCATCGCTGAACACCAGCACCTTGCCCTGCGGGTCCACGCGGTTCGCCCGGTAGTGCGCGAGCAGCTTCTCGCCCCAGACGAAGGGGTCACCGGAGTCCTGGCGCGCACCGTCGAACAGCTTGCAGAAATACATGTCGAAGTCGCGCAGGAAGGCATCCAGCCCGTACACGTCGGACAAGGCGATGCCGAGGTCACCGCGGTATTCCTTGGCCCAGGCCTGCAGGGCGACGACCTGCGAGTCGCGCAGCCGCGGGCCCAGCGCCTGGTGCGCCTGCAGATACTCGTGTGCCAGCGTGCCAAGCGGCGTGAGGCCCAGCTGCCAGGCCAGCCATACGTTGCTGGTGCCCGCCAGCTGCGGCCCCAGACCCTCGTGCAGGGCGGCGACGACCTCGCGGTGCCAGTCGCGCGAATAACGCCGACGGGTGCCGTAGTCGGCCAGCTTGCACTCGGCGTATCCCGGCGTGTCGTGCAGCAGGGCGATCTTCGTGTGCAGCCGTCGCCGCCCCTCTTCCAGGACGAGACCGGGATGGTGCCGGCGAAAATAAACTTCGCTGATGATGGCCAGCAGCGGCACCTCGAACAGGATCGTGTGCAACCAAGGGCCGCGGATGCGTAGGTCAATCTCGCCGGGCGCCGTTGCCGAGGGCGCGATGTCGACATACTTTTCGTTGAGCTGAAACAGCCCGAGGAAATCGACGAAGTCGCTCTTGATATAGCGCAGGCTGCGCAGGTAGTCGAGCTCGTCGGAGGTAAAGCGCAACCGGCACAAAGCCGCCAGTTCGGTGCGGATCTCGTCGATGCAGGATGCCAGGTCGATGCCCGGGTTGCGACACTTGAAGCGGTACTCCACCTGGGCGGCCGGATATTGATGCAATACCACCTGCATCATCGAGAACTTGTACAGATCCGTGTCCAGCAGGGATTCAATGATCATCGCTTGCCCAGATAGAGGCCGTCACAGCCAAGGTCCCGCCCATTATCCCCGTCGGCACGCCGGCGTGCCGCAGACAGCCTGCATCCAGCGGGCAAAAAATCGTCAGGAACGATTTTTGACATCGCGCAGCGATGGCCCGAAGGGTGGCTGCCAGGGATGGTAGCCACAAAATAAAACCTCGTTAGCCAGGGGAGGACTAACGAGGTTTGTCAGGCGGCCACCAGGGGAAGAGAGGCCGGCCCCTCAGCAGGGCGATGTATTGCTCCGCTTCTTGTCGCCATCACGGCGATACGTGTGCTTAGTGTGGCCCGCCCGGTGTGAGTTCAATGTCTACTGGCAAGCGCGTTCAGCTCCACGACAGCCTGGGGTTAGGTTTCCGTACAGGTTGACGGATGGCCCGGGTCTGCGGCGGGCAGCATGGCCTGCAATTGCCGGTCCCGCCGCGACTTGGCCGCAGCGGCCAACGCACGGACGCGGGCATAGAACCCGGACCAGTCCCCGCCGCTGCGGGCGAAGAGCTGCGCAAACGCCGGCACCCAGCGCGAGTACAGGCCGAATGGCACCAGGCGTGCATTGTTCAGCGGCGCCGCCACCCAGGCGTCGTAGGCCTGGATGTCCGACCAATGCGGATTGCGCCAGCGCGCATAGCGTTCGCGGAAGGCGGCAAACTCGGCCTGCTTCTGCGCCGCCAGGACGGCCGGTTCCGCCCCGCTGGCATACAGCACTTTCAAGCGTTCGCGCAGGTCCAGCACCAGCCGGGTGAAGGCCTGCTCATGCGCAGCGCTGCACGATTCCTGCTGCGGCAAGCCTTGCACCACCCGCCATTGCCGCAGACCCTCGGCCTGGACGAAGCTGGCAAACGATTCATTGAACGTAGTATCGCCCGGCACATAGATCAATTGATGCGCCAATTCATGGAAGATGGTGCCGATCAGCTGGGTGTCGTCGCCACGCAGCATGCTCGACACGATGGGGTCGGCAAACCAGCCCAGCGTGGAGTAGGCCGCCACTCCGCCGACCCAGACATCGTCGCCGCGCGCATGCAGTCGCGCCGCATCGGCTTGCGCCGCGGCCTCATTGAACCAGCCGCGATAGGCCACGCAGCCGGCAATCGGAAAGCATTGCGGGAGCGCATCGACGGAATACGGCCTGGTGGCAAACACGTTCCACACCACGTACGGGCGATGCAGGTCCACGTAGGTGGTGTAACTGCGGTTGTCGGGCAAGCCGAGTTCGGCGCTGGCAAAGTGACGCGCACGCAGGGCCAGTCGCAGGCGACTGGCCACGACGGGCGAAACCGCAGGGTCATCGACCATCGCCTCGATCCCGCGCCGATGCAGGACCAACTCGGCCTGCCCGCGCACCGCCTGGCCGTAGTAGCGCAGGCTGCCACAGGCACTCAGCGACAGGGCAGCCGCCATGGCCACGGCAAGCCGCAGGCCAACTCGCCTCGATCTGCTCACTGCAGGCTACAGCGCATGGCTCGTGGACTGGCGTCAGGGGTTGCCCGAACGATGACGCCTCGCCGCAGGACGACCTCCGTCATGACGGGGACCCACGGCCCCACGCGGGGGGCCACTGCGGTCGAAGCCCGCCGCACCGCGGCCGGTACGGCCAGGCCCGCTGCGCCACCCGCCGCCATCGCGCGGCCGCCTGTCGATCTGGCCTCGATATCGCGGCGGCGCGTAGCCCCGATACCGGGACGGCGCATAGCTTCGATACCGCGACGGTGCATAGCCGCGGTAACGCGGGCGGTCGTACCAGACGGCGCCAACACCCACGCTGACCCCCGGTGCATAACAACACCCGTAGCCATACCCCGCGCCGGAATACGACGAATATCCTGACCCCAGGTAATAGCCCCCGTCATACACCTGCGACTGGCCGTAGTACGCACCGTCCTGGTAACCAGGCTGACGCACATAGCTGTAGCTCGGGCCCAGGTAGCAACCCGACAACAGCAGTGTCGTTGCAACCAGGCCCAGGCCTGCAAGCAGACGCAGCATGTGGCATCTCCCGTCACAGTGACGGATCCACGCTATAGCGTGATGCTTGAACCGCCAATGACCACTGGCGGTCGCGTCGTGGCTCAGTCGCCGCGTTTACCCACGTCGCTGCGCGGTGCGGCGATTGGCGAAGCGGTGCTGGCCGACGCCGGATCCGGGACTGATGCAGCAGCCGCATCGGGTGCGGATGAGGCCACGGCATCGCCGGCGCCCGGCCACCCCGGCGTCTGCCGCGCGCGATCCTGCTTGACGTCGAGCAACGCCTGGATATGGGCCAGTGCCTCCTCGGGACTGATGTGCTGGACCGGGGCGTCCCGCCCCTGGCTGCCCGCTGGAGCGCTGACCGTGGTTGCTGGCTTTGCCACCGCGTTGTCGGGCTTCCTGGCGACTGCCTTCTTGGCGACTGCCTTCTTGGCGACTGGCTTCTTGGCAACTGGCTTCTTGGCAACTGGCTTCTTGGCAACTGGCTTCTTGGCAACTGGCTTCTTGGCGACTGCCTTCTTGGCAACTGGCTTCTTGGCAACTGGCTTCTTGGCGACTGCCTTCTTGGCAACTGGCTTCTTGGCGACTGCCTTCTTGGCGACCGGCTTCTTGGCGACTGCCTTCTTGGCAACTGGCTTCTTGGCAACTGGCTTCTTGGCAACTGGCTTCTTGGCGACTGCCTTCTTGGCGACTGCCTTCTTGGCTGCCGGCTTCTTGGCTGCCGGCTTCTTGGCCACGACCTTTTTCGCAGTTGGCTTCCTGGCAACGGCCTTCTTTGCCGCTGGCCGCTTCGCGGCCGGCTTCCTGGCTGCGGGCTTGCCTGGTCTGGCCGCAGCAGCCTTGACTGCGGATCGTGCGGGTTGCTTCTTTCCGGCACCAACGGATTGTTTTGCCGCGGACTTCTTCGCAGCTGACTTGCGAGTCGTGGCCATGCGTTCTCTCTCCTGGGCGGGTACTTCGATCCGCGACCAGTATGCACTTAGGTCCACCGTCGCAGCAATCGCCGGCCTGCGCAGGCACATCGCTGCTTCCGTGCAGCGCTGCGGAATCAGAATGAGGGGTGGGCAAGGGCCTGCAGGAAGTACGGCAGCACGCGCGGCTCGACCAGCAGGGTCACTACGACGCCATAGGCGGCGCCCCAAAGGTGCGCACTGTGGTTGACGTAACCTCCCCCTCGCCGGTCCATGTAGATCGAATAGGCGGTATACGCCACGGCGTACACAATCGCCGGCAACGGCACGACCAGCACGATGATCATTTGCCATGGCGCCAGCAGGATGAAGGCAAACAACACCGCGGACACCGCTCCCGATGCGCCGAGGCTGCGGTATTGCGGGTTGTCGCGGTTCTTCCAGTAGCTGGGCAGGATGGAAACCAGCAATCCGCCGATATAGAACAGCGCAAAGCCGAACGGGCCGAGGCGCTGGCTGAAGAAGCTCTCCATGATGCGGCCGAAGAAATACAAGGTCACCATGTTGAACAGCAGGTGGCCAAAATCGGCATGCACCAGGCCATAGGTGACCAACCGGTGGTACTCGTGCTTGCGGCTGATGGCCGGCGACCAAAGGATCAAGTCGTCCAGCAGGCGATGGTTCCTGAGCGCCATGAACGAGACGACGCAGGTAATGGCGATGATGATCAGGGTGACCGGCAAAGGAATCTCCGCTAGGCTGGCTGGCAACGCGGCATCTTGGCGCCAACGCGCCACCTTGTCGACTTCATCGGGCCGGCACAACGCAAAGCTGTGCCCTTGACGGTCAACCCACCCACGCTCGCGGCCGATGCCTGCGACGAAGCCCCGAAACAGCCCAGCCATGCCTGCCTTTCGCTACCTGCACCTGGATGTCTTTGCGGCGAGTCCCGGCGGCGGCAATCATCTCGGCGTGGTGGTGGACGCCAAGGGATGGAGCGATGCGGCGATGCAGGCTTTCGCGCGCTGGAGCAACCTGGTGGAAACCGTGTTCCTGGCCCCGGCAAGCGTCGCCACCGCCAGCTACCGCGTGCGCATCTTCACCCCAATGCACGAGATCGCCTACGCCGGGCACCCGAGTGTCGGCAGCGCCCATGCGGCGCTGTATTGCGGCCTGGCCCAGGCACGGGAAGGATTGTTGTGGCAGGAGTGCCAAGCTGGCGTGCTGCCGATCCGGGTCCTGGATGATGGCGCGGCACGCGAGCTGCTGCTGCGTACGCCCGCGGCGCGGGTGCTGGCCACCGGCCTGGACGCGCATGCCCTGTTGCCGGCGGCACTCGCCGGCGCCCGCACGGGCATCCTGCCGCCGGCCTTGGTCGAAGGCGGGCGACGCTGGTGGCTGGCCGAGATCGCCGATGAGGCCAGCCTGCGCGCCTGGCAGCCCGACCATGGCGCGATCAGGGCGCTGGCCGAGGCCAGCTCAGGCATGGGCCTGTGCGCCTTTGCCCGCAGCCGGGAAAGATCCGCTGCCGGCAGCGGACGCCAGGCCTACCAACTGGTCGTGCGCGCCTTTGCCGCGGGCGTGGGCATCATCGAGGATCCCGCCTCGGGCGCGGCCAATGGATTGCTTGCCGCCTACCTGGCCCAGGCCGAGCCAAGTGGCCCGCTGGCACATGGCTACGTGGTCAGCCAAGGTCGCGAAATGGGCCACGACGCTCGCCTGAGGGTGAGCGTCGAGGCGGATGCCATCTGGGTTGGCGGACCGTGCCGGACCGTCATCGACGGCAGCCTCGACTGGTCGCCGGAATGATCCGGGCCACGCGCCTGCCCGGGCTGCCAGTGGACTTCGCTGTCCGGGCGCGGCTCAATCGAACGCCCCGACAAAGCTGTCGGGCGCGTAGTTCTCGAACTTGGTGTACTGGCCAAGGAAGGTCAGCTTGCACATGCCGGTCGGGCCATTGCGCTGCTTGCCGATGATGATCTCGGCCATGCCCTTGTCGTTGGTGTCCTTGTTGTAGTACTCGTCGCGGTAGATGAACATGATCACGTCGGCATCCTGCTCGATGGCGCCGGATTCACGCAGGTCCGACATCATCGGCCGCTTGTCCGCGCGTTGTTCCAGTGAGCGGTTCAGCTGCGAGAGCGCCACCACCGGGACATTGAGCTCCTTGGCCAGTCCCTTCAGCGACCGCGAGATTTCGGAGATCTCCGTGGCACGGTTCTCCTGGCTGCCGGGAACCTGCATCAACTGCAGGTAATCGATCACGATCAAGCCCAGGCCACCATGCTGGCGGTGCAGCCGGCGCGCGCGCGAACGCAACTCCACCGGGGACAGGCTGGGAGTGTCGTCGATGAAGATCTTGGCCTCCGACAGGATCGAGATGGCATTGGAGACGCGCGGCCAGTCCTCCTCCTCCAGGTCGCCGTTGCGCAGCCGCTGCTGGTGGATGCGGCCCACCGAGGAGATCAGGCGGAAGGCCAGCTGCGAGGAGGACATCTCCATCGAGAACACGGCCACCGGCTTCTTGTTGCGCAAGGCGGCCGTCTCGGCAATGTTCAGCGCGAACGCGGTCTTGCCCATCGAGGGACGGGCGGCGACGATGATGAGATCCGAGGGCTGCAGGCCCGAGGTGAACTCATCCAGGTCGGCGAAGCCGGTGGAAATGCCGGTGAGCTGGCCGCGGTTTTCATAGCGCTCGCTGAGCAGGCGGAAGGCGTCCTTGACCGCCTCGCGCATGGACACGGAATCCTGCTTGCCGCGCGCACCGGATTCGGCAATGTGGAACACGCGCTGCTCGGCGTTTTCCAGCACCTCCTGCACGCTTTGCCCTTCCGGCCGATAGCCGTCCTCGGTAATCGAGGTGCCGGCATCGATCAGCTGGCGCAGCACCGACTTCTCGCGCACGATGCCGGCATAGGCGGTGATGTTGGCCGCGCTGGGCGTATTGTTGGCCAGCTCGATCAGGTAGGCCGCGCCGCCGGCCATGTCGGCCAGGCCGCCGCTCTCGAACCAGTCGCCGAGCGTGACGGCGTCGCAGGGCATGCCCTTGTTCGCCAGCTCGTTGATGGCACGCCAGATCAGGCGGTGGTCCTTGCGGTAGAAGTCCTGCTCGGCCAGGCGATCGGCCACCCGGTCGAGCGCGTCCGGTGCCAGCATCAAGCCGCCCAGTACCGCCTGCTCGGCCTCGATGGAATGCGGCGGTACACGCAACGCCTCGATGGCGGCAGCGGCAGGCTGGCGTTCGGACGCAAACGACGGCATCGCATGACCTCACGGGAAAAAGGACGGCACACGGACAACACCCATGGTCCGTACCCGACAGTCATGATACGCGGCGCGGTCTCATGCGCCGAGACAACAACCCTGTGGGAATCCTGGAATTCCCTGTGGATAAGCTGTGCATGCGCGACCCGGCATCCGGACGTCGGCTTTTCACCTGCCGTGCGCAGGCGAAATCCACCGCGCCAAGGATCCCGGACATGAAAAAACGGATGCCGATGGCATCCGTTTTCCGTCCCGCACCAGCCAGGCGCCAGCGCGCCCGAATACTCAGTTGTCGCTGACGACGATGACCTTCACCGAGGCGTGCACATCGGCATGCAGGCTCAAGGCCACGACGTACTCCCCGACGTTGCGCAGTGGGCCCTCGCTCAGGATCACCTCGCCCTTGGCCGTCGGGTGGCCGGCCTCGGTCAGGGCTGCGGCGATATCGCGTGGGCTGACCGAGCCGAACAGCTTGCCTTCTGCGCTGGCATGCGCGGCGATGGTGACGGCGGCATCGGCGAGGCGGGCCTGGCGGGCCTGCGCCTCACCCAGTGCCGCATTGGCCTTGGCCTCGTACTCGGCACGGCGTTCCTCGAACGCGGCCAGGTTGGCGGCGTTGACGCGCACGGCCTTGCCCTGCGGCAGGAGGTAATTGCGGCCGTAGCCGGGCTTGACGTTGACCTTGTCGCCCAAGGTGCCGAGGTTGCGCACCTTCTGCAGAAGAATGAGTTCCATGATCTTTCCTGTTCGTTAGCGCCGATCGGGTCGACGCAACCGGGTGAAGGGTTGTCCGAAGCACAAGGCATGGAAAACGTGGAACCGGCGTGGCCGTGCCTGGCCGGTTCCCCATCGACCATCCCCGTCGAGGTCACACGTTGTGGTTGTCGGTATATGGCAGCAAGGACAGGAAACGCGCGCGCTTGATCGCCGTGGCGAGCTGACGCTGGTAACGTGCCTTGGTGCCAGTGATGCGGCTGGGCACGATCTTGCCGTTCTCGCTGACGTACTGGCGCAGCGTGTTGAGATCCTTGTAGTCGATCTCCTTGACGCCCTCGGCGGTGAAACGGCAAAACTTGCGGCGGCGGAAAAATTTGGACATGGTCTGGGCTCCCGTTCAGGCGTCAATCGTCGTTGTCGTCATCGTGGCCGTCATCGTCGTCATGGCGGTGGCGGGAGGATTTGCCGTCATCCTTTTCCTTGCTGCGCATGATGAACGAGGGCTCGCTGTCGCTGGCCACGTCGGACGCGTCGCGACGGATGATCAGGTGCCGCAGCACCGCGTCGTTGAAACGGAATCCGGACTCCAGCTCGGCAAGCGCCGCCTGGCTGGCCTCGATGTTGAGCAGCACGTAATGGGCCTTGGCGAGGTTCGCGATGGGATAGGCCAGCTGGCGCCGCCCCCAGTCCTCCAGGCGAAACACCTTGCCGCCATCGGCCTCGATCAAGGCCTTGTAGCGCTCGATCATCGCCGGGACCTGCTCGCTCTGGTCCGGGTGGACCATGAACACGACTTCGTAATGACGCAGGGTCATCTCGGGACTTGCTCCTTGTGGATGCGGCCATGTGGCCTGGCAGCCTCCCGCCGTTGCGGTGAGGCAAGGGTCCTGCCGCGACAAATCATGCAGGCAGACTGCGTATGATACGTGTGCGCCCGTGCGCCACGCAAGGGCACCTGCACACAGGGCAGTCGCGGCCAGGTTCAGGAGACGGTAAAGCTCTCCCCGCAACCACACGCGCCGGTCGCGTTGGGATTGTGGAACACAAAGCTGGAACTCAGGCCCTGGCGCTGGAAGTCGATCACCGTGCCGTCGACCAGGCCGGCATTGGCCGCGCTCACCACCAGCGGCACGCCGTCGACCTGCACCAGCAAGTCGCCCGCATCCAGCTCCTGGGCCAGGTCGACCACATAGGAGAACCCTGAGCAGCCCGTGCGCTTGACCCCGAAGCGCACGCCTGCGGCGGCCGGGGCCTCACCCAGGAAGCGCCGCATGCGTTCGCCAGCGGCTGGCGTAATGGTGATGTTCATGGCGTGGACCTGCTGGTGGCCGTGGTACCGCGCGGGTCGCGGCGGGTACGGCGACTACATTATCATGCGCGGTGGGCAGCGAAGCGGGACCCGCGCGCGCCCCCGATCACCCCTGGAGTGGCAAACCCATGCTGGAACCCAAGCCGGCGACATGCAGCGTGAAGCAAATCCTGGCCGGCACGCTGCCGGTTGGCCATGCGGTGCGCGTGCGCGGCTGGGTGCGGACCCGGCGCGACTCGAAGGCCGGCCTGTCCTTCGTCAACCTCTACGACGGCTCGTGTTTCGATCCGATCCAGGTCGTGGCGGCCGACACCCTGGACAATTACGCCAGCGAGGTCAAACACCTCACTGCCGGCGCCAGCATCATCGTCGAGGGCACCCTCGTCGCCTCCCAGGGCAAAGGACAGCGCGTGGAAATCCAGGCTGACCGGATCACCGTGGTTGGCCTGGTCGACGATCCCGAGAGCTACCCGATCCAGCCCAAGCAGCATTCCATGGAATTCCTGCGCGAGGTGGCGCACCTGCGCCCGCGCACCAACCTGTTCGGCGCCATCACCCGGGTCCGCCATTGCATGATGATGGCGATCCATCGTCACCTGACTGCACAGGGCTTCTTCTGGGTCAACACACCGATCATCACCACCTCCGACGCCGAGGGCGCCGGCGACATGTTCCGGCTCTCCACCCTGGACCTGTCCAACCTGCCGCGTGATGCTGCCGGCAAGATCGATTTCCGCAAGGACTTCTTCGGCCGCGAAGCCTTCCTCACCGTCTCCGGACAGCTCAACGTCGAGGCCTACGCGCTGGCCATGAGCAAGGTATACACCTTCGGGCCCACCTTCCGCGCCGAGAACTCGAACACCGCCCGGCACCTGGCCGAATTCTGGATGGTCGAGCCGGAAATCGCGTTCGCCGACCTGAACGACAACGCCGACTGCGCCGAGGCATTCCTGAAGGCGATCTTCCGCGCCGTGCTGGATGAGCAGGCTGACGACATGGCGTTCTTTGCGGAACGTGTGTGCCCGGACGCGGTCACACGCCTGGAGGCGTTCATCAGCCAGCCGTTCGCCCGCATCGAATACACCGAGGCGATCGACATCCTGCAGCGTTCGGGTCAGCACTTCGAATACCCGGTGACGTGGGGCATCGACCTGCAGACCGAGCACGAGCGCTACCTGACCGAGAAGCACGTGGGCCGCCCGGTGGTGGTCATGGACTATCCCGAGGCGATCAAGGCGTTCTACATGCGCTTGAATGACGATGGCAAAACCGTGGCGGCCATGGACGTGCTGGCGCCCGGCATCGGCGAGATCATCGGCGGCAGCCAGCGCGAGGAGCGCCTCGAGCAGCTCGACCGGCGCATGCAGCAGTTCGGGCTCGACCCGACCACGTACGGCTGGTATCGCGACCTGCGTCGCTACGGCACGGTCCCGCACTCCGGCTTCGGGCTGGGCTTCGAGCGCCTGCTGGCCTACGTCTGCGGCCTGGCCAACATCCGCGACGCCATTCCCTATCCGCGCGCTGCCGGCAGCGCCGAGTTTTGAGGATCGCACGCTCCATGTTCCGCCGCTGCACCCGACTTGCCGCCCCGGCCGCACTGGCTGCCGTGCTGGCCGTCCTGGCCGGCTGCCATGTGGCCAAGGTACTCGTCCCGCCCAACCTGCGACCTGCGGAAAACACCGAGGACGCACGCCTGGCGGCGATGGCGGCCCTGCAGCAGGCCACACCCTGCTGCAGCAACCTGGCCGACTTCTCGTATCGCAGCATGCTGCCCTGGCAACCCAAGCGCTACACCCTGGGCCCGGGCAGCATGGTGGCCAATCTCGACGGCACGCACAGCTATTTCCTTGCGTTCCGCCTGCCCACAGCGAGCAAGCTGCCTTACCGCATCGCGGTGAAATCCGAATTGAACGGCCGCTGGCTGCATTCGAGCTACCTGTTCGCCCCGACCATGATCCTGCTCGACTCGGGTTTCCAGCCGCTGCTCAAGCAGGACATCCAGCTGTGCGAGCACATGGGCTGGAGCAGCGACACTACCGGCGCCTTCGGCAGCCTGGAGGTGACCGAGCCCCAGGCCCGTTACCTGCTGGTCTACAGCTCCGCGGCGCAACAGGCGGGCAAGACGTATTGGGAACAGTCGCCGGCAGCGTTCTCCAATACGGCGACGCTGCAGATGAACTCGGCTGGCAGCTTCGACGTCCCACATGGACCGGATGGCACGGTGTGGATCGGCCTCATGGACAAGACCTATGCCGACGCCATCGACAGCGCCATCTGCAAGAAGGCGACAACCGGTGACGGCGTGATCAAGACGCTGCGCAGCGCCATGCCGACCGTGCCGTGGGGCAACCCGACCGCCAGCCCGGCGTCTCCCCATCCCTCCCACGCCGGCAGCACGGGAAGCCCATGATCGTCCTCTACCTGGGGTTGCTGATCGCCGGTCTGGTCCTGTTCGCGGCATCCTTTGTCGCGCAGTGGTGCGTGGCGCAACGCATGCGCAGGGCCCATCCGCGGCAGTGGCAGATCATCGCCTCCACCGAGCATGGGCCAGCCACGGCGTTCCAGACCTGGATCCAGCTGCAGCGCGCCCTGCAATCACCCGTATTGCCGGCGCTGGACGACGCCCGCATCACCAATTGGCGACGCGTCTGGCGCTTTGCTCCCGGACTGGGCTGGCTGTGCTGGCTCGCCGCCGTGGGCATGCGCCTGCTGCTGCATTGAGCGCGGTGCCCCCACCGCCAGGCGTCCGCCGCATGTGGGAAGCCTGGCCCGGGATGCACGCAAGCGTCGCTGGATTTAAACTTGTGCCCGCGCCTCGATTGCCGGCAACCGCCGTGTCGGCGCCATCACCCATCTATACCGCGCTCGGCCCCGCCCTCGTCCGCCTCGGCGGCGGCAAACGGGCACCCCATGCAGGGAAACCATCTTGAACAGCCCACTGCAGCATCTGCTCGACAACAACCGGCGCTGGTCTGCCGACCTCACCCGCGAAGACCCGCAATTCTTTTCCGAACTGGCCAAGCAACAGGCACCCAAGTACCTGTGGGTCGGTTGCTCCGATTCGCGCGTGCCGGCCAACCAGCTGCTGGGCCTCGCCCCCGGCGAGGTCTTCGTGCACCGGAACATTTCCAACCTGGTGCTGCATTCGGACATGAACTGCCTGTCGGTGCTGCAGTTCGCCATCGAGGTACTGAAGGTGGAGCATGTCCTGATCGTGGGCCACTATGGTTGCGGCGGCGTCAAGGCTGCGCTGGATGGCCAGCGCCTCGGGCTGATCGACAATTGGCTGCGCTACATCGGCGACACGCTGGAAAAACACCAGGCGCAAATGGAGCAGGTCTCGCCCAGTCTGCGCCATGCCCGCCTGTGCGAGCTCAACGTCATCGAGCAGGTGGCCAACGCCTGCCACACCACGGTGGTGCGCGAGGCCTGGGATCGTGGCCAGGAGCTGACGGTGCACGGCTGGTGCTATGGGCTGGAGGACGGCCACATCCACGACCTGGGCACCGACGTCAACCGCTTCGACGCGCTCGAGGCCAGCTACCAGCGTGCCGTGGGGCAGCTGGTGTCCGCGGCCTAGCGCCGAGTCCCCAGCCCGTCTCAGCGACGGGCGTGCTCGAGACAGATCCGCAGCAGCTGGCGGATGAGCTGCTGTACCGGCCTGGCGCGCTCAGGCAGGAACTCGAAGCTCGCCTCGTCCATGTAGGTCTCCTGCACCAGTTCCAGCTGCACCGCGTCGATCGCGTGCCCAGGATGGCCGTAGTGGCGGGTGATATGGCCACCCTTGAAGCGTCCGTTCACCACCTGGCCATAGACGGACTGCGCGTGCAGGCAGTCCGCAAGCCGCCCCTGCAAGCCCGGACTGCAGCTGGCCCCGCCCGCAGTACCCAGGTTGAAGTCAGGCAGGCGGCCGGAAAACAGCATGGGCACATGGCCACGGATGGAGTGGCCGTCCCACAGCACGGCCCGGCCGTGCGCCGCCAACAGGCGCTCCAGTTCGAGCCCGATGGCCTGGTGGTAGGGACGCCAGTACGTCTCGATGCGCTGCTGGACCTCCGCGGCATCCGGCTCCCGGCCCGGCGCGTACAGGGCCTGGCCGTCGAAACCCATGGTCGGCACCACGCCGGTCTCCTGCCGCCCCGGATACAGCGGCCCGCCATCGGCTGGCCGGTTCAGGTCGACCACATAGCGCGACAATTTTGCGGTCAGCACACTGGCGCCCAGTTCCTCGGCCAGCGGCGCATACAACTGCGCCACGTGCCAGTCGGTATCCACGGAGTGCCGGGCATGCGGCAACATGCGCGCCGACTGCGCGGCCGGAATCACGCTGCTGTCGTGCGGCAGGCTGATCAGGAGCGGCACGTGGCCGCGGTGCAGGGTGTAGGTGTCCATGCATGGAGTGTAGATCGTCAGGCAACGTTCCGGCATGCAGGCGGCAGACCACCGCCACCGTGCCCCCCCTGACGACGCCGCTTTCAAGATCGGGCCAATCGCGGCATGATCGAAGGGCACGTTGCCGCAATCCAAATCCATCCGCGACACCCGCGCCGGACGGTCACCATGTTCAGCCGAATCGCCCTCATGTTGTTGGCTTTGCCGGCGCTCCTCGGCGCGGCGAACGTCCAGGCGCAGGAGTTCGACCGGGCCGCCCGCGACCTGCTGCGCGACATGCAGCAGCAACCGACGGACCTGGCGCGGTATGTCTATCTGGCCCAGGCCATGCCGGGCTTGTCACCGCGCAACCGGCAACTGGCGGCGCAGTTCCTGTCCTTCGCGCAATGCGAATTGGGCATCTACACCCAGGCGGTACTCAGCTTTCCGCTCACCGTCAGCGCGCTGCAGGGCCTGGTGCTGCCACGACCGGAACAATGGCGCTCGGCGCCAGCCGCGGACGCGATCACCACGATGGCCGGCGACCGTCACATCGTGATGATCAACGAGGCGCATCACGATGCGCACACGCGCCAGCTCACCCTGGAACTGCTGCCGCGACTGCGCGCGCTCGGTTTCAATTATTTCGCGGCTGAAGCGCTGTCGACCGATCGCGGCCTGGCCGCCCGCGGCTACCCGACAAGGAGCAGCGGCACGGAGTATCTGCGTGAGCCGCTGTATGGGGACATCGTGCGTCGCGCACTGTCCCTGGGTTACCACGTCATCGCGTATGACACGGCAGCCTCCGGCCAGGGGCGCGAGCGGGAGCAGGCGCGCAACCTCTATCGTCAAGTTTTTGCGCACGATCCGACGGCGCGGCTCTTCGTGCACGCTGGCTACGCGCATATCGACAAGGCCCCGCGCCGTCTTGCCGACCTGCAGCCGATGGCGGAAATACTCAAGGAATTGAGTGGGTACGACCCGCTGTCGATCGACCAGGCCGAATTCCTCGAGGTCGGCTGGGACCAGACCGACGCCTACCACCAGTTGGTCAAGGCCTTCCCGGCAAACGGGCCACAAGTGTTGCTGGCGCGCACCGACGGGAAGCCCTGGAGCGCCCAGCCAGCGCTGTACGACGTCAACGTCATCCTGCCGCCGGTGCTCAACATGGCGGCGTTCGGCGGCCGCGCCGGATTGGGCGGCGCGCCTGATGCCGGCAACTCGGACGCCGGGCGTCTCCCCCTGGGGGTGACTGCGGCCACCACCCACACGGTCATGCAGCGCCCGTCATGGCTGACGCTCGCCGGCCAGCGCCGGCCGTTCCCGATCACGACGGCGCTGTGCCGCTCGGCCATCCCCTGCGTGGTTGAGGCGCTGTACGCAAACGAATCGGACCAGGCCACGGCCGCGGACCGCTACGCATTCATCGCCGCGTCCAGCAGCACGACGCTGTACCTGCGCCCGGGTACCTACCGCCTGCGTGCCAGCGACGTGTTCGGGCGCACGCTGTCGACCCAGAGCATCAGCATCCAGGCGCGTTGAGCGCTGCGCACGCCACTTCGGCAAGACTCACCGCGGTCCATCGCCACCCGGCCAACGAAACGACCCTCGGCACTAAGGTACCGAGCTTTCATGCCCAGTCCGGGCTTGTTAACCTGTCGACTGGCCCGATGGGATCGTCATGCACCAATCCGCTTCCCGCCAGTCGCCCAGCCAGGGACAGCCAGGCCAGCTGCTCCGCCTGCTCTTGCCCGCCACCATGGGCTGCCTGTTGGCGGCGTGCGCGGGCCAGCCCGCGCGACACGCGCCAGGCGCACCGCCAGCGCCATCATCGCTGACCAGGCTGCCGCCGCGTGCGCCGTCCGCCGCCAGCACCGGTACCGCCAACGACATCCTGTTCCGGGCCATTGGCCTGGTCGGTACACCCTACCGCTGGGGCGGCAATACCCCCGACAGCGGATTCGACTGCAGCGGCCTGGTCGACTACATCTACCGTACCGAGGCGGCAATCAAGCTGCCGCGCACCTCACGCGCCATGGCGGCTGTGGACGGCGAAAAGATCCGCCGCATGGCGCAGCTGGCCAGCGGCGACCTGGTGTTCTTCACCATTGGCGGCAGCATCAGCCACGTGGGCGTGTATGTCGGCAAGGGTCGCTTCGTGCACGCTCCGGACAGCGGCGGCACCGTACGCCTGGACGACCTCGACGGGCCGTACTGGCGCAGCCATTTCGCCTACGGCAAGCGCCTGCTCAACTGAGCGCGGACGGGCTCGAGCCGTCCATCCGGAACCGCAGATCGTGCCACTCAGTGCGCTGGCGCATCCGGTGAATGCGCGTGGCCGTGGGCAAGCTCCTCGGCCGTGGCGTCACGGACGGCACCGAGCTCCACCTCGAAGTGCAGGGTCTTGCCGGCCATGGGATGGTTCATGTCCAGGTCCACCGTGCTCATGCCGACCTTGTGCACCGTCGCCACGCGGCGCCCGCCGTCCTTCAGCGTCAGCACCGTGGTCATGCCGGGCTTCAGCCGATCCGCCAGTGGTACGTACTTCTTCGACAGGCGCTGAATCTGGCCTTCCTCGCGCTCGCCATAGCCATCGGCCGGAGCCACGTCCACACTCAGCGTATCGCCCGTCCCGTGCCCCTCGATGGCGGTTTCCAGGCCACGGATGAGCTGCCCGTGGCCGAGCAGGACCCAGAGTTCCTGGCCGCGATCATGTGAGCTCTCCACCTGCTCGCCATCGATGCTGAGCGTGTAATGGAGCGCGACGACCTTGTCCTTGCCTGCCTGCATGATGGGCCCCGTTGGCGAAAAGCAGCCGCGAAGTCTAGCAGCAGATCACCCTGGCGTCGCCGGCGAATCCACCGCCTCACCGCTGAGGCTTGCGCCGTGCGCCTCCGGCCCCAGCCACGCCAGCAGGGCCAGCACGACCGCCACGGTGCCGATCCACAGCGACATGGAGAACGCAAAATCACCACCATGCCACTGCGCGATCCAGGTCTGCGCCGTCGCCGTGATCGCCGCCAGCAGATTGCCCATCTGGTAGGCAAAGCCGGGCAACGTGCCGCGCACTGGCCCGGGCGACAATTCGTTCAAGTGCGTCGGCACCACGCCCCAGGCGCCCTGCACCATCACCTGGATCAGGAACGCGCCCAGACCGAGCAGCAGCAGGGAGCCTCCGTACATCCACAGCGGAATCACCGGAATCGCCAGCAGCGCGGCAATGACGATAGCCTTGCGCCGGCCGATGCTTTGTGAAAGCGAGCCAAAAAACAGGCCGCCGGCCAAGGCCCCGAGATTGAGCAGCGCGGCCAGCATGAATGCCGTGCCGGAGCCGGCCGCAATGTGCAGGTCGGTCTGCAGGAAGGTCGGGTACATGTCCTGCGAGCCGTGGCTGAACATGTTGAACGCCGCCATCAACAGCATCAGGTACAAGGCCAGCTTCCAGTGCCCGCGCATGGTCTGGCGCAGGCTTTGCCGCGGCTGCCGCTGCTGTGCCTGCCAGGCTGCCGATTCCGGCACCTTGCTGCGGATGTACAGCACCAGCAGCGCAGGCAGCGCGCCAACGATGAACAGGCCGCGCCAGCCGATGTGGTCGACCAGCAGCCAGTTCACCAGCGCGGCCAGGAAGAAGCCGCAGGGATAGCCACTTTGCAGCAGGCCGGAAACGATGCCGCGCGACTGCGCCGGGATCGACTCCATGGCCAGCGAGGCGCCAATGCCCCATTCGCCGCCCATGGCGATGCCGAACAGGAAGCGCAGCACCAGCAACGCGGTGAGCGAGGGAGCGAACGCGGTCGCGAATTCGAAAATCGAGAACAGCACGACGTCGAGCATCAGGATCGGACGCCGGCCATAGCGGTCGGCCAGCCGTCCAAACAACAAGGCACCCAGCGGCCGGGCAGCCAGGGTCAGGAACAGGGCAAAGGTGACCTCGACCTTCTCGACCTGGAACTCCTGCGCGATGGCGACGATGACGAAGGTCAGCAGGAAATAGTCGAACGCGTCGAGCATCCAGCCGAGGAAACTCGCCGCCACGGTGTGGCGTTGCTCGTGGTCGAGTGCGCGCAGCGGCGAAAACATCCGCATGGGCCATGTCCCGGAGGAAATCCCCGCGCAAGCTACCACACTGGGCCAGCCACCGCCGCGATCCGCGCGTCGGCCGGCTCCACGGTGGCATGATGGGCGCAACCGGCACCGTACCGCGCACCAGGGACGCAGCATGCATTTGTTGGATACCGCGGCACGCGAAGCCATCGTTGCGCACTATGCGCAGCGGCGTCATCGCCTCTATGCGCGCTGGAAGCTCAAGACCGATCCGGTCTATGCCGCCACTGCCGCCCTGCTCAGGGATTCGGCCTTGCCGTTGCTGGACATCGGCTGCGGCATAGGCCTGCTCGGCCAGTACCTGCACGCCAGCGGCGCCCGCGTGCGCTACGCGGGTGTGGACCACGACGGCTTCAAGATCGATACCGCGCAAGCAGCTGCGCGGCATGCCGGACTCGAGCGGGAGCTGGATCTGCGTTGCGCCGACGCCGCCACCCTGCCACCAGTCAGCGGTCATGTGGTGTTGCTGGACATCCTGCATTACCTGCCGGCCGACCGCCACCGCGCGCTGTTGCAGGTCGCCACCGGGCACCTGGCGCCGGATGGCCTGCTGGTGATCCGCAACGTGCTGCGCGAGGCCAACTGGCGCTTCCACGCCACCCGGGTCGAGGAGTTCTTCCTGCGCTACAGCGGCTGGATACCTGGCGGTGCCCAGCACTACCCAAGCGCCGACGAACTGCGCGAACCGCTGGAAGCGGCCGGTCTCGCCGTGCACATCGCCCCGCTGCGTGGCCGCACGCCGTTCAACAGCTATCTGCTGGTCGCCCGTCACCGGGCGCCGGATTCCGAAACTCCATAGTCGCATTGCACGCCAACAAGGAACTCCCACCGGTTGCGAGTGGTTCGCGCCCTTTCCGGCACGGGCAGGCAAGTCGCGTTCTGCCAACCGGCTGACATGTGCGCGCAATTGGCTGGCAGGCGCTATACTGCGCTGCGCAATCGTTCTGATTGCCGCGACTGCCAGTCGCCCTTTTCATCTCGCAACACGGTGCGGACACTCCGGGTTGCTCAGGAGTGTCACATGTCTTTTGAATCGCTGGGCCTCGCGCCCGCGTTGCTGCGCGCGCTCGCCGAATACGGCTACACCGACCCCACCCCGATCCAGGCCGCGGCCATCCCGCCTGCGCTGGAAGGCCGCGACCTGCTGGCTGCGGCACAGACCGGCACCGGCAAGACCGCCGCGTTCGCCCTGCCCCTGCTGCAGAAGCTCGCCACCACCGGCCAAACCATGACCCGCCGCCCGCGGGCCCTGATCCTCACCCCCACGCGCGAGCTCGCCGCGCAAATCCACGACAACTTCCGCAGCTACGGCAAGCACCTGCGCGTCAGCAGCACCACGATCTTCGGCGGCGTCGGCATGGGGCCGCAGATCGCCGCCATGCGTCGCGGCGTGGATATCGTCATTGCCACGCCAGGGCGCCTGCTCGACCACATGCAGCAACGCACGCTGGAGCTGTCGGCGGTGGAAACCCTGGTGCTCGACGAGGCCGACCGCATGCTCGACATGGGCTTCCTGCCGGCGCTGAAGCGCATCCTGGCGGCGGTGCCGGCCAAGCGCCAGACGCTGCTGTACTCGGCGACCTTCGCGCCGGAGATCAAGGCGCTGGCCAAGGCCTTCATGCGCAACGCGCAGGAAATCTCGGTCAGCAACCCGAATGCGGTGGCCGCCCTGGTCAGCCACGAGGTGCATCCGGTGGACGCGGCGCGCAAGCGCGACCTGTTGTTGCACCTGCTGGCCGCCGACAGCCGCCGGCAGACCCTGGTATTCAGCCGCACGAAGCACGGCGCGGACAAGCTGGTGAAGTTCCTCAACGCCTCCGGGCTGCGCAGCGCGGCGATCCATGGCAACAAGAGCCAGAACGCGCGCACGCGGGCGCTGGACGATTTCAAGGCCCATCGCGTCACCGTGCTGGTGGCCACCGACATTGCCGCGCGCGGCATCGACATCGAGCAATTGCCGATCGTGATCAACTACGACCTGCCGATGGTGGCAGAGGACTATGTGCACCGCATCGGCCGCACCGGGCGCGCGGGCCTCGAGGGCCATGCCGTGTCCCTGGTCAGCCACGACGAGGCCGGTCTGCTGCGCGACATCCGCAAGCTGCTGCACCAGGAGATCGCGGTCACCCCGATCGGCGGCTACGAGCCATCCGCGCCGCTGCGCCTGGATGCCGGCGCGCCCCGCCCGCAGCGCGGCGGACAGCGGCGCGGCCCTTCGTTTCAGGGCCAGGCGGCCAGCGTCACCAACCCGAAGCCGCATCAGGCATCCGGCCGCGGCGGACGTGGTCCGGGCAACCAGCAACGCCGGCGCGCCTCGGGGCCGCGGCCGGCAGCCAACGCCTGAGCGCACCGACGACTACCGTGGGCGACGCCGCCAGGCGTCAGCCCGCCGGCGGACGATCGCGGGATGGCCGACCCCGGCTCAAAGCAGGTTCAGCGCCATCGCATGATGGCGCAGGTGGTCATCGGTGAAGCTGGTCACGAAGTAATAGCTGTGGTCGTAGCCGGCGTGCCGCCGCAGCAGCAGCGGCTGCCCGGTGGCGGCGCAGGCCTGCTCGAACAGCTCAGGCCGCAATTGCTCCGCCAGGTACGCATCGGCCTCGCCCTGGTCGATCAGGATGGTGCCTGGAAAACGCTGCCGCGCCACCAGCGCGCAGGCGTCGTGCGCACTCCAGCCAGCCTCGTCCGGGCCGAGATAGGCAGTGAACGCCTTGCGCCCCCAGGGCACCCGGCTGGGCGCCACGATCGGCGCCAGTGCCGACACCGACTGGTACTGCTGCGGATGCCGCAAGGCCAGGGTCAGCGCGCCGTGGCCGCCCATGGAATGCCCGCACAGGCCGCTGCGTGCGACATCCAGCGGGAAGTTGGCCGCCAGCAAGGCCGGCAATTCCAGGGTCAGGTATTCCTCCATGCGAAAGTGTGCCGACCAGGGCTCCTGGGTGGCGTCCAGGTAAAACCCAGCACCCTCGCCAAGCTCCCAGTCGCCGGTGGCGCCGGCAATGCCGGTGGCGCGCGGGCTGGTGTCGGGCATCACCAGGGCCAGGCCGAATTGCGCGGCCAGGCGCTGCGCGCCGGTCTTGATCGTGGCGGTTTCCTCGTTGCAGGTCAGTCCAGCCAGGAAGTACAGCAGGGCGCAGGAGCGCACTTTGGCCTGCGGCGGCAGGAACAGGGCAAAACGCATGTCGCCACCACAGGCCTGCGACCGATGCCGGTAGATACCTTGCACGCCACCGTGGCAGCGTTGTTCGCTTAAGGTCTCGAGCACGACAGTTCACCCTCCAGGCAGACGGATGCGAGTGTAGCCAACCCGCGCGGCCAAAGTGATCGGCAACGCATGGTCCGGCTGCTAAACTTCCGCCCTGCGCCGGATCTGTATGCCGCGCCTCCCCTTCGAGGTTCCCCATGTCCGCCCCTGTCCCCGATGACGCCCCGGCGCAAGCCGGCACAGGCGCGCCGGCACCCGCCGGCTTCGATGCGTTTGGCCTGCATCCCGACGTACTCGCGGTGTTGGCCGGGGTGGGCTATGAATCCCCCTCGCCGATCCAGGCCGCCACCATCCCGCCGCTGCTGGCGGGCCGCGATGTGCTCGGCACCGCGCAAACCGGTACCGGCAAGACGGCGGCGTTCGCGCTGCCCATCCTGTCCCTGCTGGATCGCCAGCCCGGCAAGCCGCAGGCCCTGGTGCTGGCTCCGACGCGCGAGCTGGCGATCCAGGTCGCCGAGGCCTTCCAGCGCTATGCCGCGCACCTGCCCGGCTTCCAGGTGCTGCCGATCTACGGCGGGCAAAGCTACGGCCCGCAGCTGCACGCGCTCAGGCGCGGCGTGCACGTCGTGGTGGGCACACCAGGACGCGTCATCGACCATCTGGACAAGGGCACGCTCGACCTCTCGGCGCTGCGTTTCGTGGTGCTGGACGAGGCCGACGAGATGCTGCGCATGGGCTTCATCGATGACGTGGAGCGGGTACTGCAGGCAACGCCGCCGAAGCGCCAGGTTGCGCTGTTTTCCGCGACCATGCCGAGCCAGATCCGCAAGATCGCGCAAAAGCACCTGCGCGACCCGATGGAGGTGATGATCAGGAATTCGGTCAGCACCACCCCGCACATCCACCAGCGTTACTGGTTCGTCAGCGGCATGCACAAGCTGGACGCGCTGACGCGCATCCTGGAGGCCGAGCCGTTCGACGCCATGATCATCTTCGCGCGCACCAAGCTCGCCACCGACGAGCTGGCCGGCAAGCTGCAGGCACGTGGCCTGGCTGCGGCCGCGATCAACGGTGACATCGCACAGGCGCAGCGCGAACGCGTGATCCAGCAGCTTCGCGACGGCAAGCTCGACATCCTGGTGGCGACCGACGTCGCCGCGCGCGGGCTGGACGTGGATCGCGTCAGCCATGTACTGAACTACGACATTCCCTACGACACCGAAAGCTACATTCATCGCATTGGCCGCACCGGCCGCGCCGGGCGCAGCGGCGAGGCCATCCTGTTCGTCACGCCGCGCGAGCGGGGCATGCTGCACGCGATCGAGCGCGCGACCAGGCAACCGATTGAGCAGATGCAGCTGCCGACGGTCGAGGCGGTCAATGACCTGCGCATCAACAAGTTCAAGCAGCGCATCAGCGATACGTTGGCAGTGGGAGGCCTGGAACTGTTCCAGAAACTGGTCGAACAGTATGAAAGCGAGCACGACGTGCCGGCATTGGAGATCGCTGCCGCGCTCGCCCGCATCGCGCAAGGTGACCGCCCACTGCTGCTGACGCCGCCGGCAAGGCACGAAGCGGCCATGCGGCCAGCGGCGGCCGGCGCGCGGGAACGGTCAACGGCTGGGCGTGCGGGCAATCCGCGGGTGGCACCGGCTGGACGCGCTGCCGGCGACTCCGTCCACCTGCCGCGCTCCGGTGCCACGGTGCATGCGACCCGACTGCGCCCGCATGCCACCGAAGCCGGCAAGCGTACCTACCGCATCGAGGTCGGCCACGACCACGGCGTCAAACCCGGCAACATCATTGGTGCGATCGCCAACGAATCCGGCCTGGACAGCCGCTACATCGGCCGTCTCAGCATTCGTGGGCAGTACAGCCTGATCGACCTGCCCGAGGGCATGCCCGCCGATATCTTCGAACATCTGAAAAAAGTCTGGGTCATGCAGCAGCAGCTGCGCATCCGTGCGTGGGACGGCCAGGATGGCCCCGAGGAGGCAGGCACACCCCCACCCGCACGCGGGCCGGACACTTCACACGCTGGCAAGCACCATCCGCCAGCACGCAAGCCACGCGCCGGTGGCTTCAAACCACCCCGACGCAAATAGCCCGCCCCGCTGTTCTCCGCTCCTCCGGCAAAGCCAGGGAGAGGCCGCATGTCCGCAGTCGGGCGGCAAACCTCTACCTCGTTCGGCTGGGCCGAGGGGAAACGGCATGTCCGGAGACGCGCATCCGACTGTGCCCGACTCAAAGCGCGCCGGCAAAGGTGTCGCACTTGGCCATGTCACCACCCTCAAAGCCGACCTTGAACCAGTGCACGCGCTGCGCCGAGGTGCCGTGGGTGAACGAATCCGGCCGTACCCGGCCCTGGGCCTGCTGCTGCAGCGTATCGTCGCCGATCTGGCTGGCGGCGTTGAGCGCCGACTCGATGTCGCCGGGCTCCAGCCATTGCAGCTGCTGCTCGCTGTGGTTGCCCCACACGCCGGCATAGCAATCGGCCTGCAATTCCTGGCGCACGGACAGGCCATCGGCACCATCCATCGGCACGCCGCGCCGCCGCGCGGCAGCGACCTGGTCGAACACGCCGGTCAGCTTCTGCACGTGATGGCCGACCTCGTGCGCAATGACGTAGGCCCGCGCAAAATCGCCGGAAGAATGCAGGCGATCCTGCAGCAACTGGAAGAACCCGAGGTCCAGATACACCTTCTGGTCCTCGGGACAATAGAACGGCCCCACCGCAGCGGTCGCACCACCGCAGGCGGTGGCCACCTCGCCGCTGAACAGGTGCAGGGTCGGGTCGACATAGCTGAGGCCCTTGGCCTGGAAGATCGCGCCCCAGGTCTGCTCGGTCGAATGCAGGATGGCGCTGACGAAGGCCTTCTGCTGCGGATCGACCTGGGTCGGCACGCTCTGGCCGGAGTCGTCCAGCTGCGCGCCACCCTGGTCGAGCAGGGCCAGGGGGTTCTTGAAGAAGATCCAGCCGATCAAGGCCAGCACGATCAGGCCGCCGATGCCCATGCGCCCGCCGCCGAAGCCGAAACCGCGCCCGCCGCCGCCACTGCCGACCTCGATGTTGCTGCTGCTGCCGCCTTTTTGCCAATCCATGCCGCCCCCGTCGCCGAAGCCGTACCGGTACCGAAGCGGAAGATAACCTGCCGCGCCCCCTCACGCCAGGCGCACGCAACCGCTACAGTAAGCCGTCTCCCGCGAGGATAGCCGCATGCACCAACTGCCCGCCCTGGCCACCCTGCTCACCGTCCTGCTGCTGTTCCTCACCGCAGCCGTGACTGGTCGGGCCCGCGGCAAGTACGGCATCAAGGCGCCTGCGACCAGCGGTCATCCGGCATTCGAGCGTGCCTACCGCGTGCAGATGAATACGATCGAGGCCAGCGTGATGTTCCTGCCCGCGCTGTGGCTGGCGGCCAGCTACGGCTTCGGCGGTTGGGCGGGCATCGCCGGCCTGGTCTGGATCGCTGGCAGGACCTGGTACGCCGTCGCCTATTGGGGCGACGCCGCCAAGCGTGGCCCCGGCTTTGCCGTCGGCATGCTGGCCTTCCTGGTCCTGCTGGTGATGGCGGCAATCGGCGTCGTCCGGGCGCTGCTGGCAGCTTGAGCGGCTCGCGCTCCCGCCTCGGCACGATTGCGTGATCGGCAGCAGCGATCCATCCGCGCCCGTGCCTGCGGCGCAACCGTTGTCCACTTTGCCCGCACCATCCGTTTGGATGGCCTTGGGACTGATCGCGTGCTATCTGACGCTGCAGGTCGCAGGCAGTGCCGCCGTGGTCGGGGTGCTGGCGCTGCTGCAGCACCAGCACTCGCCAGGCGCCGCGGTGACCTCGGCCTTGGGCGCGCTGGGGGCGCATCCGGGCGCGACCGTCGCACAAGCCATCCTCACCGTCTGCATCGCCGCCGCCGCGGTGATCTGGCTGGCTCATCGGCGCTGGCCGACACTGTGGTCGCAAGGCATGCCGCCCGGTTTCGGCCTGGCCAGGCCGTGTCGCCGCATGTGGCCGGCCGCGGCCCTCGCCGTGGGCCTGCTGGCGCCGTTCGTGGGTGGCCTGCTGACGCGGCTGCTGGCCGGCGACCATGACATCACCCAGAACGTGCAGCAACTGGCGCGGCACGCGCCACTGGGATGGCGTCTCGGCCTGACGGTCATGGCCATCACGCTGGCGCCGCTGGTCGAGGAACTGCTGTTCCGCGGGGTGTTGCTGTCGGCGCTGATACCGCGCTGCGGGGTGGCGCTGGCAGCACTGCTCAGTGCCGCCGCCTTTGCCGCCATCCATCTGCCCGGTCTGGCCTGGCAGTGGTATGCGCTGCCGGAACTGCTCCTGCTGGGCGTGGCGCTGGCCTGGCTGCGCCTGCACTATCGCTCCCTGTGGCCGTCGGTGCTGGCCCACGGCGCAAACAACGCGCTCGCCCTCGCCGTGCTGTTCACCGCCATGGCCGGACCGGGCTGAACCCTGACTGGCGCAACAGACGGGCGGTCTCGAACAACGGCAACCCCATCACACCCGAATGACTGCCCTCCAGGTGGGCGACCAGGGCCGCGCCGCGGCCCTGGATCGCGTAGGCCCCGGCCCGGCCGAACGGCTCGCCGGTGGCCACGTAGGTATCGATGTCCGCCTGATCCAGCACGGCAAAGCGGACCTGCGAAATGCACTCCGCACAATGCTCAGCGCTGGCGCCGAGCAGCCACACGGTCGAAATCACCCGGTGTGTGCGGCCCGACAGACGCCGCAGCATCGCGGCCGCCGCCGCGGCATCATGCGGCTTGCCGAAGACCTCGTCGTCCAGCACCACGTCGGTGTCGGCGCCGAGCACCAGCACACCATCGATGTCCCGCACCAACTCCAGCCCAGCTGCGGCCTTGGCCCGGGCCACGCGGCGCACATAGGCCTCGGGCACCTCACCCGGCATGCGCTGCTCGGGCACCTGGGTATCGAGCACGGTGAAATCCACGCCGAGCTGCGTCAGCAGTTCGCGGCGGCGTGGCGATTGGGAGGCGAGATAAAGCACGGGTGGGCGGGTCTTGTCCACGCGTGGCGTCACAGGGTGAGCAGATATTCGCAGGACGCCTCACGATGCCAGCCCAGGGACGCATACAAGGCCTGCGCCGGCGCGTTGTCGAGCGCCGTCGACAACATGAGGCATCCCGCGCCGAGCTCGCGGCCGCGCGTGGCAGCCTCGCGCAGCAGCGCGGCGCCCACGCCGTGCCGGCGCGCCTGCGGCGCGACGAACAGGTCGTTGAGCAACCACGCGCGAACGGCGCGCACCGAGGAGAACAGCGGGTACAGCTGCGTGAAGCCGAGGCCTGCGCCCTGCGGATCGCGGGCCAGCAGGAGCAGCGACTCCTGGAGCTGGAAGCGCTCGCGCAGGAAGCGGCGTGATCCATCGGGATCCGACGGTTGTTCGTAAAACTGGCGATAGGCGTCAAACAGTGCGGCCACGGTGTCGAGGTCGCGAATGCCGGCCTGGTCTACGGAAAAGTTCATGCTCGGGTTCCCGGTCGGTGTGTCGACGATGCCGGTTCGCTCCGGCCGCGTCCAAGGGTGTAGTGCGCCACGTCATCCGCGATGATAAGGGTGGCCGGCCAGGATGGTATGCGCGCGGTACAACTGCTCGACCACGAGCAGGCGCACCAGCATGTGCGGCAAGGTCAACGGGCCGAGCGACCAGGTCTGGTCCGCACGCGCCAGCACTTCCGGAGCGTGGCCGTCGGCGCCGCCGATCAGCAGCGCAAGGTCGCGCCCGACCATGCGCCATGCGCCCAGCTGGGCCGCCAGGTCCTCGCTGGACCAGGCCTTGCCGCGGCCATCGAGCGCCACGACCTGGGTATCCCGCGTGAGCTGGGCCAGCAGGGCGTTGCCCTCCTCGTGCGTGGCATGGCCAGCATCGCCATGCCTGGCGCGGCGTCCAGGGCGGATCTCCACCAACTCGACCGGCATGGCCTGCGACAGGCGCTTGCGATACTCGGCCAGGCCGTCGGCCACCCAGCCCGGCATGTGCTCGCCAATGGCGATCAGGCGCACGCGCACGATCTCAGACCGGCATGGCGGCGCGCATCATGCGCGGGAGTGGCCAGTACCGCGTGCTCAAGCTCCGGCCTGCGCTGTCTCCACGTCCTGCTCGGCGCCACCGACGGCCCACAACCGCTCCAGCGCATAGAACTCCCGGATCCGCGGCAGCATGACGTGGACGATGACGTCGCCCAGGTCGATCAACACCCACTCGCCCTCCTGCTCACCCTCGACGCCGAGCGGCGTGAACCCCGCTTGCTTGGCAAAGCGCCCCACTTCGTCGGCAATCGACTTCACGTGACGGGCCGAGGTGCCGGAGGCGATGACCAGCAGATCGGCAATGGAGGTGCGGTCGCGCACGTCGATTTCGCGCACATCCTTGGCCTTCAGGGATTCCAGCGCATCCAGCACCTGGTGACGCAACTCGGCCACGCCAAGCGCCGATCTGGAGTGTGTTTTTTTGCTCAAGTGGTCTGGCCTCGATGCGCAGTGGCAACTGTTGGGAGCGATGAGTATAGCGTCGGGCCAAGCCGCGGCCGGCGCAAGCCCGCGGGCACACGGGCATGCCTGGGCGCGGCGACGTGACGGCAGGGCCGCGGCCATCCACGCGGGCAGCCAGGGTGCGGCCGCGTCATCGCGGCGCCCGCAAATCGTCGTACTCCGGATGCCGCTGCATCCACGCCGCCGCATAGGAGCAGGCGGGAGACACGCTCCAGCCGGCCTCGCGCGCCAGCTCCAGCGCGGTGCGCACCAGCGCGGCGGCAATGCCGCGTCCGCCGACCTCGGGCGGCACCTCGGTATGGGTGATGGTCATGACCGCGCCTTCCAATGCGTAGTCGAGCACGCACAAGCTGCCATCGACTGTGGTCTGCAACCGCCGGTGTTCCCGGTCGTGGGTGATCCCTGCAACCATGCGCCCTCCTGCCATGCGCCCTCCTGCAGTTGTTGATCAGGATACGTGATGGCCACGCACAGCGGCGTGAACGACCGCGGCTGCGCGCACCACGCACCCCGGGCGCCGGCGGATGCGCGACCCTGGGCCGGCACGTGACATCAGGCGCGGTACGCCCGCAGCAAGGCGCGATCCTGGAACAAGCCCGCCGGCAGCAGGTAGCGTGGGTCGCGCCCGGCGGCCAGCAGGGCGCGGATACGCGTGGCCGAGATCTCCAGCGGGGTGACCTCCAACTGCACGATCCTGCCGGCAGGCAGCTGGGCCAGCGCACCGGGGTCGGCAAGCCGGCGCGCCTGCAGTTCCTGTTCCAGGACAGGCGGCAACTGCGCGCCCACCCCGGGCCGGCTGAGCACGCCGACGTGCGCCAGGTCGAACAGCTCATGCCAGCGGTCCCAGGCCGGAAGCTGTGCGAACATGTCCGCGCCCACCAGCAACACCAGCGCACGCTGGCCGAGTTCCGCACGCAACTCGGCCAACGTGTCCACGGTGTAGGACGGCCCGCTGCGCTCGAGCTCGCGGGTATCCAGCGTCAAGCGGTCCTGGCCGCGCAAGGCCACGCGCAACATGGCGACGCGCTCATCGGCGCTGGCCATCGGCGGGGGGCGATGCGGCGGCACGTTGGTCGGG
>Ga0209916_1000962_pt1 | contig 32705 bp, 33 predicted proteins | sample ThiBio_1000_plan_FD_183956 | JGI IMG/M metagenome (GOLD analysis project Ga0209916, IMG submission 183956) | Wastewater bioreactor microbial communities from Cape Town, South Africa - Thiocy_solids_2 (SPAdes) | ecosystem: Engineered > Bioreactor > Thiocyanate-remediating > Anaerobic-Aerobic ... | reverse complement strand
GGCCACCGCCCTGATACTCAGGCCCTTGTCCACGTCCGCCACAACCCGGCGGCGCAAATCCTCGGAATAAGCTCTCGGCATGTCTCACCTCCACCCCGATCCTCTCCTATTTTGACCCATACGGGAATCCCCCCGATTCCAACTAGAAGAAAAACGCTCTAGTTGCAAATGATGAAAAGACCGTTCGTCTCATTAAAGTTTAGACCATCAAGCGGAAGTGTCTTGGAAATACAAATTGAACCTATTGGGACAAAAAAAGCGTCTCATCATGGTGACCCGTTTGGGTATACCCAAATATGACATGCCACAGTGTTGGGTGGTCATTGCGAAGAAGTGGCGTCTTCGTCGCCCATCTTTGGTGCTGTGGGCAGTTCAGTCCACTGTCAGCACGTCGATGATTGGGCAGGCGGCCTCGCCATCGCCTGCGTCGCACTGCTGTACCAGTTCGCCCAGCACCTGTCGCATGGCGACAAGGCCGGCCATCTTCTGTTCGATCAGCGCCAGCTTGCGAGCGGCCAGCGCTCGCGTCTCCGTACAGACGCATGCCGCATCCAACGTCAGCAGTCCGCCGATTTCAGCCAATGTGAATCCCAGCGCCTGAGCTCGTTTGATGAAACGCACGCGCTTAGCCTCTTGCGCTGAGTAGCGTCTATGACCGCCGACCGGCTTGGTGGGCTCATCCAGCAGGCCGCGCCGCTGGTAGTAGCGGATAGTTTCGATGTTCACCCCGGCGGCGTTCGCCAGCTTCCCGATGGTCAGTTTTGCACTCATCAAAAATTTCCCTTGACTCCGTACTTAGGTACGGCATTTAGAGTAAATGATGATGAAACAGTTCAAGGGGTTCGAAAATGGCACAACTCACCGGGAAGGGCTCACTGATTGCGGGAGCATTGGCCGCTATCGGCGCATCGGCCTGCTGCCTCGGGCCGCTGGTGCTGCTTGCGTTCGGCATCGGCGGCACATGGATAGGAAGCCTGACCGCGATGGAGTCATACCGACCCATCTTCATCGGTCTGACGCTGCTGTTTCTCGGGCTGGCATTCCGCAAACTCTACCTGGTTCCGCAGGTTTGCACACCCGGTACGTCTTGCGCTGATCCCCGTACGCTAAAGCGGCAGCGGTTCGCGTTCTGGATCATCGCCGTCCTGCTGCTCGGCTTGCTAGCCGTTCCGTGGATCATTCCGTTTTTCTACTAAAAGAGGTTTCTTATGCACAAACTGCTGATGATTGCGGCGCTCGTTGCCTTACCTGTGGCAGTGCTGGCCGCCACCCCGAAAACTGTCACGCTCGACGTGCAAAACATGACCTGCCCGGTCTGCCCCATTACCGTCAAGAAGTCGCTGGAGAAGGTGGATGGCGTCGGTGCGGTCAAGGTCGATTCAGACACGAAGACGGCTACCGTCACCTATGATCCTGACAAGGCCCAACCCGAGGCCTTGCTTAAGGCGACTACGAACGCTGGCTTTCCCTCCACCGTACAGAAGTAATGCCGCGATGAGCACTGTTGTCCTTGAATCCGTGCTGACTTGTCCCCACTGCGGCTTCGCCAAGCTGGAGACCATGCCCACGGACGCCTGCCAGTTCTACTACCAGTGCAGCAACTGCAAGGCGCTGCTGCGACCCAATCCAGGTGACTGCTGCGTATTCTGTTCCTTTGGTTCCGTGAAGTGCCCACCCGTCCAGCAGCAGCGTGGCTGCTGCGGGTAGCAAACCGAGGGGATTTCCTTCCTATGCTGCCAAGAACTCCATGACCTGGATTGCAAGGTAACTCATGCCTGGGTTCCTTATACTGAAATAAAAGGGTTCCAGTATGCAAGAAACTTCTGACACGGACACCCTTGAGCACCAGCATTGGGGTGACATTCTGCGCACCTTTCTAAAACTGGGCCTCACCTCTTTCGGAGGACCGATAGCCCACTTGGGATATTTTCGGGATGAGTTGGTCACTCGGCGCCGGTGGATAAGTGAATCGGGCTACGCCGATCTCGTCGCGTTATGCCAATTTCTGCCGGGGCCTACCAGTAGCCAGGTAGGCTTTGCGCTAGGGCTGTCAAGGGGCGGATTTTTGGGTGCCCTGATCGCTTGGACTGCCTTTACATTGCCTTCCGCTCTGTTATTGCTAGTCTTTGCCTACAGTGCGTCTGCCTTTGAAGGGCCGCTCGGCCAGGGCGTGATTCATGGCCTGAAGCTTGTTGCCGTGGCCGTCGTTGCACAGGCTGTCTGGGGCATGGCGCGCAATCTTTGCCCGGATCGAACGCGCGCCAGCATTGCGGTTGCCGCAGTACTGATAGTGGTCTTTTTACCCGGAGCGCTCGGGCAAGTCAGTGCAATCATCTCTGGCGCCATTGCTGGGCTGTGGCTTTGTAAAAACTTGCAGATAACAGATGCCGGTCACTTAAACATACGACTTTCCAAGCCGAAGGCGCTGCTTGCATCGCTGAGCTTTTTCGTCCTGCTCATTGCCTTACCGCTGATTGCCATGACATCTTCCTCGCAAGCCGTAGCACTGTTTGAGGCATTCTATCGGGCGGGTGCTCTGGTATTTGGTGGCGGTCACGTGGTTCTGCCACTACTGCAGGAAAGCGTGGTCGAGACTGGCTGGATCGATGCGGATAGTTTTCTGGCAGGGTATGGTGCGGCGCAGGCCGTGCCAGGACCTCTGTTTACCTTTGCTGCATATCTTGGTGCTGTGGTCTCACCCGAACCCAACGGAATCCTGGGGGCAGCCATCTGCCTGATCGCGATATTTTTACCCGGAATGTTACTGTTGGCAGGCGTCCTGCCGTTCTGGGATGAACTCCGTAAAAAAAGCGGAGCCCAGGCGGCGATGGCAGGCGCTAATGCAGCCGTCGTTGGCATTCTGGCAGTTGCGCTCTACCACCCGGTTTGGACCAGCGCGGTGCTTACCCCTTCGGACTTTGCAGTTGCACTCGTGGCATTCATCCTGCTGACTGTCTGGAAAGTTTCACCATGGAAGGTCGTTTTGCTGACCGCCATGACCGGTGCGAGCCTGTCTCTACTTTAAGACAGACCGCTAAGCATAACTATTGCCGCATTCCCGGTTCCTTGCCTTCCTCGTTAATGGGAGAAGAGGCAATGATTCGGATCCCCGATTACTGGTACGTTCGTTATTACCGCTGCCTGGATTGAGCCTCTGCAGCAAGTTCATTTAGTATTCCACATTCCTTCGCCGAGCTTTCCTGTTTGCATAGGCAGCGCAAGCTTTTGAGTTGCTTCTCAAGCGCTTGCAACTCTGCGATGCGAGTAGTCACATGCTCGATACGTTCATCAAGCAGCGCATCGATATCGCCGCAGTTCTGGTCTGGCGCATCGCGAAACTTCAGCAGCATCCGGATATCATCCAATGCCATATCCAGGGACCGGCAATGACGGATGAATTGCAACCGTTCCACGTGGGCAGGGCCATATAGCCGGTAATTGCCCTCTGACCTGCCTGCCGCCGGCAATAAGCCTTCGCGCTCGTAATAACGTATGGTTTCCACCTGCGAACCGGTCAACTGGGCAAGCTCACCAATTTTAAGTTGCGAATGTGACATCGGCACTCCTCTGGAAATATCCCTTGACCTTGTAGCAGCTACAGGGTGCTTAATGCGATTATATCTAGAGAGGAACGACTATGTCTGGCTGCTGCACAACTTCTTGTCCTTCAGAAAAACCGATCAGCGGACGCTATCGGCAGATCCTATGGTTGGCGCTGGCTATTAACGCAATCATGTTTGTGGTGGAACTGGCTGGTGGTTGGCATGCGGGGTCGGTATCGCTCCTGGCGGATGCGGCCGATTTCTTTGGTGATGCGGCAAATTACGGCCTGTTGCTCTTTGTTCTCGCACTCGCTCCAGTCTGGCGTCCCCGTGCCGCCTTGATCAAGGGGTTGACGATGGGCGGATATGGCATCTTGGTGCTCGGCACCACTGGGGGAAATCTGGTCAAAGGGGTAATGCCAGAGCCTGCGACTATGGGCATGATCAGCTTTCTGGCGCTGCTTGCCAACTTGTTGGTAGCGGTATTGCTATTTGCCTATCGCAACGGGGACGCCAACATGCGATCTGTGTGGCTATGCACGCGCAATAATGTGGTCGGCAACCTTGCCGTCATGCTGGCGGCACTGGGCATTTTTGGAACAGGCAAGGGCTGGCCTGACATTGTTGTGGCGACAATCATGGGTATACTGGCATTGACCGCAGCCCGTTCGGTTATCACTAAGGCGAAACAAGAGCTTGCTGCTATTTCCCTTTATCCGATCCCAAGCTGATATCTATTAGAAGGTTGGCGTGTGAAGGCTGAAGAACTCTAAAAAGGTGGCCAGGGCGCAGCGGGGTTCGCAACTCTTCGCGCAGGCCTCGCAGACCTCGGCGGCTCAAAACAGGCGTACTATTTTTTCAGCGACATGAACCTTCGTCTTACTAGTTTGACTGACGTTCGGACTCCCCTACCTCCTGCAACCATCTACCCAGGCTAAACCGCTAACAAGCGCTCCATAGCCTTGGCGGACTTATTAAATTGATGTTTCATAAAAACCCCCGTCCTGTAATAAAGGTGTTATGCAACTTTTTCTATATACAAATAACAATAATATTGATGTCTATTCCGTCATTTGTTTTGGCTCAATCAGAACATCAGATGTCTCGTCAATCCTTCATATCTGTCTCAAACTCATTTGCTTATGATTTAGGCAAAACCTACCAAATGGGTAAAAATTGCAAAAAAGATCTCTACAACATTGCCTTCTCCAAAGCCGAGGGGTTATTCTCCAGATATATGGAGCAGAAAGAGGTTCAGCATGCAATGCTCAATTACGAACGTGGCGCGAAGAGTAAGCTCGGAGCGGTGTGCGAAAGAAAAGAACTGAAAGCTTTCATACCTGTGCTCCATACAAGAATAGACCGTTATTTCAAGCTTGCGGCCCCATTTACTCGCTCAAATTTCGACTCAACGACAGTCTCTCCCTAGTATTTATAAAGTGCAGCCTTATTCCAGCTCCGCAAGCTTGCGCTCATTGTCCAAATCGAAAACTCCCTCCATCGCGATGCTTTGCTGAATGGTCAACCCCTTCAGTACGGGCCGAACGTTGGCTACTTGAGGACCTAGCTCCACGGGAACACGGAGAAATCGATTGTCCTGGGCAAGAAATACATAATCCTGGTTGGCCTCCCGCACCACTGCATCTTCCGGGATGGCCAGACTTTTATGTGGATTGTCATTGACATACATTGTAGCCAGCATGGAGGGCTTGAGCTTGCCCTGGGGATTATCCACCTCGGTTTTCACCTCCACCGTACGGGTGAGCGGATTTACCATGTCAGCGACAAATACGATGAGACCATCTAACGTTCATTGCGGCTGGCGCCACCCCTGATGATGAAAGAAACTATGGGATGGAAGGTGGCGGGAAGAGGTCGCGCAATTTTTTGGCGGTGGCACCCCGAATCTAACGTGACCCGCTGAACTGACTCGTACCCCGGATTGCTCTCTTGGAGAGCGCACGTTAAACAGGCCATTGGCGACTTGTCGCCTTCAGGCACTTTCAGTTCTGGCACCTGCCACCTTCCGCTTTCAAGTGTAATTCGAAAGGAGGCGGTATGGAACTGGTGGCACTTCATAAACGCGTTATCGGCCTGGATGTTCATCAGGCGCAAATTACGGCCTGCGCGATCATCGAAGAAGCGGATGGCACGACGCGCATTGAGCAACGACAGTTTGGCGCATTCAAACGGGACCGGCGCGCACTGGCCGAATGGGCGGCAGCGCTGCGGCCCGATCAAGTGGTGATGGAAAGCACGGGCATTTATTGGAAGAGTCCGTATGCTGCACTGGAGGCGGCAGGCATTCGTGCACTGGTCGTCAATGCCCGGCATGTCAAGAATGTCCCGGGACGCAAAACCGATGTCGGCGATGCACAATGGCTGGCCACCCTCGCACGGGCCGGACTGCTGCGCGGGTCGTTCATACCGCCTGCAATGATGCGCGAGTTGCGCCTGATCTCGCGCCAGCGGCAGAAGCTGGTCAGCCAACTGGCGTCCGAGAAGAATCGCCTGCACAAAGTGCTCACTGATGGTGGCATTCGCCTTGGCGTGGTGGTCAGCGACTTGCATGGCCAGTCGGCACGGGCCATCGTCAAGGCCATCATTGCCGGCCGGCCTCCACACGAAGTATTGGAATTGGCCAGCAAGCGGCTCAAGGCCAGCCGTGAAGAACTGTTCGACGCCTTGCAAGGCGAATTGACCGCGAGCCATTGTTCGTCCTCGACGAGCTGATGCGGCATATCGAAGAGATTGAAGCGCGCATTGCCCGCTTTGATGCGCGACTGCTGGAAGGGCTGGCCAGCCAGCGCAACGCCCTGGCCTTGCTGCAAACCCTGCCCGGCGTCGATTTGATCGGCGCGGCCATGCTGCTGGTTGAAATCGGCAGCGATATGGATGCCTTCGGGAGCGCTGATCGACTCGCATCCTGGGTCGGCATCTGTCCGGGCAACAACGAGTCGGCGGGGAAGCGTAAATCAGGTCGTGTCCGCAAAGGCAATCTCTATGTCCGACGGCTTCTTTGCGAATTCGCGCATGCCGCCAGCCGCACCACGTCTGTCTTCAAGTCAAAGTTCCAGGCGCTGATCGTGCGACGTGGCCACAAACGCTCGATCGTTGCCTTGGCCCACAAAATATTGCGCACCATCTTCTTCATGCTCAAGCGGAACCAACACTACCGGGATTCGGCCACTGACTATGAAGCGCTTTCAGTACAACGTAATGCCCCCCGCTGGATCAAGGCACTGACGAAATTCGGCTTTATCTCTGCCGTCGCCTAATTCGACTGCACAAAAAATCGACGGCCTTCAGTGGTCAGGCGTGTGCTCGTCTTGCGGGTGGTTTCTTTCACGTTAAACTTACATTGCCCAACGCGGGAATACGGATCTTCGCATGTTGTCCTGCTTTCACATTGCGCGCCACTTGCTCCGGTACAGCACCCACCGCCCACACAGTGGATAGATCGGCCACCTTACTCACAAGTCAGTAATTTAGGGAACAAATGATGAACTTTCGATGAAGGATCGGGATCGAAGTGAGACATGAAACGAGACGGACGCACCCTAGCCCATAACGTACTGGAAGAAATGCGCCTGCTGGCTGTGCAGCGCATGCGTGAGGGCGAGTCCCCTGCCGCGGTGTCGGCCTCCTTTGGCATGAACAGAACTTGGGCCTACAAATGCCGAGCTGCAGCCGCTGGGCGGGGCAAGGGACTGCGCGCTGTGCGCTCGACCAAGGCAACGGGCCGCCCGCGCAGCCTCAGCGCCGTGCAGGAGCGCCAAGTCTTTCGCTGGGTCAAGGGGTTTAGGGAGCAATGGAACGTAAAACCCGGTTAAGCATCGTCGTTGGGGTTGCGCAATGGCCGCAGTTCGCCTCGGATAACCGACTCTGGCACTGAGAAGGAGTAACGTCCCAGCAGATTTACGTGCTCATGAATGAAAGGCGACAACCGGGCGACATCCTCATTCCGTACCGGGTAGCCTTCCTGCCTTAGCTGCGTGAGCACCGCGTCGATATAGATCGTGTTCCACAATACGATGATGTTGACCACCAGACCAAGGGCGCCCAACTGATCCTCCTGCCCTTCCCGGTAGCGTTGACGTAGCTCACCACGCTTACCGTAGAATACATCGCGCGCCAGGCTATGGCGCCCTTCGCCCCGATTTAGTTGTAGCAAGGTGGCTCGACGCCGGTTCTCGTCATCGATGTAGTTCAGGGTATGGAGCGTCTTCTCGATTCGACCAAACTCAGCCAGCGCGAGGGCCAATTGCGTCGGCCGATCCCCTACCTGCAAGGTGCGCATGATGCCCGTGGCTGGCACTCGGCCCAGTTTGAGGGAACCAGCCAGGCGCAAGAAGTCGTCCCAGTGCGCCTCAATTCGGCTAAGCGAGACGCGTTGTCGTGCGATCGCGTTGAGTTCACCATAGTCCGCGTTTGCATCAATGCGCCAGAAGCGCGTGCCGCCGATGTCGGCCAGGCGCGGACTGAAGCGATAGCCCAGCAGCCGAAACAGTCCGAAGACAACATCGCTGTAGGCCCCGGTGTCGGTCATGATCTTCGTCGGTTGCAGTTCAGTTTGCTGCTCCAGAACGACCGCCAGCAAAATCAGGCTGTCGCGCAGTGTGCCGGGCACGGTGATGGCGTTCAGGCCCGAGCATTGGTCGGACAATAGGTTGAACCAAGTGACACCTTGGCCGAAGCCGAAGTATTTGGGATTGGGGCCGGCGTGTACAGTGCGCACCGGCACAACAAAGCGCAACCCATCGGCCGATGCCACTTCACCACCACCCCAGGCGTGCGCCAACGCAACGCGGTTTTGCGCGGTCACCAGCATGGCATTGGCGGCGATCAAGGTATCGTCGCGCAGGTAATTTTGATTGACCCAGGCCAGCCGCTCGCGCCGCAGCGCTTGAACGTCGTGACGGATCAACGGCTCAGGGCCGGTGTTGCAGGCTTCGGCCAACAGCACCGCACACAGGCTAGTGGCCAGATCCTGTGCCCGTGCAGTGCGCTCGGTGAGATGGGTGAAGGCGTCGGCGAACCCTGTGCGAGCGGATATCTCCAGCAGGATTTCCGGCAGATCGACTTCTGGTAGCCTGGCGGCGACCGCCTCCCGCAATGCCATCAGTGACGCTGGTTCTTCCAATTTGTCCAATGGACTCAAGACCAGTTCCTTCCTGTCGTCCACGGTCTCGAACCGGACCGCCGGGTTGTTGGGCAGGCGCACGGTAACTGCACGGTAAGTCTGGTCCAATTCTGCGGTCAGTGCGGCCAAGGCGGGTGCCGGGTCGGCCGATAGTCCGAGACTGCGGCAAATGATAGGGCGCGTGGTTTCCCATTCCACGCCCGTGAGTAATCCAGCGCGTGGATCGGCATAGCGCCAACTCGGGCTGACGAAGACATCTCGGCGACGCAGTGCCTTGCGCAGTCCGTCAAGCACGCAGAATGTGTAAGCACGGGGATCGATGCTGCCGTCCTCGTGCAAAACATGACGCTGCCACGGCTTGGTGATTACGTCCCGTGGTGCTTGCGGTTCCAGCTTGACACGTATCTCGTGAGTCCGCAGCCAATCAAAGCCGGCCGCGACAGGCTCGCCTGCCGGGCTGGCGCCGAACTGAATATGCTGCAGCAGGGTCGGCAGGAAGATTCGCACGGCACGGTAGCGTGCATCCAGCTTACGGTAATACACGTTGTCTGGCGGGCGCACCAACGCATCAACGCTTGCCAGCGCCTGCGTCAGCACCTCGCGCGGAATGCGCGTGAACACTGTGTCACGCAGATCGCCATCGGCGAGCGCCGGATCGAGTAAAGTTCGGCAGGCCATGGCCAACACGCTGGCAGCCTGATCGAGATCTTTAATGCCACGCAAACGTGCCTTCTTGTCGGCTTTGACGGCATCGCTGAAGAACTCGTGGAGCAACATGTCAAGCACTTCGATCACGTCATCCTGCGCGGTCGCCTCCAGGCAGTGGACGAAGGCGACCAGGGTAGCCAGGCGGCGCACCGGCGGCAAGCGGCTGATGCGGTAACCTTGGCGATGCCAGCAAAGCGCGCGAGCGCAGCGAGTCGGCTGGGCGGAACAGCAGTCGCCGGCAGCCTGATACCCAAATCGCGCACGGTCTGCAGACGGTGGATCGCGTGCACGAGGGCGCGTCCACTGACGCGCACCGGCCCTGATCGCAATTTGTCAAGCCACGAACTGCGGCCTTGCGGCGGTACCGTCAACAAGTCTTCCAGGCGAGCCCGTTGCTCGTCCGTGATCCCGCGCCCAAGCCTTTTCCATAGCCGAGCTTCGACGCGGTTGCGCAAGCGGGCCACGAAGCGTTCGAGAGTCGTGCAACCCGGCAGAAGTATCCTGTGCGCCAACAACCAGGCCGTTGCACGATCAAACAGGACGCCTGGCTGCTCGGTACCGGTCCAGCACAGGGCATAGAGCCACCGGCTTAGGCGGAAACCGACAGGAGGGTCGATCCAGTCGCCGAAACCATATCGCGACCGGATTTCCGCCGTGTGTTCCCATCGCTGGTCTGCGCTGCGATAGCGGGGCAGTTGATCGAGATTCGTAATCCGCAATTGCCGAACGAGTGTTTGCAGTACCGTGCCCGGCACATCGATTGGGTCTTCGAGAAAAGTGCCGAGAAAGCGAGCGGTGGTAAGCTGCAGCGCAAAGCCCAGGCGGTTGTGGTCACCGCGCTTGACACCGATCACTGCGTGGTCAGTGTCATCAAGATGGAAATAGCGCGCCAGCTCATCCGCGTTTGGATCGCCAACGTACCGGCCATAGTTGGTGCGCTGTTCGGAAGTAAGGAACTGGACGGGCATCGAATCCCAATTAAGGCAGTTGCGCAAACGTTCGTTTGTGCAACAAAGCGCGTCGCCTCTGAAATAAAGGCATTGCGTGTTGCATAAATATATTGCATTATTACAACCATTGGCAACAGGTTTTTGCAATCATGCTCATCGGTTACGCGCGGGTTTCAACCCAGGATCAGGACAATGCAGCGCAAACAGCTGCGCTCAAGTCTGCGGGGTGTGAACTTATTTTTCAGGAGAAAGCCACCGGCGGCCGCTGGGAGCGGCCTGAACTTCATCGTCTGCTCGGACAGCTGCGCAAGGGCGATGTGCTGGTAGTCTGGAAGCTGGATCGCCTGTCACGCTCTTTAAAAGACGTGCTGACTTTGATGGAAAAAGTCCAGCATGCCGGAGCGGGATTCCAGAGTTTGACCGAAGCGATCGACACCACTTCGCCCGGTGGCCGCATGATGATGCAGATTGTCGGTGCCTTTGCCGAATTCGAACGGGCCATGCTACGCGAGCGCACTCGCAATGGCCTGGATGCCGCACGCAAGGCAGGACGTGTCGGAGGCCGGCGTCCAAAACTCAAGTCGCATCAGCAGCAAGAGATCATGCACCTGGTTAATTCCGGACAGAAAACCGCGGCGGATGCGGCCAGACTATTCAACGTCCATCCCGCTACCGTGTCACGCCTCCTGCAGAGTGCCAAGGTATCTTAACCGGGTTTTGCGTTCCATTGCGCCCTAAACCCCAAGCTGAGGTCTTTTTCTGGGACGAATCGGGTTTTCGTGCCGATGCGGTGCATGGCAAGACCTGGGGCGTCAAGGGACAGACCCCGGTCGTCCAACGCTCGGGTCAGCGCCAGTCCATCTCGGCGGCTTCGGCCGTCAACTCCAAAGGGGCCTTCTGGTTCAAGACCTATGAAGGAGCGCTGACGGGAGAGCGATTCGTGCAGTTACTGCAGGACATGATGCTCAAGCGGGACAAACCGGTTCATTTGGTCGTTGACGGCCTGCCAGCGCACAAGAAGGCCATCGTCAAGCAGTACGTGCAGAACACACAGGGGCTGCTTACGTTGCACTTCCTGCCCGGCTATGCGCCTGATCTCAATCCGGACGAGTTGGTCTGGAGTCATACCAAGCGCAAGGGGTTGCGCGCAACCCCTTGCGCAAGGGCGAGAAGCTGCGTGAGCGTGTGGATGCGCAGCTGCAGTCCATTGCTGATGATCCGGCGCTCGTGCGCTCATTCTTCAGGCATCCATCTGTTGCCTATATTTCTGACTGCTGAGTAAATAGCTTATCGGTAGGTTCCACTACTTGGCCTACGATGGCATTCCGCCCAATAACGATGCCGCCCGTCGATGTTTTGATAGCAACTGAAGGCAGGATATGCCCCTGTCTTGCCAGTTCTTTCAATACATCGCTATCCACGCCCAGCAAACGTAAATGATCCCTCGCTGCCTCCAACTCGGCACGGGCGACCTGCAACTCCGATTCGCGCCGTTCCACCTCGGCGACAGCGATCACGTCAGCGCCCAGCATATTGCGGGCGCGCTCGGCCACCTTCTCAGCCAGCCTAGCTTGGGAAGAAGCACTCAAATAGACTAGCTGCGCCCGGGTCAATTCTGGGCTGGAAATACGCGCCAACGCAGCGCCAGCCTCAACCCTGTCGCCCAGCATGGCATGAACCTCGATAATGCGCCCGGTCAGATAAGTGCTGACATGAAAAAGAAGACCGTGTTCGTTCACCGCGATTTGGCTAGGGACCTCCAATCTATCGGCGATATCGATCAGCGTGGGGTGTCCAATCTTGACCCTTTGTGTCATTCCCGGCTTGAGCGTCACGCTGTTCACCTCAACAACCGGTTTCTTCTCCGTGGCTTGCTGGTCGGAGGAAGACGGCTTGCCCCCATCACATCCCGAGGCAAGCAGCACGATAATTACAACGGCTCCGGTGGCGGTGGTGGCGGTTTTCAACTTGGAGGCTTGCTCCTGAGATAATGCGTAGTCAACTCAACACAACACCGCGATAAATACATGCGCTATCACGGCTTATAGGCCAACAAACGTAACGCATTAATAACGACGACCAGGGTTGAACCCTCATGTATCAAGACGGCCACGGCGATACCCGCCCATCCCAATAATGTGGCGGGTATCAGCAACGCTACTACGCCTAATGACATCCAAAGGTTCTGCCGAATAACGGTCCTGGACCTGCGGCTTAGTGCCACAACAAAGGGTAGTTTTCCCAGATCATCGCCCATTAGCGCTACATCTGCGGTTTCCAGCGCCACATCGGTGCCGGCGCCACCCATGGCAATGCCAACAGTGGCGCGCGCCATGGCAGGCGCATCATTGACCCCGTCGCCGACCATGGCCACCTGCCCATAGCGTTGCGCGAGCTCTTCCATGACCTTGACTTTGTCTTCCGGCAGCAATCCCGCTTTTACTTCATCCAGCCCAACCGCGCGCGCGATGGCTTGCCCCACAATTTCGTTATCTCCGGTGAGCATGATAGTTTTGCGGATACCCAGCTGGTGCAAGCGCTCCAACGCCTCGCGCGTTCCTGTACGCGGCGTGTCAGCTAGACCCAGGATGCCCAGGAACTGCCCCTTCATCTGGATCAGCATAATGGTCTTTCCCTCTGCCTGAAGGCGCAGCATGGCTTGCTGGATGACATCGGGTATGGGCTTTCCATCAAACAATTTGGCATTACCAATGATTACTTTTTGCCCATCAACTTCCCCCCGCAATCCTTTTCCCGTAACGTCTTCGACTTTTTCGGCATCATTCCAAGTTAAACCCCGAGCCTTCGCGGTCGTCACGACCGCCTGTGCCAGGGGATGAGCGCTGCGGCTTTCCAGGGCGGCAGCCACAATCAGTAGATCCGCCTCCTTCCCACTGAAGGCGACCACATCAGTCAACTCGGGCTTGCCCATTGTCAATGTGCCCGTCTTATCGAAAGCGATAGCCGTTAGTGCGCCTAGGCTTTCCAGATGAGCGCCGCCTTTTATCAATACGCCTTCACGTGCTGCGCATGCGATAGCGGATAGCACCGCTGACGGCGTGGCGATCGCAAGGGCGCAGGGAGAAGCCGCAACAAGTACCGCCATGGCACGATAAAACGATTCGGCAAAAGGGAAATCAAATAACGGCGGAAGTACAATGAGTAGTCCGACCCCCACCAGCACCGCGGGAACGAAGATGCGCTCAAAACGGTCGGTGAAACGCTGCGTAGGAGATTTTTGCGCTTGCGCTTCGGCCACCATCTCCACCATGCGCGATAAGGTGCTCTCCCCCGCCAGCTTTGTGACCTCGATAATTAACGCTCCCCCGCCGTTAATAGTGGCGGCGTATACCTTGTCACCCGGCTCCTTGTCCACCGGCATGGACTCGCCCGTGACCGGCGATTGATCCACTGCCGAATTGCCGGATGCCACCAAGCCATCAGCGGGAATGCGCTGGCCGGGCTTGACAATCACCTTGTCACTGCGCAACAGTTCTTCGACCGGCACCTCGACCTCTGCGCTATCCCGCTGCACGAAGGCGGTCTTGGGAGCAAGCCCTGCCAAGGCTTCAATGGTCTTGCGCGCGCGATCCATCGCCATATGTTCCAGCGCATGACCGAGGCTAAACAAGAACAGTAGGAGAGCGCCTTCTTCCCAAGCGCCGAGTGCCGCGGCCCCGGCGGCGGCAACCACCATTAGAATGTCGATGTCGAAGCGGCGGCTGCGCAAACTCTGCCAGGCATCACGCAGCGTATAGAACCCGCCTGCTGCATACGCGCCCATCAAAAGGCCGAGCGACATGCCGCGAGGAGCCCCGGCGAGACCTGCAAGCCAGCCTGCCAGCAACAGAAGACCCGCGACGCTGCTTACAATAAGCTCGCGATGCTCCGCAACCCATCCGATCTCACGGCCCTCCTCCGTTACGGAATACCCCAGCGCCTCGATGCGTCCGAAAATCGCCACACGATCAACTTTTGCGGCGTCAAATTCCAGGCGCAAGCGTTCCGCAGCGTAACTCACCGATGCTTCCAATACGCCATCCATGCGCTGCAACGCATGCTCTATGACGGTGGCGCAAGTGGCACAGTCCATGCCCTCTATCCGCAGGTTCTCGTGTTGAAATCGATATCCAAGTTTGGCCCCCGCCGCTTGCGCCAGTTCGCGTACCCGGCTTACGCTAAACCGTTCCGGATCATAGTGCAGGCAGAGCCGGGCGGTGTCCTCTTCCTGGGCAACGTGCACGCGTTCCATCCCTTCGGCTTGCAGCAGCTCTGCCAGCCGCGCCACGCAGGCATCACGCTCATCAGGAACACCTGGTAAAACGACGGACAAGTCCAACATCAATTTTTCAGCCACAGCATCACTCTTTTTTTGGGATAACGGATTAAGGCTGAGTTGTTTAATCGCTTGCCAAGCTGGTCGTTAGGTTGGCAACGCCGCCATTAACCCTGTATCTTTTTCATTTCAAAATCGGCGGGTATGTTCTTATTCGAAGTATCTCGTCCGTGAGCCAGCCGGTACAGCACGGGCAACACCAGCAGCGTCAGCGCAGTGGAGGATAGAATGCCTCCGATCACCACCGTTGCCAGCGGACGTTGCACTTCCGCACCGGTACTTGTGGCCAAGGCCATGGGGATGAAGCCGATCGCTGCCACCAGCGCGGTCATTAGCACCGGCCGCAACCGGGTAAGAGCGCCGGTCTCAATGGCATCATCGAGAGTTAACCCCTTCTCCCGCAAGTCACGGATGAACGCCAGCATGACCAGACCATTCAATACGGCCACCCCGGAAAGGGCGATGAAGCCTACTGCTGCGGAGATGGACAAGGGGATACCGCGCAACCACAGCGCCAATACGCCCCCGCTGAGCGCGAACGGAACGCCGGTAAACATCAGCAAACCGTCCCGAAAGTTTCGGAACATCGTATAAAGCAGAAAAAGGATCAGGCCGAGGGCGAGCGGAATGACAATCTGGAGGCGCTGCGCGGCGGAAATCAGTTGCTCGAATTGTCCGCCCCATGTCACCCAGTATCCGGAAGGAATCTGCACCTTTTCGGCAATGCGTGTTTCAGCTTCGTTCACGAAAGAGCCAAGGTCGCGGCCGCGCACGTTAGCGGTGACGACCACTCGACGCTTGCCATTTTCGCGGCTTATCTGATTGGGGCCCTGGACGACTTCCAGTTTAGCTATCTCACTTAACAGAACGTAGCCAGTCACATTGGTCAGAGAAGCTGCCGCAGCGCCCACGTTCGAAGCCGGCAGCTTGATCGGCAAACGCTTGAGTACCTCGATATCGCCGCGCAGGGACTCGGGCAGCCGAACCTGAAGATCGAAGCGACGATCACCCTCATAAATGATGCCGGCACTTCGTCCGGCGACACCCATGGTTCCTCCTATTCCGATAGTGACAGCATCCTGGACATCCACTGCATTCAAGCCGTAGCGCGCCATTTTTGCACGATCCATTTGGACTGAAAGCACCGGCAAACCGGCGATCTGTTCGACTCGCACATCCGCGGCGCCTGGGACGGTATCGAGAACGTTCTCGATCTGCTCTCCCACAGCGAGCAGAGTATCCATATCGTCACCGAACACCTTTACCGCGACATCGGCGCGCACCCCTGACAGCAACTCGTTGAAACGCATCTGTATCGGCTGGGTGAACTCGTAATTGTTCCCCGGCACCTCTCGTACGGCCTGTTCCATTGCGGTCACCAGTTCCGCCTTGGTACGGTGTGGCTCTGGCCATTCCGATTCCGGTTTAAGAATGACGAAGATGTCCGCAACGCTCGGGGGCATCGGGTCGGTTGCAATCTGGGCGGTTCCGATCTTGGAAAAAGTCCGCTCCACCTCGGGGAATGCCTTGATAGCTTTCTCCACCTCGTTTTGCATCTCGATGGAAGTGGTAAGACTGGTGCCGACAATGCGGATGGCATGCAGGGCGACGTCGCCCTCATTGAGGCTGGGCACGAACTCGCTGCCCATGCGTGTAGTCAACAGGCCGGAGAGCACCATAATCACCACGGCAAGCGTGACCGTAAGTGCCTTATTGCGCATGGCAGCGGCAAATGCGGGCGCGTAAAGCTTCTTTGCCCACGCCACTACGGCACTTTCTTTCTCCGCGACTTTGCCTGACAGAAAGAGCGCGATCGCTGCGGGAACGAACGTGACGGAGAGAATCATGGCCCCTAGCAGCGCGATCACCACCGTGAAGGCCATGGGATGGAACATCTTTCCCTCCACGCCCGAGAGTGCGAAGATAGGCAGATAAACCACCATGATGATCAGTTCTCCATAAATCAGAACCCGACGCGATTCCCTGGATGCGTCGAAGACCACTGAAAAACGCTCGACAGGAGTTAGCTCTCTGCCCAGTCTTTCCTGTTCATGGGCCATACGGCGGATGCTGTTTTCAATAATGACAATGGCGCCATCCACGATAAGGCCAAAATCAAGCGCTCCTAAGCTCATCAGGTTCGCACTGACGTGGTTCGTCACCATCCCTGTGAAGGTGAACAGCATGGAAAGCGGAATAACAAGCGCGGCAATGAGTGCTGCCCGCAGATTGCCCAGGAACAGAAACAGCACCACGATTACCAGGGCAGCGCCCTCAAGCAGATTGGTGGCTACAGTCCGGATGGATTTGTCCACCAGGACGGTACGGTCATATACCGCGGTTGCCACCACCCCTTCAGGCAGCGTGCGGTTAATCGCCGCCAGCTTGTCAGCTATTGCCTGGGAAACGGCGCGGCTGTTTTCACCGATCAGCATGAACGCGGTGCCTAGCACCACTTCTTCCCCGTCCTGGGTCGCAGCGCCATTACGCAGTTCCTTTCCGATAACGACGTCGGCAACATCCTTGATGCGTATCGGAACCCCTTGGCGGCTACCCAAAAGGATATTGGAAATTTCCTCCAGATTCGCCACTTGTCCAGGTACCCGGACCAAATATTGCTCGCCGCTTTTTTCGATGTAACCGGCGCCGACGTTGAGGTTGTTGCGTTCCAGGGCGAGGACGACATCTTGTAGCGTCAAACCGAAAGAGAGCAGCTTTTCGGGATAAGGCGTTACGTGATACTGCTTGACGTAACCCCCGATTGCATTGACTTCGGCTACGCCTTTGACCATGCGCAATTGTGGCCGGATGACCCAGTCCTGAATTTCGCGCAGATCGGTGATGTTATACGCGGTGCCGTCCGGTTTTCGCGCCCCTTCCTCGGCATCGACCGTCCACATGAAGACCTCTCCCAGCCCGGTAGAGATCGGCCCCATTATCGGCGCGATTCCCGGAGGCAGGTTACCCTGTGCTTCCTGAATCCGCTGATTCACCAGTTGCCGGGCAAAATAAATGTCTGTCCCGTCATCGAAGATGATCGTCACTTGCGACAAACCATAGCGCGAGATAGAGCGTGTATGGTTCAGGTGGGGCATGCCTGCCATCACCACCTCAATGGGAAAGGTCACCCGTTGCTCCGCTTCCACTGGTGAATACCCCGGCGCCTGCGTATTGACTTGCACCTGCACGTTGGTAATGTCCGGCACGGCGTCAATGGGCAGCCTCTGGTAGCTGTATACTCCTAATGCCGCCATCGCCAGTACTCCGCACAGAACAAATCCGCGCTGCTGTATGGAGATGCGTAAAATACGTTCGATCATGATCTGATTGCTCGCTTAATGCTCATGGGATGCACCCGCCTTACCAAGCTCGGCTTTGATGGCAAAACTGTTCTCCGCTGCATACTGTTCCCCGGCGGTAAGCCCACTGAGCACTTCAACCATTTGCCCATCACTGCGGCCCAGTTTCAGTGGGCGCGCTTCGAAGTATTGGCCATAGCGACCGAACACCACAGACCATTCGCCTAGTGTCTGAATGGCATCCACCGAAACGGCGACCGGTACCTGGATTTCCTCAATTGCCAGTTCCGCAGTGACAAACATGCCGGGACGCCACCGGCCATCCTTGTTTTCCAGCACGACTCGTGCCGTGGCGCTGCGGGTCTGCGCGCCCATCAGAGCGCTGATGTAGGAGATAGTACCTTCACCTTCAGCATCGATTGCGGTCGCTCTGACAGTCGCCTTCTGTCCGAGCTTGAGCACCTCCAGATCATTCGCATAAACTGTTATTTGCGCCCATACTGTCGATATGTCGGCAACGGTATAAATCTCCGCATCTTCTTTCAGCACTTGACCCTGAGCGATGGCTCTGGCGGTAATAAGTCCGAAATTCGGCGCTCGGATTTCGTAGCGGGCTAGATTGCCTCTCTGGTCACCTGCCTCAGACCGTACTCCAAGATTGCGCAGTTTCACCAGGGCAAGATCCACAGCAATCTCCGCCTCGCTCAAAGCCTGCTGCGCAGCGAGATAGTCCTGCTTGGCGGAAATCTTTTCTTCCCATAGCTGCTTCTCGCGGTCAAAGGTGATTTGCGCCAAGCCCAATCGTTTCTGCGCGGCAAGGAATTGCGCACGCATTTCAGCCAGCACCTGGCTTTCGATGACTGCCAGCACCTCGCCTTTCTGTACCAGCTGACCATACTGCCCGTAGACGGCAGTCACCAGGCCGGGTACGCGCGGTACCACGCGTACAATAGTTTGTTCGTCAAACCCGATCTCGCCTGGCAGCTTGAGTATAGGGTTGATCGTGGCCGGCCCGGTGGTACGTATTTCTACGCCGATGCTCTTGAGCGTTTCATCCGGGATTTCTACCCGCGCTTCCACCTGGCTATAACCCCAGCGAAAGGTCTTGCCTTTGCGTTCGGCGGCAATGGCCATATCGAATGAATGCGGCTCTTCCACGATCTGATCGCCAAGCAGGTAGTCAGCCTGGGGCTTGAAATTGAAAACCTGCGCGGGTGCGCCGAGACGTGACAATGTGACAGTGACGTTGGCGGCAGTGGGAGGAAGCGGCTTGCCATTTTCATAGAGATAGAGCCGCAACTGGGGGGGCACTCCTTTTTCAAATAGGGTGACCTCTACGCCGAAGCCGTCGGTAGTGAATAGCTTTCCTCCTTTAGGACCTTTGCTTGGCTCACGGCCTGCGCTTTTATCTGCTGCTGGCTCATTCTTGGAATCAGGATGCTCGTGTGCGGTATCGGATGAGGCAGCTTTGCTATGCTTTTCGTGAGGTGTATCTGTCGAGACAGCCTTGCCCCGGATAAGAATCAATCCGCCCAGCACAGCCCCTATGGCGATAACGATAACTACCCAAGTGATTTGACGTTTCTTCACAATCCACTCCTTGAAGCTGTATTTGTGCCGGTGTTGAGGGCTGAAGGATTCAGTACCTCATCCGAGCTGCCGTCAATGGGTGCAGCAATCAGACGTTCGATTTCATTGACCAGACGCTGGTAATTCGCCTGCGCACGCACATACAAAATCTGGTTCTGAAACAGCGTGCGCTGGGCGTCGAGCACTTCAAGAAAGCCGAATTTGCCCAATTCGTAGCCCTTGTTGGTGACTTCGAAGGCGCTCTTGGCTGCGGGTAATATCTCGTCGCGTAAAATGCCGGTTTCCTTCTGTGAAGCGGACAGTGACTCATAGGCCTGTGTAAGCTCCGTTTTAAGCCGCAACTCGAGAGCTGCCTGCTCGTCAATGGCCTTGTCCACGCGTTGATGGGCTTCCCGGATATTGCCCTGGTTGCGGTCGAATAACGGCAACGGTATCCCCACGCTGACCACAGGCGTGGTTCCGCCGAGTGCCGCATGGTGAATCACGCCTCCACTGACGGTGAGATTGGGTATGCGCTTTGTCTGCTCCACTTCCAGTTGCGCCTTACGCTGCTCAATGTTTTTCATGGCGCGCAGCGCCATGGGGCTGGCCAGAGCACGATCCGCCAGTGCCTCGAATTTCGGCAGAACAACGGATGATTCCAGGTCACCCAGTGCCTTGGTAAATTGTGGAGTGCTGTTGCCCCATAGCAGCGTCAGCCGTTTGCGCGCCGCCGCCAGATCCCGCTGCGCCTGCTCCAGCTCAATTCGCGTGGTGGAAAATGCTACCCCGGCCCTGGTTTCCTCAATGGGAGGCACCTTGCCGGCCTGAACGCGCTTCGCGACCGTGCTAACCACCTTTTGAGCCAACTGCTGGCTCTCCTCCGCAAGTCGCAGACGCTGTTGTCCCGCAAGCACCTCAGTAAACGCGTTTGCCACCCGGGCGATGAGCTCCACGCGTCGGGCTTCGTAATCTTGAGCGGCCAACTCCTGGTTGAGTGACGCAGCCACCACCCGCGCCGCGCGCTTTCCACCGAGCTCGATCAGTTGACTAATGCGAATCGTCGTGTTTTGCTGAATGACTTCCTGGGCAACATTTTTTTGGGAATTGATGTCTCCCACAAGCGGCTGAATATTTCCCGTGTTCCCCACGTTCACGGATAACTCCGGATTTGGCAGCAGACCCGCCTGCAAGGTCGCGCCTTCAAGCGCGCGTTTTTCCTTTTCAAAGGCGGCAAGCTCGGGATTGCGTTGCAGCGCCAGGAGGGCCGCATCCCTCAAGGTCAGGTCTTTCTGCTCCTGAAGCAGGGGTGGCGTTGAATAATCCGTGCGCTCGCCGTATGCGTCAGTTACTGCTCCTGAAAAACTGTTCTCGGCAAGCGCCAAGGGCATGCAACCGGGTGCAAGAACAAGCAGTCCCATCGGCACCCAGAGTCGCAATGCCGTGAACAACGCGTTAAAGCTCATGAAATCCTCCACAAACGCTGCGTGTCATCCCCAGCTACAGCAGGGCGATTGCGATTGGCAACTCGCAAAAAGCGAAGAGGGGATGACGCCAGACCAGGCGGCAGGGTTACACGCAGGGGATTGAGCCAGGCTTAGACGACCAGGGTGGTCGGAATGCTGTCAGGCGTCCTTGGGCGGAACCCGCCGGTCCAACTTACAAAGATGCTTTAGGGGGATGGAGAGGAGAATCCGGGATGGATTCAGGGGCGGTGTCAGGAAGAAATGAGATTAGCGATTCGACGCCGACAGCCGCAGGGACGAGCGGGGGAGGAACGAAGAAAAATGGCTGATATTGCCCGGCCGCATGAAGACACAGGTGAGTTGCTGCGTCCAAGTGATTATCATTACTTGAAACAGCACGTTGGTGTGCCTCAAGGTGCGCCGTCGGATCAGGGGATATAACATGATGCGCATGATCCAGCTCATGAGCAAATACCTCACCATTAAACGCCCAGTCAAAAGCGTTCGTCAACATACTGACGAATAGCACAAGCATGATGGGATGGATAAGGCGCTTGTTCATGAAGGCAACATTGTATACCCAGAAAAAGATTCCGTCGCAAGTTGTTCCTGAGCTTCTAGATTTTTCTCTGAGGTATAAATTAATGAATTTTGCAAGCCATTTCCTATAAATTATCAGGGATGAAAAATCTCGAACAAACAGATAGAGTAAGTGAACCTGTTACTTTACTACCCTAGCTTGGCTTGTATTGCCCGTATTTACCGTCTCACCAGACGAGACCCTTCTAATGTTTAGGGGCCCAGTAGCTTGGCAGAGAATAAACCTGATAAAAAACGGAGCTAATGCCTTTTTATACAAGCCCACTGGCTAGTAACAGGGATTTCAGGCTGTTGTTTTCAGCACAGATTATCTCGCTCACTGGCAGTGGGGTAACCACTGTAGGACTGGCACTGTTTGCGCATCAACTCGTGGGCGGGAACTCAGCCGCCGCCGTAATTGGCAATGCGTTGATGTTGCGGATTCTTGCCTTCCTGCTGTTTTCCCAACCAGCCGGCATTCTGGCAGACCGGCTCAGCCGTAAGTACATACTGATTGCGGCCGATGGTGTGCGCTTCGCGCTATTGGCCATGTTTCCCTTTATACAATATGTGTGGCAAATATATGTCCTGATTTTTCTCGTTAACGCGGCAACTGCCTTTTTCACACCGACGTTTGACTCAACGATTCCAGAAGTTGTAGGACGGGAAAATTATGTAAAAGCGCTTTCGCTCTCGCGCGTGGCAACCGATGTAGAAGCATTGGCGGCACCGCTGCTCGCGGGAATTTTGCTTGCGCTCCTGGGCTTCAAGGGGCTGTTCTGGTTTAACGCAGGGACCTATCTTATCTCCGCAGCCTTGGTGGCGCCCTGTTCTTTACCCCACATCCCAAAACCAGCTCCACCGTTCTCGCTACCCATGCTCTTCCAGGAACTGAGCTACGGCACGAAGACCATGTTGGGCCAAACGGTACTGCGGCACGCCTTGATGTTCAGTTTTATCGAGGCCATTGCTGGAGCGGCGGCAATCGTTACTACAGTGGTTTATGTGCGGGATGTATTGAGGCTGGGCGAGAATTCTTTTATTCTGGTCATGGTTGCCCTGGGGCTCGGATCGATGCTTGCTGCCCTGCTGCTCGGAAAAAATACGGGGCGCTACGAATCCACAGCCAGAAATCCATCCGAATTGCATGGACGGCGTCATCGCTGGATCGAGAAAGCCATGTTTCTGGGAAGTATCGTCCTTGGCCTGCTGCTTTTGCCCGGTGCGCTTCAGCCTTCGCTGCTGATTTTTGCGGTACTCTGGTTTCTCAATGGAGTTGGCCAAGCCCTTATCGCCATCCCGTCTTCCACGCTACTTGCGGAGCATACTACTGAAGCACAACGAGGCCGTGTCTACGCTGCATACTTTGCACTAACCCATGCTTTCTGGCTCATCACATATCCTGCTGTCGGCCATGGAACGAACATTCTGGGCGCACCCATGACTTTTACGGTTGCCGGTATAGTGTGTCTGATAATAGTATTGGGAGTATTTTTTTCACGAAAGCCCACTACGGACCATGTGCATGATTCAAGAAGTATATGAGTGGAGCAGGCGACCAAGATGCTACTGGCTAATTCCGGGAGCAGGTTAGAGCAGGTCACTGAGCGGCGATCTGCCGGATCTAGTGCCTGCCACGTCTACGCCGGCTGATCGTCGTCGATATTCCAGCACGGATTCAAGGACAATAGTGCTCTCGCGGCACGCATTTATAATTTGACGCGATTAAGCCGCAATGCATTAGTGACGACAGACACGGAACTCATTGCCATGGCGGCACCCGCAAACATCGGCGAGAGCAGCAGTCCGAAAGCCGGATAAAGCACTCCGGCAGCAAGCGGGATGCCCAGCGCGTTGTAGCCGAATGCAAAGACGAGGTTCTGCCGGATATTGCGCATGGTGGCATGCGAGAGCACGATGGCGCGCGCGATGCCGCGCAAATCACCCTTGACGAGGGTCACGCCAGCACTTTCCATCGCCACGTCCGTACCCGTACCCATGGCGATGCCCACATCAGCTTGTGCCAGCGCGGGCGCGTCATTGATGCCATCGCCCGCCATTGCGACCTTACGCCCCTCGGCCTGCAACCGCTTTACGTGATCAGCCTTGTGCTCGGGAAGCACTTCCGCCAAGGCTTCATCAATACCAAGCTGCCGCGCAACTGCGTCAGCGGTCTGTTGCGAATCGCCGGTAAGCATGACAATACAGATTCCCTCGCTGCGCAACGTGGCAAGAGCTTCGGACGTCCCTTCCTTGATCGGGTCGGCAACTGCCGCAATCCCGGCGGCGGCTCCATCCACTGCGAAAAACACGACAGTTTTTGCTTCCGAGCGCCATCGTTCCCCCGTCTGCTCCCAGTGCCCCGTATCAATATCATGCTGCGCGAGAAAATTACGGCTTCCGACAAGAACGCGCTTGCCTCCAATATTAGCTTGCACGCCCAGCCCATTAAACGCCTTGAAATCCTCCGTCGTGGGCAGCGTCAGGCCGCGCGCTTTCGCGCTCTCGACAATAGCATGGCCAATAGGATGCTCCGAAAGTTGCTCCACACCTGCGACAAGTGCGAGCGCCTCGTCATCGGCAATGCCTTCCGTAGAAAAATCAGTCAGCGTCGGGCGGCCAAGGGTCATGGTGCCCGTCTTGTCCACCACTACCGTGTCGATTTCACGCATGCGCTCGATCGCTTCGGCGTTGCGGAACAGGATACCCGCGCCTGCGCCCTGCCCCATCGCAACTGTCATCGAGATAGGCGTAGCAAGACCCACAGCGCAAGGGCACGCGATGATGAGGACGGCAATGGCGTTTAAGAAAGCGTAGGTAAATCGGGGTTCAGGGCCGAGAAACCACCAGGCAAGCGCCGTGATGACAGCGATGGTGATGACGATCTGGACGAAGTAGGCCGCAATAACGTCTGCCAGCCGCTGAATGGGCGCGCGCGTGCGCTGCGCTTCTCCCACCATGTGAACGATACGGGCCAGCAGGGTATCTGCGCCCACCCGTTCAGCGCCCAGGATGAGCGAGCCGTTGCTATTGATGGTAGCGCCAGTGACCTTGTCGCCCGGCGCTTTCGCGACCGGCATGGGCTCCCCGGTAATCATCGATTCATCCACCCGGCTTGTCCCTTCAAGCACAGAGCCGTCAACCGGAATCTTTTCTCCTGGTTTCACGCGCAGCCGGTCGCCGACAATGACCGTTTCAAGCGGCACCTGCTCTTCCGTTCCATCATCGCGCAAGCGCCACGCCTGGTTGGGCGCGAGCTCCAGGAGTTGCTGGATCGCCCGGCTGGTCTGGCCCATTGCTCGCTTCTGGAGGTATTCGCCGAGTATCACCAGTGTCATGATGACCGCGGCGGCCTCGAAATAGGTTCCTACTGAGCCATCATGCGCCCGAAACTCCTGAGGGAACAAGCCGGGCATGAATACCGCTCCCAGGCTGAACAGGTAAGCAAATACGACTCCCAACCCGATCAGCGTATACATGTTGAGCGCGCGATGCACGAACGAGAACCAGAATCTGCGCAAAATCGGCCAGCCCACCCACCAGACAACAGGCGTCCCCAATAAGAATTCGACCCATCCGCGGGAACGCGGTCCCAGGCCAAATGGCTCATGAATGCCCACCATGGGCGCCATCGCGACCAAAACCAGAGGAATCGACAACGCAACACCCACCTTCAACCGCCACGCGAGATCGCGCAACTCCGAGTCATGGGCTTCGCCTTCGCCTCCGCTCAAGCCAGTGCCGGCAATGGGCACGAGCGACATGCCGCAAATGGGGCAATCGCCGGGTACGTCCCGCAGGACTTCCGGGTGCATGGGGCACGTCCACTGCGGGGCAGCCCCTGCTGATATTACAGAACCTGAGGAGGTGGGGTCTGCATGCCGGTGAGAGTGATCATGGTGCTGTTCGTGCGGCGAAGAGTGCGAACTGTTCGTGTATTGATTCATTGATTGCACGCTCCCCATAAATTCCTCTCGAACCAGGCGTTCGGATACTACGAAAGAAAGGCAGTCTTTATTTCAATGGCTATGATTCATGTTAGGCCAGCTCCTGATATTCGCAAAAAATTCTTGAATAAAAGCCCTGCTCAAAGCGTTTTTTGAGAGATGCCAAACCTCGGTTAATTTCATGCTGATCAGTTCGCGCTATAGCAAACAGGTTTGTCAGGTCTGCGCCGAGATCTGTGATGCCTGCGCCAAGAGTTGCGAGCAGTTAAGCGGCATGGAAGAATGCGCGCGGGTCTGCCGGGAATGTGCCGAGAGCTGCCGCCGCATGGCGGGCTCCAGGACCCAATAGGACACGAATGATTATTCGCTAGAGATGAAAATCGCTTGTAGCTGTGGCTAAAACCACAGCCGCAGGCCAGCAACGAAGCGAACCTGGCTGGGATCGCCGCCCTCTTCCCGCACAAAATCGGCAGTCTTGAAAAAACTGTGGTCGTATGAGACCCCGATATAGGGCGCGATCTCGCGCCTGATCTCGTAACGCAGCCGCAACCCCAGTTCGATATTATTGAGTCCCTGACCGGTGGTGAATCTCTCCACCTTTTGCACCGCCGCATGGGTCTCAAAACGTCCTTGCAGGATCAGCCGTTGCGTCAACAGGAAGTCTCTCGATGTCTGGAAACGTGCGGAAACATCTCCATCCTGGCTGATAAACAGGGCGGATTCCACTTCATAGCGATACGGGACGAGACCCTGAAACCCGATGACGGCATGGGCACGCGCGACGTTTTCTCCCCTGAAAGTTTGCGTCTCTCCGCGCACGCCAACCTGAAAATCATAATACTTCTTGATGAACCTGCCGTACAGAAGCTGCATGTCGATGTCGTAGTCCGCCTTGAAGGCCGTATTTCGTTCGCCTTCGCTTTTGACCCATAGGCGGTTGAAGTCTCCTCCGTACCAACCCTGCATGTCCCAACGGAAATCGCTCTCGTCACTTCTTGGGCGGTATTCGAGAACCTCGGCCCGCAGGAACGGATAATTCCGGTCGCTGTGGGTCGGGTGATGATACTTGCCCTCGGGGTGGGACAGGCTCGGCAAGGTCTGCTTCGCTTTGTCGAGCCAAGTCTCTGCATTTGCTGCCGGCATGCCTATACCTGCGCCTGAGGAGATGGCCGCCGCAACAACGCCAGCGGCAACTTGCGGAAAGGATTTCATGATTTCATGATTTCACCTCGGGAATAACGTCCAGGACCTCGACCACGCGGAACATTCCCGTCTCCATGTGCAAGAGCAGGTGGCAATGGAAGGCCCAGGGACCGGGCGCATCCGCGGTGATAGCAACGGAAACCCGCTCGGCGGGCTTGACAAGAACCGTGTGCTTGCGCGGAAGGCATGCGCCGGCGCCATTTTCCAGATGCATCCACATGCCGTGCAGATGCAGCGTGTGTTCCATCATCGTATCGTTGACAAACGTCCAGCGCAGCCGCTCCCCGTGGCGGAAAAGGATCGATTCCCTGGCATCGGAGTATTTTTTGCCATCGAACGACCACATGAAGCGTTCCATATGGCCGGTCAGGTGAATTTCGAGTTCACGCTCCGGCTCGCGCTGGTCGGGATAGGGCTTGAGGCTCTTCAAGTCGGTGTAGACCAGCACCCGGCGGTCATCGCCTCCCAGTCCAATGCCCGGTTCATCCAGGCGACTCTGCGTGAAATCCGGAATGGCTTGATTGCCGGTGCCATGGTCGTCCGGACCATGCTTGACCGGTTTGCTACCGGGGATTTCGGGCCGGTCATGCATCTCATGCCTGTCCTGGATGCCTTCTCCCGCATGCTCCCCATGCACACCTGGCATGTCGTGCTGCATCCCTTTTTTCGGCTCGCTCCTGGTTGCATTACCAGGTTCGTGGTCGCCATGCCCCATCCCGTTCATGTGCTGCATGCCCATGTCTGCCATGCTGCGAATTGGGCGCGGGCGCCGTGGCGGAATCTCCGCAGTCATTCCGGATCGCGGAGCCAGGGTGCCGCGCGCGAAGCCGCTTCGGTCCATCGTCTCCGCGAAGATCGTGTAAGCGCGGTCCTCTTTTGGCTCCACGATGACATCGTAGGTCTCGGCCGGCCCCATGCGGAATTCATCTACTTCGACCGGCTGCACGTTCTGGCCGTCGGCCTGCACCACGGTCATCCTGAGCCCGGGAATGCGGATGTCCTGGAAGGTCATGACCCCTACCTGAATAAAACGCAGCCGTATGCGCTCGCCTGGGCGAAAAAGTCCTGTCCAGTTTGCTGCCGGTGTCAGCCCATTCATGAGATAGGTGTAGGCATGGCTGGTTACGTCCGCCAGGTCGGTCGCGTCCATTCGCATCTGAGCCCACATCAGGTAATTGTCGAGAGTCGAAAACCAACCGTCCTGCATCCCGTCCCTGACAAAATCAACCAAAGTGCGTTTCTGAAAGTTGAAATAGCCCGGTTGCTTCTTGAGCTTTCCGATCATTGATTCCACTGAAGAAAAGCTCCAGTCCGAGAGCATGATCACGTATTCGCGATCGTACTTGACTGGATCCGGCTCAATCGGGTCAATAATCATGGGCGCATACACACCCGCCTGCTCCTGGCCTCCCGAATGGCTGTGACACCAGTAAGTGCCGTACTGCTTGACCGTAAAGCGGTAAGAGAACGTCATCCCCGGTTCGATGCCAGGAAAGCTGACACCGGGCACTCCATCCATTTCAGGCGGCAGGAGTATCCCGTGCCAATGTATCGAAGAGGTCTCGCTCAGGCGGTTGGTAACATTAAGGGTAATGCCCTGTCCTTCGCGCAGACGAAGCAGCGGTCCCGGCACGGTGCCATTGATCGTAATCGCAGTTGTGGTCCGATCGTCGACGCGAAACGGCGTCTCCGCGATAGTGAGATCGATCACATCCCCGCTCAATTGAGAAACCGGCGTAACAGCACTCAAAGAACCTGGCCGGGCATAAGCCGGCAGCATCCAGTCCAAGGCAACGAGTGTTCCCAGCGCCCCTGATCTTTTCAGAAAGGCGCGCCTTGAAATTGAGTCTTTCATTGTGATGCGCCTGCCGCTATTTCAGCCTGGCCTGAAAGCAGTTCAATTGTCAGATGAGGAAAAACTTACCTCATCTCCACAGCCAGTTGGCGGTGGATTTCGGCCATCTCCCTGTTCGCCTCCGCAGCTTGCTCGTAATAGCGTATCAAGCCTCGGCAATGCGCCTGCAGGTTTTGCGCTTGCCTGCCATAGTACTCGCTGCGATACTCATATTCCTTGAGCTCAGTTTTGTGCTCTTGTGCCTTCGCCTGCATTTGGCTAGCTGCCTCTTCATAACGTTTGGCCAACGCAGTATGATCGGCACTGGTTCTAGCGCTCTTTACTGCTTGGGTCATGTTTATCGGTTGAGGTTGTGCGCATGCACCCACTAAGCCGAGCATGGTCAAAGCTGCGAGAAATATCCTTATTTTCATAAATATCTCCTGGAATAATCAATTGAACAATCGTGGAAACCCAAGAACAGATGACGCCGCTCCAGATCAAGGCGACGCCTTTGTGGAAGCCGGTTTGCCAAATTTCACGATGACGTAATCGGAACCAGATTTCTCCAGGAAGAACTCCACTTTATCGCCTTCCTTCACTTGATCTGCCAAGGCACTTTCTTTCAAGCGAAAGGACATTGTCATTTCTGGCCAATCCAGTGCGGGAATAGGATCGTGGTTTATCGTTACTGTGGCGTTGGTCCGGTCAACCTTTACTACTACTCCCCTGCCAGGAATGAGGCCGGTGGTAGATGCGGCCGCTTTTTTGGGCTCGGACGCATTTGCAACTACTATCCCTTGGCCTTGCCAACGCTCTAGTTTCTGCTCCTGGAGAAAACGATCATGGAAGCCTGTGGGTTCGGTCTGCCCTATCGAAAGAGCAGTGGGTGCCGAATCAAACGGAGCCAATTGGGTGATTTGGTCCGCAAGTGCCATGGCAGGTATAAACGCAACTGCCAGTACCAGTTGCAACGCAACAGAAAACCGAATAGTCATCCTGACCTCCTTAAAAGTTGTAACCATCAATACCGATTCAGCAATAGCCGAATGGCGGTCACCGTTTGCAGCTGACCTGATGCCGCAAAAAACTTGACCCTTGGGGCAAGTTAATACAAGTTAAAACGACTGTTTGCCCGTGTTACAGGCGGATTTCTTCTGTCGAAGAATTAAGCTAGAGGTGGGTGTTGCGGTTGCTGAAGAGCGGGGGAGGTGAAGCGGGAGTTAGAAGGTACGGGGTAGGAAAATCCGCCGGCGAGATTGAGTGCCGAGGCCGCAGGAGGTGGACCACTGCCGCCTATATGGCAAACAACGCCATCGCACGACAGGTTGAAGGTCATGTCATCGGATGTGCTATCGCTGTTGACTGGATTGGCAATATCGTGTTGGCTGCATGGAACAGCAGTAGCGATAGGATCGTGAGTTTCAAGTTCGGCCGACGTATTGGCTGACGTATTTTTGGCCGGTGCGCACAACGGCATGATCGCAGCGAGCGTGCTTTGCAGCGGTAGCGCCAGCATGATCAGAATCAGTGTAAATGTGCGTGCACTTGACATTATGTTATTCAGTATGCGCAGTTCTCCTGTATAGATCAAGTTTATATACCATAAACACGGGTCGCGCGCAGATGGCAGGATGCTGCAACTTGTGCTTGCAATTGGTGCGCTCAGTGAGGTGGTTCGGCGCTTTCTATTTGGTAGTAAGCCGGTATCGGCGCATTGCAACGTCCAAGCTTCAAACCTATGCGTCACAACATGAATACAGAGTCGCCTTTGCCATCAAGATGCATTTCGAGTCGAGAATACCCCCTTCGCTTGGTCGAACCTGGCGACCGGCGCCATCCTCGATCTTACGCCCCATCCCGAGTGCCTTCTCAAACTTGGAAGCCTCAAAGATTTCTGCAAAGCGCATCGATTCGACCAACACGGGCCCCACAATGAACCCCAACGATTACGTCGATTTTGGATGGAATAGAGCCGGCTTTTCATTTGCAATTAGCGTGAGCAGGCCACAATGGAATGCAAGCCGGTGCGGATAAATGCAAGCTCATTTGCAGATAGCGTGAGCATGCGGGCTCCGTAATTTGCAGTTAATTCGAGCCGAAAACGGCGTCGATTGCGAGCACAACTGTTTTCAATTACGAGCTATTACATCTAGCGGATTTTTTTGGTATAAAGGTTAGACAGAGCTTTGATGTAAGAGGGCAATGAATTCTCACAGGTTGTTCCCACCACTTATTATTGGTGTTCTTGAAGGGAGAAGTTGAAGGGCGTTCGAAAGTGGCGTAATTATCATTCAAAATAAAAGCCCCAGCTTTTGTAGAGCTTAAGAGGCCATCAAAATATTTCTTCAATTTATCCATGAAATATTCAACTATATGTTGAAGTGTTAAAGCAAAAACATATCCCTTAGTTTCCATCATGGCATTTAAAAAACCATTAACTTCCGAGTCTGGTACCTTATTTGTGGCTTGTGTCTGAATTATTTTTCTCATTTCTTCGCTAGTACCATATGCCTGTGTAAGTTCTACACGCCTTGGGACACGCGCTATTAAAAAGGAAATAAACTCCAGAAGAGAGTGGAAATCATTGTTATCTAAAGAAATTAAAGAATTAGAATCTGAGATTAGCCTCATGATGCCTTCGGCATCGCTTCGATTGCAGTGGCTGCAATGGTCTAAGATAAGGAGCAGAGCATGGGACAACTGAATCGTATCACTCAGCAGCCCGGCGTGATGGGCGGCAAGGCGTGCATCCGTGGCATGCGCGTCACGGTCGGCATGGTCGTTGGCCAAATTGGTGCGGGACACAGCATCGAGGAAATTCTTGCTGATTATCCCTATCTCGAACACGAGGATATCATGCAGGCGCTTCGCTACGCAGCATGGCGTGCGGAAGAGCGCGAGGTCATGCTGGCCACGATGTGAAACTGCTCGTCGATATGAACCTGTCGCCGCGCTGGCTTGGTGTGTTGTTTGAGGCGGGCATCGAGGCGGCGCATTGGTCAATGCTGGGCGCGCACAATGCACCGGATTCTGAAATCATGGCTTATGCCAGTGTAAACGGCTATGTGGTCCTTACCCATGATCTGGACTTCAGCGCGATCCTGGCTGCCACCCAGGGTGAGAAGCCCAGTGTCGTGCAAATCCGCGCCGAGGATGTCAGTCCGGACGTGATCGCCAAGCAGGTCATCGCCGCCTTGCGGCAGATGGCAACCGAGTTAGAGGATGGGGCGTTGCTTACTATTGAACCGAACCGCACACGCTTACGCGTGCTGCCGTTGCAGTCGAGAAGCTAAAAAGCCATGCTGATCGGCTACGCACGTGTCTCGACGCAGGATCAGAACCTTGAGTTGCAGCGGGAAGCCTTGACCAAGGCCGAGTGCCAGAAGGTGTTCGAGAACAAGGTGAGCGGCACGCGTGCCGACCGTCCCGGCTTGGCCAAAACGCTGAAAATGCTGCGCGAGGGTGATACCCTTGTCGTCTGGAAATTGGCTCGCCTGGGCCGCAGCGTCAAGAATCTGGTCGATCTGGTGCTTGCATTCCATCGTCGCGTGCTCACATTATCTGCAACTGACCCGCCGCGTGTCTCACTGGCGAGCAGTCGAATTCAGAGCGGCGTTACACGGTACCAACATGGTCGATTCCGTACAGGTCCCGCAGTGTCTTGGCATCAGGGTACCCAGCTCCATTGACGGCGATCTGTTCTGTCGAGATGGTATGTGGACGTCCCGCAAATAACAGTTGACCGCCGCTGCTGCTGATGATTGCGCAAGCGTTTCGCTTGACCGCAAAGGCGACACGAATGTCCGGCGACCATGTGAGTGGCAAAGCATCGATCTTTGCTTGGAGATAGGTCTTTGCCGTTAGCCGGATAAGAGCCTCATACCTCTGGCTCGAGCGCTTCGCGGAATAATTCATCGCAAAGGGGATGGAATCCAACAACAAGAAACCATGCCTTGCCAGTATAGTTAGAGCGTTTTTCTTCTAGTTGGAATCGGGGGGTTCCCGTATGGGTCAAAATAGGAGAGGATCGGGGTGGAGGTGAGACATGCCGAGAGCTTATTCCGAGGATTTGCGCCGCCGGGTTGTGGCGGACGTGGACAAGGGCCTGAGTATCAGGGCGGTGGCC
>Ga0209916_1000961_pt1 | contig 32737 bp, 32 predicted proteins | sample ThiBio_1000_plan_FD_183956 | JGI IMG/M metagenome (GOLD analysis project Ga0209916, IMG submission 183956) | Wastewater bioreactor microbial communities from Cape Town, South Africa - Thiocy_solids_2 (SPAdes) | ecosystem: Engineered > Bioreactor > Thiocyanate-remediating > Anaerobic-Aerobic ... | reverse complement strand
ATCAGCACGGCAATAAAGCACAATATTTTTTTCGCTGTGGAGAACATGCAGTCAGGAGGTTTCTGAATCCAAGGTATTATCCTTTTTCAGGAAAACAAAATAGTTTGTTAAAAAAGTTATGCACATGTAGTTGGATAAGTAAAATATCCTGCGTGCGGGATTGCGCCATCTCTCGTTTGGCTGGAGCGAGTTTACCTACAGCAAAGCAGCTTCCTGATGCTGGATAGGTGTACAAAAAAACCAGGTACAGTTTCTTCAACTTTCCCCAAATCCACAAGGTTGACCGGAGCATCTAAATCTTTTTCGGTAAACGAAATTCTGGTAGAGTATTTTTAATCGACCATTCACCCTGTGGCGGATATATTAGACTCTCCTGATTCCACTTACAATTTGCCCAATGTCTTAAGTGTAAGATTGTGATTTCCCTTTTACCATTTATTGTTCGCAGAGGGCTTCTTTTATCCTCTATGCAAGATATTTTTGCGTGTAACTTCTTGCTTTCTTGATTTCATTAATTCTAACCACATATCGGTATATTGACGGACGAAGATTCGTACTTCCGCCGGTGTTTCGTCAGGTATTCTTTTTGCGACTTTACTTCGTACACAGGTATTCACTTTCTTTTTGTTTTATGGTATTTTCCTGCAGGATTTCTTTTGTGGTGATAGATGGAAATAATAACAACCGTCTTATTCTCATCACTAATGTAATATACCAGGTTAAACGGGTACTTCTTTAATGTAAGCTCACGCAGGTTTTTGTAGGTGTTCCTGTATCTATACGGGTCGGCACATGCAGCATTAATGGCGTTTTGAACAGCTAAAATAAAAGAGTCCGCCGCAATGATACTTCTTTCCTCGTACCAGCTAAAGGCTTCTTCGTATTCGACAGCAGCAATAGGCGAAATCAAATAAGAATATGCCATACTCTACGATCTTTTCTTGCGAATATGCTTTAGTCTTTTATTCATTTCTGATGAAGTGATCATCTTGCCACCTTTTAAATAATGATTTACCCTGTTGTCCAGTTCCTTCTTAAATTCTTCTGAATAGGTAACAGAAGTTTCCATAATTTCATCTTCTACCATTACATAAAAGGCCTTTAATTTTCTATTGTCGGCTATTTCCAGGTAATTATGTAATTGCTCTTTAATCGTTACTGTCTTCATAAAATATTTTTTTTATTGTGCTGCCTGCTTACCGGGCATACTTTTTATCCGGACTACCATTCAAGTCTTCCCAAAAATAAACTATTTTTTACACTATTCTTAAAGCAGAATCAACTACCTTAATTCGGTTTTCTTTTATCCTCATTGATAGTTTAAACGGCTTTTGATCCATTAGAAAATAAAAATCCTTAATATTTCTTTGTTCACTACAAAAACTAATAGAGATAACGATAGTGCTAAAAAGAAAAAAATTAATACAATTATTATCTGTCCTGTCGGCCTTCCTGGCCCCCATACACTTAGTTCATATTTTCATCACCAAAAAATAATTTCCTCTCAATTTTATCCGTCATCCATATTCTTTTGGGGATAAAATACTTTTACCAGCTAAAGTATTCTGTTTTTGCAACAATGGCATCCAACAATATCAATAATCTATTGTTCAAGTTAGCATACATTCGAAGAGGTTATTATTAATTATTTTTCCAGCCGCAGCTTCACTTTTTTGATCACTTCATTTAGTCCGCTGAAGACGATTGATGTTGGCCAGATTTACATAGATTCTTATTTTATGAAACCTCTCAGGTATAATCCGGCATAGCAGGCAATTTATGTTGCTCAAAACAGCGGATAAATTCTCCTTCTGAAAGAGTCATTTACTTTTGTTTGACCTCATCTGCATAATCTTTGTAGTCAGGTTAATCTTTCTGTTCCAGGTAATACCTGCAATTATTGAATATCTATCATAAGTATTCTTATCTTTAACGATTACAGTTATCTTCTCAATGTCTGATACCAATTCTAATTCCGGCTTCATTCCTATCCATGGCGGATACCGCAATCTGATCACTTATCAGAAAGCGGAGATCATTTATGATGGCACTGTATTCTTTTGCAATAAATTCCTGAATAATTACGATCGAACAATAGGCCAGATGGTGCAGGCGGCCCGTTCCGGAAAACAAAATATTTCAGAAGGAAGTATGGCTTCTGCCACTTCAAAAGAAACTGAAATCAAACTAACGAATGTGGCCCGCGCAAGTCTTGATGAATTGAAAAATGATTTCCAGGATTATCTGCGTACACACAAACTCAAAATATGGAACCGGGATGACAGGCTCTCAGTTCGCTTCGATGAGCTCAACAAAGACCCCAATGCAAACTATGAGACTTTTAAAAAAGCAATTGAGCATGATAATCCGGAAATCAGCGCCAACGTATTGCTTTGTCTCACCAGATTGACGATCTTTCTTCTGGGAAAACAATTGACCGCATTAGAAAAAGCGTTTATAAATGAAGGTGGCCTCAGAGAAAGAATGCTGAAAGCACGTTTGCAAAACAGAAATAAGAGCACTAAATGATAGTGAAAGTTTCCGGGAATGTTTTTATTGAAGTGCAGTTTCCCCGCTTCTCTGGGGACTCGGTTGACATCGGGAGACCTGGTATCGCTTCAAAGTCGCCCAAGTCGCCCGACAGTCCCCCGAAAAACTCCTAACACGCTCATCCATAGCTATCCTTCCAAATTTTCAACTATCCTTTTCCCCAACCATTTTAAGCAATTCCATATTCAACTTCCTTAAATATTCTATTTCCTCTTTTAGAGAAGCGACCTCACTTTCTCTATTGGCAATTGTCTGAACCTGAACATAGCCATTTGCATTTGTATTATTTGTAATTGATTTTTCTTTAAAAGTAATAATTGGTGATGCCTCCGATAATAAATTAGCAATGCTGACACCATATAGGTCTGACAATTTCTGCGCTTGTTCCCCGGTAATTTTTGAAGGACTCTGTTCCAACCTTGCATAAGTCCCCTGGCTGATACCCAAAATTTCTTCGCCTACAAACTCCTGGGTATAATTGTTTACTTCACGTAATATTCTTAAAGTACTCGTCGGCATAAATATCAGATTAAATGAATAAATTATTTGACAGTTGGTTTTTATATGCTATCAAAGTTAATAAACTTTGACACGCATTACATTTTAATTACTGCTGAAGTCAAATTAACCATTGTTGCAACCAGGATTACCCCTCTAAAACTAATATTTTGGTTAAGATTAAACGAAATGACCACCTTATTATCTCACGGCTGCCAAAACACGCCAGAGATTTAATTCTATTTATCAAAGTCCGCGAACATGGTCGCAAAACCAGGAACATTCATTTTGTAAAATCTGAAAAACCAAATATCCACTTCCGGCATTACAAAAACTATCGCATGCTGATTCGCTTGCGGCAATGGTGTATGACAAGCCAGGCACGCAGTCTCATGCAGGCCCAATACGCCAGCCACCCCAGAAACCCCGAATAAACAACACAGCAGGGGCTGAGCGGGTGATTCATTTATCTCATGTGGTGAATTGCCTGCAAAGCCACCCCCGAAGTCACATTTATTTCAAAAAATACAAACCATTTTTCATAATGAAAAAAATAACGCTTATGAGCGTGCTGGTAATGCTATGCCTGTTGATGAAGGCGCAGCAGCCTCCGGATATAAAGCCGCTGACTATAGGAGATACGGTGCCGGATATTACCATCACCAATGTTTATAATTATCCTTCATCTAAAATAAGATTATCTGATTTAAAAGGCAAGCTCGTAATACTGGATTTCTGGGCTACTTGGTGCAGTTCCTGCATTGCAGGGTTCCCTCACGCTGATTCCCTTCAGGAGGAATATAAAAATGAGATTCAAATTTTCCTGGTTAATTCAAAACCTACTGGCGATAATGCTGATAAAATCAACTTATTCTTTAAAAAAAGAGAGACAAGGACAGGACTAAAAAATAGCCTTCCTATCATAACAAGTGATACGATTCTATATAAATATTTTCCTCACAGGTTTATCCCTCACTATGTGTGGATTGACCAGGAAGGGCATTTGTTGGCGACCACTTCACCTTTAGAACTAAACAGGTCAAATATTGCTGCTGCAATTGAAAGAAAAGATTTTTCTGGTCATATAAAAAGAGATGAAACAAATTTCAATAGAAAGAAGCCCCCATTCTGGAATGGAAATGGCCAGGCAACCGATAACCTCGTATATAGAAGTCTTTTAACCGGATACACAGAAGGCTGGCACGGTGCGGGCAGGAGGATAAATGAAGCCGGGCTTAACATTGGAGTTTATGTATTTAATGTTACGGCGCTTGATCTTTTTAAGAGTGCGTTTCAAAACGAAAGCGATCCATATTTTATCAATAACCGTATCGTGTTGGAAGTTATGCACCCTGAAATTTTTTCCAATTCGTTTTATAATGACACCTCAAAGTATTCCCATTCCTATTGTTACGATCTTACTATTCCTCCTTCTACAGAGAGAGAGATGTATCAGAATATGCGCGAAGACCTGGAACGTATTTTTAAAGTGACTGCCGTTATTGAAAAACGTCAGTTTCCATGCATTGTATTAAACGCATCCCCAGAGATCGGGAAAGCGATAGCAAGAGAAAATATTCCCAAATTGGTAGATATCGAAAAAGAAACACTGCACAAGTTTATACATAATTATCCCGTTGCCTCTGCTGTTCAGTTATTAAATAGTTTTTCTTCATTACCGATAATTGATGAATCAGACTTACAGGCCAATATTAGCCTGGAGCTACCTTATAATCTTTCTGACACAAAAGCAATCATTGAAAGCCTTACCAATGCAGGTTTTAAGATAAAGGAAGAAACGAGGTTGATTGATGTAACTGTTTTGAAAGACCTACACTCATTGCCCGGGTAAATCACAAAATTATTCACTTTTTAAATTAACCAAATGCAACTGAAATTTATTGTCCTTTTAATAATGCTGCCATTATGGGTATCTGCACAACAGAAAGCAACAAAAATTATTGGCAAAATTATTAATACAAGTCAACAACCAATACCAGGTACATCGGTATATTTTTTACATAATAAAGAAACCATTATTGCTGATTCAAATGGCAACTTTTCCGTGAGTAAGCCATTCTTTCCGGATACGCTTGTTATATCACATGTAGGCTATCTTCCGCAATACCTGCCAATCCCATTAAGTGAAGCCGGCCCGCTGATTATTACTCTGTCAGTATCTGCGAAAGAATTGGAGGAAGTAAAAGTGAATACAGGATATCAGCAATTACCGAAAGAACGGGCCACAGGGTCATTTACAAAAATATCAAACGAGGTATTAAACCTGCAGTCAGGAACCAATATTTTAAACAGGCTGGATGGAGTGGCAAATGGCGTTTTGTTTGACAATACCAAGCTGCCGTCAGCAAACAGGCAATTGGATTTTAATATCAGGGGTATCAATTCCATCAATGGTTCACAGGACCCTTTAATTGTATTAGACAACTTTCCTTACGAAGGAGACATTAATAATATTAACCCCGACGACATTGAAAGTGTCACCATTCTTAAAGATGCCTCATCTGCCTCTATCTGGGGAACAAGAGCCGGCAATGGAGTAGTAGTGATCACCTCAAAGAAAAGCAGGTTCAACCAACCGGTAGAAATTGAATTTCACACAGATGTGATCGTTACAAAAAAGCCTGACCTGTTTTACATGCCACAAATGGATCCCGCTGATTACATTAACGTTGAACAGATGTTATTCAATAACGGTGCATACAATAACATCATCAATTCAGTAAGCGAGACAGCACTTTCTCCTGCAGTAACAGTATTTCTAAACCGGCAAAATGGCAATATTTCACCTGAAGATTCAGCTTCACAAATAAATGCTCTTAAAAAAATGGATATCCGTAATGGCTACAATAAATACATGTATCAGCAGGCCGTTACGCAACAATATTCATTGAATCTGCGAGGAGGCGGTAATAACATCGCCTGGCTGGTATCAGGTGGTTATAATAAAGATATTGGACAGCTTGGTAACAAATGGGATCGTGTCAACCTGCATATTGAGAATACTTACAGGCCTTTCAAAAATCTTCAATTGGGCATCGGTGTTTTATATACTAATACCAATACGGGAAGTGGGAAGCCCGGGTATGGAGATATAAGTGTCGGAGGCAAGCCCGTTCCCTATCTGAGTTTCGCTGATGGTAACGGAAATCCGTTACCGGTTGATATTATTTATCGAAAAAGCTACACAGACACCGCCGGCGGAGGAAAACTGCTAAACTGGGATTATTATCCCCTTGAAGATTATAAACATAATAATACGAAAACATATTTGCAGGATATAATAGCCAATATCAGAATGGAATATAATTTTACAGAATCGCTGAATGCCGCCATTACCTATCAATATCAACAACAGAGAAACACTTCTAAAAATCTTGCAGATGAACAAAGTTTCGTGGCCAGGAACATGATAAACCTTTATAGTGAGCCTGATCCTTTTACCGGTGTTGTTAATTATATAATTCCCCTTGGTGGAATATTAAGCACCTCCAATCGTATAGAAAATTCACAAAATGTAAGAGGGCAGTTTAATTTTTCAAAAACATGGAGGCAGCATGAACTGGTGGCTATTGCCGGAGGTGAGGTGCGACAGATTAAAACAACTTCAGATGGGAATATTGTTTATGGGTATGATGATGACCTGTCAACTTCAGGAAGTGTAGATTTCCGAAACTCCTATCCCGATTATGTTACAGGAAACCCGCAACCTATTCCGGACGGTATTTCTTTTACTGAAAAAACCAACCGGTATGTTTCGACCTTTGCAAACGCAGCATATACTTACCAGGAAAAATATACCCTCTCCGGAAGTATCAGAAAGGATGCTTCAAATCTATTCGGTGTAAATACGAATGATAAGTGGAACCCTTTTGGTTCTGCCGGTATAAGCTGGAATATTTCCAGGGAGAGGTTTTATAAAATAACCTTACTTCCTTATTTGAAATTAAGAGCCACTTATGGCTTTAGCGGTATTGTAGATCAAAGCAGGTCAGCTGTTACGACATTAACTTATGTGGGAATTGACCGCGTCACTGGATTTGAGAGAGCTCAGGTAAGCCAGTTTGGCAATCCTGATCTAAAATGGGAAAAGATCGGAACCTTTAACTTCGGCATAGACTTTTCATTCCATAACAATATAATATCCGGAAGCCTGGAATATTATCGTAAGAAAGGTATCGATCTTTTCGGACCTTCGCCTATTGATTATACTGCGGGACTGAGAAGTAATACTGTTACTAAAAATATAGCCAACTCTTTAAGCGATGGTGTTGACATTACACTACAATCTCAGAATATCAGTGGCCTGTTCAACTGGAATACTAATTTTATTTTTAACTACAATGTAAGTAAAACCACCAAATATTATTATCCGGAGGGAGCTATTTATCAGGCCGGATTCGGACAAACGATCTCTCCAATAAAAGGACGGTCGCTCTATGCAATCAATAGCTACAGGTGGGGGGGACTTGATCCTACAAATGGTAACCCGCAGGGATACCTCAATAAGCAATTAAGCACCGAATATTATTCAATTTTCAATTCTATGAACAGTCCTGATAGTCTTATATACAGTGGCTCTGCCACTCCTGAATTTTTTGGTGCCATTGCCAATACTTTTAAATGGAAGGGGATCAACTTAACAGTAAATATTACTTATAAGCTCGGCTATTATTTCAGAAAATCAGCCCTTTCTTATGATCAGTTGTTCAATTATGGAATTGGGAATACCGAATTCGCAAAGAGATGGCAGGTCGCTGGTGATGAAAAAAATACCAATGTACCTTCTATGACCTATCCCAATATATCGGGGAGAGACCAATTTTACCTCTTATCAACCGCAACTGTATTGAAAGGAGATCATGTAAGTCTTCAATTTATCAACCTGAGTTACAATCTTGAAACTAAAGGGCTGCAAAGATTGCCATTTCGCAGGATACAGGTTTATTTGAATGCATCTAATCTCGGCATTTTATGGAGAGCCAACAAAGATGGTATTGATCCTGATTACCCTGCTTCTATTTATCCGCCGCAAACTTTTGCACTCGGATTACGGGTTAACTTTTAAAAATGAAAAAAATGAATAAAATACATATCATAATCGGCTTGCTTGTAATAGCTTGCAGTATTTCCTGTAAAAAATATTTAGATGCGAAGCCTGATAAATCATTACTACTTCCTTCAACAATAGAAGGGTTACAGGCCGTTTTAGACTACCAGGTATTTATGAATAATGCTGACGCTTCATGGGATGAAGCGTCAGCAGACAACTATTATTTACCTCAACAAACTTATAATACTCTTTTAGATATGCAAAAGAAAGCGTATCTATGGGAAAATTCGGATTACACCTATCAATCAGGCAATGATTGGGGAAGATTGTACGATGCAGTTTATTTCTGCAATCTTGCATTGGAGAATATTGAAACGATCAAACGAAATGAATTAAATCAAACACAATGGGATAATGTTAAAGGTTCAGCACTGTTTTTCAGGGCGCAAACTTTCCTGCACACTGCATGGATTTTTTCAAAAGCTTATGATGAGAGTACGGCCAGTGAAGATTATGGAATTGTGTTGAGAACTGTATCTGACTTTAATGCCATATCCGTAAGAGCTACTTTGCTTGACACATACGATAAAATAATTTCAGACTTCAAAAATGCAGCAGCTTTATTACCTTCCATTCCACAAAGTGCAACCAGGCCATCAAAGCCTGCCGCCTATGCTTATCTCGCACGTACTTATTTATCAATGAGAAAGTACGATAGTGCCCTCAAGTATTCAAACCTTTCTTTACAGCTAAAAAATGATTTAATGGACTATAACGATCCTGCTGTGGTAAATATAAGTTCTGCTACACGCCCTTTCAAACAATTGAACCCGGAGGTTGTATTTCAAAAAATAATTTCAGGTTACTCTTTTAGTAATATATATCCATCAATCGAAAGAGTGGATACAGTTTTGTTTAACTCTTTTGATGAATATGATCTAAGGAAAGCTGCATTTTTTGCTAAGGCTACTCCTGGCTTTACCTTTAAGGGTACCTATAATGGAAATCGTACTTCTCTTTTTACAGGCGTTGCTGCAGATGAAGTTTTTCTGATGAGGGCGGAATGTGAAGCGAGATTAAATAACAAGGATGCCGCTTTAAATAATCTGAATGCTTTAATGGAAAAGAGATGGAAAGCAGGCTTTTTTGTTCCATTCGAAGCTGCTACTGCTGAGGATGCACTAAACTTAATACTAAAAGAAAGGAGAAAAGAATTAATATTCCGGGGACTAAGGTGGATGGATATTAAACGGTTGAATAAAGAAGGTGCAAATATTACCCTAACAAGAATTATGGATGGAAAACTATATTCCCTTCCACCAAACGATAACCGGTATGCATTACCACTTCCGTTGGATATCATCAGTAGCAAGGTTCCTCAAAATGAATATTAATAAAAAGAAGCTGAACGTCATTTGAGCATCCGCTTCTTTTGCACCGATATTCCATTAGATATGCTAATTTTTATATTCAGCATCCAAAGTTGGAGAAACTGTTGTTGGTTTACTATTGACATCAACAGGAACAGAAGATGGGTGCCTGTTTGGTGCGGTTCCGGTTACGGAGCTACTGATAATTTTGCATCCTTCATTTTGTCCGGGACAATCTAAGTCAATATAATCTGTGGAACTGATTTCCTTCCACAAAGAGGTATTACTTTCATTTCCATGGCTTCCCATAAATTGAAAATAATATTCAGTATCAGCTTTCACATTTTTATGATGCTTATTGGTCTGTTTAAAGGCACTCGTACCAAATGCCAGTAAAATACCAAGTAGAACGGCAACTATGCCTGTTATGTTTTTTTTCATATCTGAAAATTTAAAATGATTTAATAAAAATGCCATTGATTGTATTGCTTCCTTTAAAACAATATTGGTTACCAAATTTTGCTTACTCTCTTACAGGTTTTCAGCTTTCTTCCTGTTTATTGCAATAAATAGTTTCATTGTTGTTCATAAAATGCTTGGTCATGTTTATTGATAGGTAGGTTGTGATGAAAGTAAATGCCAACCATACCCAGCAGGATGAAAAAAATATTAAATACTATATGCTGCTTCCAACTCAATTGTTGGATAGCACCTCCACAGGAACAGGGTAGATTCGGATAGCTAAGTACCATATAGATCAGATAAGCAGTAAATAGAATCAACAAGGTGAAAGCAGAGATCAAACCTATTCGTTGTGTTCTCGGCAATAGCACCAAAAGAACAATCGTCAATTCTAACGAAGGAATTAGTATAGCAAACAGAGGGGAATATTTACCGATCAGTGGGGCCATGCTTAATACGGTTTCAAACCGATGGATATCCAATAATTTGTTGAAGGCCGTATAAGCAAACAACAGGATTAACAATCCGCAAATAATATCAGGTATTTTCTTTTTCATTTGTGCCCCCCTTTTTGCAATTCTTTTGCCGCGATGCCGGAGTCCCTTTGTTTTACCATTACAAAGTTCATCCATGTCCGGGCAGAAGTCAGGCGAAAAAAGGTAGCGTTTCCTGCAAAATGGTAGCGTTTCCTGCAATTACTGACGAAAATAACCCGGTGAATATCCGAATGCTCTTTTAAAAGCGCGATGAAAGTGGACTTAACTTTATAGCCTGTTGCATACATAGCTTCCTTCACTCTTTTGTCTCGGTTGGCGATAAGGTCAAAGGCCGCCTGCATCCTCGCGTGCTCTATATACTGCCGGTAGGTTTGCCGTTCATGTTTTTTAAAAATATGCAGCAGGGAGGAAATGCTCAATCCGAATTTTTCGGAAACGGAATCCGCACCCAGGTCAGCGGAAAGATTATGCCGGATATATTCCTTTATCCGCTCCGGGCGACCCTGTTCCCCGGACATCCTGTTACCTTCTGCCGGTGTATGGTTGCGGATATCCATGCAGTATTGGCTTTCATGCAAAAGTTTTACGGAAGCAGTCAAACGGAAGCAAATACATTCTCCTTCTCAATGCGTTTGCGAAACCTTATCCCCGGAGAACTTTTGCCATTGTAAAACTAATCCGGCTTTAAAGGGCCCATGGTGTCACGTGACACTTTTTCAAAACTTTTTTCGCCGTGCCCGTGCTACCGAGCTTTTGCTGATATTGAGGTAGGAAGCGATGTGATGCAGTGTAATGCGATTCAGCAAATGCGGGAAATGCCTTATAAAGTAAGCATACCTTTCAGGAGGTGTAAGTTTGCTGGTTGCCCTGATACGAATGTCTTTTAAATTACTATACTTGTCGGTGATCATGGTGCGGATACGCCGGGCTTCGGAATACTTTTCCAGTACATGCAGTATGTCTTCATAGCGGATGCGGTACAACTCGCAGTCTTCTATAGCCTGCAGATTATATTTACTTTCGGTCTGCCGGATCAGGCTTTTGAACAGCACAATGATGTTATCTTCCTGCATAAACCATGTGGTGACCTCATGCTCATCCCTTTCATAATAACAACGTACCAGCCCGCTCTGCAGGTACCATACATAGCTGCATATTTCGCCTTCGCGAACAAGGTATTCGTTTTTTCTTTTTCGGGTATATTGCAATACCTGCCTCATCTCTGCTTTAAGTGCAGGCGGCAGTGGATGCAGGCGGTTCAGAAAGCTGATTACATTTTCCATGACAATCTTTTTGAAGAGGAGCACCAGTATAAAAATTTCCGGATTTTGTTCTTATACAAAAGAAGCCATTTAGTAGCTGATATTTTCGCGTACCGCTACTGAATCTTTGCGTAGCGCTACTGAATCTTGTATGAAAAAGGACAAAATGAAAAATCAGAAATCCGTGAATTTCTTCTCCGGTATTTTCCTATACCTGCGCTATACCTGTGCCGTACTATCTCCGCCCGGTGATACGGAATGGTACGGACAAGGGGCGGAGAATGGGCGAAGAAAACAGGGATGAAATATTTCAGACAGAATGGCGTTTTAAGAACAACAATACCAGTGGAAAACGAATGTCCGGAGGTGTGCAAAGCGCTCTGATTTATCTTCAATTATTTGTTACCTGCAATTTCTTATTCGCTCAGGATGTTTGTGATGGGGTGAAAATGGATTATATTCCCTTTTTTAACCCAAACTTATTTTTATGAAATTCAGAATCGAATCGCCGGGACACAGACTAAGCCCTTCATTAAAAAAATTTGCAACAAACAAATTAAGCTCTCTCGACAGGTATTATAAAGACATCCAGGAAATAGAGGTAACTCTTACCTATGAGGTGAAAGGCACCAGGGATATTGTAAACTGTGTACTCAATATAAGAGTGCCTGGAAAAGATGCAAATATCAGGACCCGGTCTTCCATTTTCGAAGATGCCATTCTGAAGGCTGCAGATTCTGCAAAAAGAAAATTGCACACAAGAAAAACTCAATTGCTCAATGCACGCAGAATGAAAACGCCAAACAGAAAAGTATTGGCAAAAAAAACAATAAAATGAAAAAAGTTGAAGCAGCCGGCATGAAAAAAAATTGTCAACGGATAATGGTAATTCAATTTTTAAATCTGTAATTTTTTTTGGGGTGATTATTGGTAGGATTCTATACTTGATCCTCAGGCAACCGGTTTTTTGCACAAAGTGATTTAAAAAAAATCCGGTGAATAACAGTAGCCGGTAACATTGATTCAATTTTGCGTACCGGTAATCATGAATAATGATTTTTTTTAAAAGCTGTAATCGCCCGGGTTAATCAATATTTTCAATGCGCCGTTGTTAAGATTGTATTCCTATCTTTGTTCTCCCATGAAAAAGCTGATTTCATTTTTGCTAATCATAATTTTTGTAATAACAGCAGTTGCTGTAGAAGCCCAATGTTCCATTTGTACAAAAACAGCCATGCAATTGGGTGATAAACCTGCGCAGGGATTAAACACAGGTATTCTTTACCTGATGGCTATTCCTTATCTGGCGGTAGGAATAGTTGGTTTCAGATGGTGGAAGAGCTGGAAAGATGATTCTGAAACAAAAAATCAGAATTCCTGATTCCGCTGATTTCATTTAATCATTTGCTGAAAATAAGTATCCGTTACCTTAGCCGGAAAATTACCTGCCATGCCCAAGTCAGCGATTGTAACTATTTTATTGTTTTGTTCAACCTCGCTTTTTGCACAGGATACAATCAAAATCAGCGACATTCAGTCCGCTGAAAAGATTGCCAGCCTTCATTTTACACAAGCCAAAGAAGACTCCATGTTGACGGGTGTGAGAAGGAATGCGCATACCTACGACAAAATGCATAATTATAACCTTGATAATTCCATTCCGCTCACGCTTTCTTTCAGTCCGGTGCTTCCATACATGCATTTCAATAAAAAGCAGGAAAAAGTTTCATTCAGTCTGCCGGATACAAAATTGCCTGCAGATGTGGATTCACTTGCGTTTTACAGCATTCCTCAACTGGCATCTCTGATTAAATCGCGTAAAATAACGTCGGTTGACCTGACCCGGTTTTTTATCCGGCGATTGAAAAAATATGGAGATACACTTCATTGTGTGGTATCATTGACCGAAGATGTCGCCATGCAGCAGGCGGCGGAAGCAGACAAGGAAATTGCAGCAGGCCAATACCGTGGCATTCTTCAGGGAATTCCTTACGGGATCAAAGATCTTTTTGCGGTAAAAGGAACAAAGACTACCTGGGGTGCAAGGCCTTACATGAATCAGGAAATTGATGTTAACAGTTATGTATATACGAAATTGAAAGAAGCCGGAGCAGTTCTGGTTGCAAAATTGACCTCAGGTGCGCTGGCAATGGATGATTATTGGTTTGGCGGACGTACACGAAATCCATGGAACATTAAAACCGGCAGCAGCGGTTCTTCTGCCGGGCCGGCATCGGCAACGGTCGCAGGACTTGTACCTTTTGCCATTGGAACGGAAACATACGGATCCATTATTTCTCCATCCACGGTTTGCGGTGCCACAGGCCTGCGCCCTACTTATGGAAGTGTGAGCAGGTATGGAGCAATGACGCTTGCATGGAGCCTCGATAAAGCCGGACCTATATGCAGAAGTGCCGAAGATGCAGCCATTGTATTTTATTATCTGCACGGAACCGATGGCATGGATGCCTCTGCCGTGGATATGCCATTTAATTACAAAGAGAAGATTGACATTTCAAAATTGAAGATTGCTTATGTTGAAAATTATTTCAACTCAAAGGATACTTTGGGAAACGAAAAGAGTGTTTTGGACGTGTTGAAAAATGCAGGAGCCAATCTGCAGGCAATTCAAATTCCGGATTCTGCCCTTTATCCTTTCAATATAATCGGGTTGGTTATAGGTGCTGAATCTGCTGCTGCATTTGATGCATTTACGAGGACCGGATTAGACGATCAGATGAAGAGGCAAGGAAAAGGTGAATGGCCGAATCAATTCAGAACTTCGCGTTTTATCCCGGCTGTGGAATATATCAATGCCAACAGGTTTCGTTATGTGCTGATGCAAAAATTGAATGACATTATCAATCAATATGACGTTATTATTTGTCCGACGTGGGCAGGTGATCAGGCAGCCATGACCAATCTGACCGGCCATCCTGCGCTAAGCATTCCCACCGGATTTAACAAGCAGAATTTACCTACAAGTATCACGCTGATCGGGAACCTGTATGATGAGGCCAGATTGCTGGAAGTGGCCAAAGTTTATCAGGAAAATACAAAATGGATCCATGTACATCCTGCGATGTTTGAACATTGATTTTTAAAGAAAGGGATTGGATTGTTTTTCTTCGCCGATGGTGGTTGAAGGCCCGTGACCCGGATATACTTTGATGTCGTCAGGAAGTAAAAATAATTTTTCTCTGATGTTTCGCGGCAAAGCCTCAGGATCCCCGCCCGGCAGGTCTGTCCGGCCAATGCTATGATAAAACAACACATCGCCTCCAATCATGAATTTTTGCTTTTCGCAATAAAAACAAATACTCCCGGGAGAGTGTCCGGGAACGAGTATGATTTTTAACTCATCATTTCCGAGGCGAATAACCTCATTTTCTTTTAACCAGGAAATTTCTCCTGTATAATTATCAAACGAGAGTTCAAACATCAGCCCTGATACCGGAGCCATTTCGAGAGTCTTCTTTTCATCCGGATGAATGTGAAGAATCAATCCATACGTTTCAGAAATGAATTTATTTCCGAATACATGGTCCAGGTGGCAATGCGTATTCAGAAGCAAAACAGGATGCAGCCCGTTATCCCTGATATAATTTTTTATTTCCTCTTTTTCTTGATCGAAATAGCATCCGGGGTCTATGATGATGCAATCCTTTGATTCATTTTGTAATATGTATGTGTTTTCCTGAACGGGATTAAATGTAAAAGATTTTATAAGAAACATCTGCTATGTTTGTAAAGGTTAAATACTTTTTCGTGATTAAATTAGAAAGGGTAATTTTATAGCAATATAACCACACTGAAATGCAAGACCAAAAGATTCGTATCCCCTTCAAATTCTATTTGCTTTTCATTTTTTTGATCTTTTCACTTCCGGTTACAATGGTGGCTCAGGTGAGCAGCGTCACATTTGGAAAAAACAGGGTTCAGTTCAAGAAATTAAAATGGCAATATTATCAGACCTCAAATTTCAATTGTTATTTTTATGACCAGGGCCAGCAACTTGCCAAATATGTGATGCAGATTGCGGAAGAGGAACTTCCCTCGGTTGAAAAATTTGTAGAATATTCCCTGCAAAGAAGGGCCAATATCCTCATCTATAATACCTATGACGACATGCGCCAAAGCAATGTGGGATTGGGAATGGACTGGATGGATGCCGGTGGCCTGACACAACTGGTCAACAACAAAATGGTGATTTATTTTAACGGCAACCATGCAGATCTCCGCAAACAGGTTCGCCAGGGTATAGCTCAAATTCTGACACAAAATCTTTTGTTCGGTGATGACCTGGGCGAAATGGCGGGCAACCGCGCCCTTTTGGATTTACCGGATTGGCTGGTGGATGGCTATGTTGCGTATGCGGCTGAAAACTGGAGCCCAGCCCTTGATGACGAATTAAAAAGTGAAATCCTGAGCCTGAAGTATAAAAATTTTTACCAGTTTGCTTTTGACAAACCCCTGCTTGCCGGACATGCATTCTGGTATTATATTGAAGAAAAATACCACCGGGAAAATACAACCTACCTGCTTTACCTGGCAAGGGTTTACAAAAGTCTGAACAAGGCTACCCAGATCGTTGCAAAGACAAAAAAATTTAAAGATTTGCTGAAAGATTTTATGGCATATCAGGAACAGAAATACCAGGATGATATCCGCAAAAGAAAAAATTATCCGAAAGGAAGTGAAGTGACTGATGTTACGGTAAGCAAATGGGTGGACTATTTCCATTTCAATGTGAATCCGAATAAAAGAAATTCAGCCTTTGCGGTCGTTCAGTATAAAAAGGGCCAATACCGGTTAATTCTCAATGAAGACGATGGTACGCAAAAGACATTATTGAAAATTGGATCCAAAACCAAGATCGGCGGTATCAATCCCAATTATCCTTTGATGGCATGGGACCCGAAGGGAACAAGGCTGGCCGTAATTTATGAAAATGAGGGACGGTTGAAATTATTTGTGTATGACGACATCACCAAAATAAAGCCTACCAAACTGGATCTCACCAATACTTTTGACCAGGTACAGGACATGAAGTATATCTACAACAGCCACACACTGCTTTTGAGTGCGGTGAAAAACGGTCAGACAGATATTTACATGTACGATATGGAGAATGAAAAAGTAACCCAGATTACCAATGATGTATATGATGAACTTGATCCGAGTTTTGTTGCGTTTCCGGGCAAAACGGGAATTCTCTTTAGCAGTAACAGGCCGTCTGCCGAAGCTGCGGGCAATGATACATCCATGATGAAAAACAGGTTTAATATTTTCATGGTTACCAATTTTTCGGCTGGTAAACCCGAATTGAACCAGATAACCCAGCTTACCGATTTGCCGTTTGGTGATGCAAGGTTCCCGACACCCTACAATGACAATCATTTCACCTTTTTGAGTGATCAGAGCGGTATCAACAATCGTTATGCCGGGTTTTTTACAACCAAAAGTGCGGGTGTGGATACTTTGGTTTTGATCAACAATGAAGTATTCAGAAATCCGACTGCCGAAGAAGTAGATAGTTTGTTGATTGTTTTTCATAAGACCGATGTGGACTCTATTGCGGTAGTTGCCCTTTCCAAAGATTCTGTGTATTCTTTTCCATTGACAAATTATGAAAGCAGTATCCGCGAAACAAGGGAAGCCGGCGAAAATCATCAGGTGAGCGAAGTGACAAGGCAGAGCGATGATAAAACCCTTTATAAATTAAAGATTGATGAAAATACGCTGCACAACAGGAATGTAACAGACAGGCCGACATCTTATATGCAAAACCTGATGGAGAAAAAACAATTGTCCGAAGGTGAAATTATTGCCCCTCCTTCCACCAAAAAACAGCAGGATGTTTTTCAGCAACAATTCCAGGTTACAAAATCTGATACAACAAAGCATGTATCGCCCGAACCCCACCAGGCACGGGTGTTGGCCAATGCCAAATTGTTTCCATATAAACCGCGGAAGTTCGCCACAGATTATGTTGTACTCGGATTTAACAACGATGTGCTGGGTACAAAATTTCAGCCTTATCAGGGCGGGGCAGGACCTGTAACCCTGACTTCAAATAACGGCCTCGATGGAATTATCCGCATGGGTGTGGCCGACCTGATGGAAGACATCAGGATAGATGGAGGATTCAGGCTTTCAACCAATTTGAAGGACAATGACTGGTTACTTCAGTTTACCGACCTGAAAGGAAGGATTGACTGGGGATTGCTATATTATAAAAGTGTGTTGGAAGGAAGTACGCAGGACGGGCACCCGGGAAAATTGTACAGCAATCTTTACCAGGGTAATATTTCATACCCGTTTGATGATGTGAGGAGCATACGTTTTAATGTAGGAGTGAGAAGAGATAAAACCGTTTTGACCTCTGTGGATATTCCTTCACTTAAGTCTGAAATTCCTGCAAAGATGTATGGATTGTTTCATGCAGAATATGTATATGACAATACGTTGAATCCGGTTATGAATATCTGGAATGGTTTCAGGTATAAAATATATACGGATATCAACGGCCAGATCAGCGGAATTGATTCCATTCAAAAAGGGAGGATGACTTTTAATTTTGGATTTGACGGAAGGGCCTATTTCCCGATATACCGAAACTTTATCTGGGCAGGCCGCATAGCCGGAGATTTCAGTTGGGGTGATCAGAAATTCATTTATTATCTCGGCGGGGTTGATAACTGGCTGATGTTTGGAGATAATGTGAAAGTGGTAAATGGTAAACAGCAATACAGGTTTTTCAATCCGGCCAATCAGCCCGATCCTGATGTAGATTATGCTTTTCAGACCCTCGCTGTCAACATGAGAGGTTTCATTCAGAATGCGGCTAATGGAAATAACAACATTGTCATCAATTCCGAATTCAGGCTCCCTGTTTTCACTACGCTGATGAGCAGGCCGATCAACAATGCATTTCTCAGGAATTTTCAATTGACCCAGTTTGTTGATTTGGGTACGGCATGGAACGGAAATTTTCATGGTATTGGCCGGCCAAGTGTTACATACACCAATCCCAATGATCCTACAGTTCAGGTGGAGTTGAAGGCTCCCGGAATCGGTCCTTTCCTCGGCGGTTATGGATTTGGTGCAAGGAGCACAGTGCTCGGGTATTTCCTGAAGGCAGATGCCGGATGGCCGATGAACGGATTTTTCAGAGGGAAGCCCATTTGGTATTTTAGTCTCGGACTTGATTTTTAATTCCTGCGGGGAACTGCCATTATTAAGAAAGAAAGACGGATGCATCAATAATTGGTCAACAGGAGAGTTTTCCCTGTATTTTAAAATAGATTTAAACCCTGCAGACAAATAGATTTCTGCAATCTGTCAAGAGTCCATCCGCAATGTCTTGTGCCATATCTGACAGGGAGGATTTGTATTTATTTAAGAGCCTTATGTAAACTTAAATCCAAACCAAGGAAATAGGGTCAGAAACTTTCTTTCTTTTACTGTGACAATAGGTAAAGTGATCGAAATGTATTTCGTTTGTACATTTATTTTATGACCGCACAATAAGCCAAGGGATATTGAGGATTTTTATAGTTATTAAAGAAAAGACAACTTTTTTCAGAGGTAATTATTAAATATTTTTAAAAAATTGTAAATTAACTTATAAGTGAATAACTTTGTATTGGAATTGTGGGATGATGAAGGTGCAAAATGTACTTTTTATACCGTGCAGTGGGATGAAGCTGAGCAGAATGAAACGGACAAATTTTTTGATAAATATGATTCTATTGCCGAAACAAAACAACCGGTTCAGGAACTGTTGAGTTTTGTTTTGGATAGCATAGGGGAAGATCACGGGGCGATTGACGCCTTGTTTAATAGGTTTGAAAATGAAGTAGTGGGGTTGCCTAATAAGGGTAAGGTTACAGTCGGTGAAATTGTATTTCTTTATCCTCATTTTCCTCTCCGGTTATATGGATTAAGGATAAATAATCGAAACGATTGGGTTGTTTTATTTAATGGAGGAAAGAAATCGGCACAGACAAACCAACTTAGCAGAGATTTAAACATAAAATGGACTGAGGCTTGCCAGTTTGCTAAAAGGATTGAGGAAGCAATCAGAAACAATGAAATTATAATTGATTCAAAAAGCAGAAAGATTTTATCTGTTGATGGCGACAATGAAATTTTGTTATAAATAATTCTCAATATGCGAAGTAAAGTTGCAAAAAGAATACAGGACGAAACTCCGGAGGAAGTACGAATCTTTGTTCGGCACTATACCGATATTGTGGTAAGGATTAACGATATCATGAAATCAAAAGGATATACCCAAAAATATCTTGCAGAAAGAATGAAAAAAAGGCCCTCTGAGATAAATAAATGGTTAAAGGGAAATCACAATCTTACACTTAAAACTTTGGCCAAATTGGAAGCCGAATTAGGAGAGCCTATCATACTCACCCAGGGCGGATAGGCGTTTAATAACTCTCTGTCTGAGTTTCGTTAACTAAAAAAATTAAATATTCCGATCAACCTTGTGAATTTGTGGAAATGCCTTAAATAATTGCTGACCTGGCCGGAATCAAAGCAGTTATACCTTCCTCCGGTAAAATATCCAGATTTTTAAAGTATTATATCATCCTGGTATAACGCCGATCACTATTTCCTCTCTCTCCAAATATCAATGATCCAATTCTGACCATCGTACTTCCGTTTCTTATGGCAACCGGGTAATCAGCGCTCATCCCCATACTCAGTGTGTCCCAGTTGGTGAGGCCGGGCTGTTTCCTGCATTCTTCAAAGATTTGGTTCAGCTTTTTGAATTCTCTTTCAATTTGATTTTTATTCTCTGTAAGTGTTGCCATCCCCATAATGCCTCTCAACCGGACATTAGGAAAGTTTGCCGCTGTTTTAACCAGGCCGGTAACATTTTCCGGATTCAATCCGAATTTTGAATCCTCTTTTGCTACATGTACTTCGAGTAAAACATTGATAATTCTTTTGTGTTTGATGGCTTCTTTGTTGATTTCCCTTAAAAGTTTTTCACTGTCCACACTTTGAATCATATATACAAATGGTGCGATGTATTTGACTTTGTTGGTTTGAAGGTGCCCGATAAAATGCCACTGGATTTCAGAAGGTAATGCCGGTTGTTTGGCAACCAATTCCTGTACATAATTTTCTCCGAAATCTCTGTGGCCGAGATCATACAATTGTTGAATATCTTCCGCAGGCTTTGTCTTGCTGACTGCCACAAGTGTTACCTGTGCATCGGTAAGTTCTTTTTTGAGTTTATAAAATTCAGTCTGATCCAATGTTTCATATTATTTTAAAATACTGCGGCTGATAACGATGCGTTGGATTTCGCTGGTGCCTTCATAAATCTGGGTAATCTTGGCGTCGCGCATCAACCTTTCCACATGGTATTCTTTTACATAACCATAGCCACCGTGAATTTGCACGGCCTCTGTGGTTACCCACATGGCAGTTTCACTGGCAAATACTTTTGCCATGGAAGAACTTTGACTATAATCTACATTGTGATCCTTTTCCCATGCTGCTTTCAGGCAAAGCATGCGTGCTGCTTCAATGCGGGTAGCCATGTCCGCAAGTTTAAACTGAATAATCTGATGGTTTTTAATCGGGACACCGAAAGCTTTTCTTTCTTTTGAATAAGCTACTGCCCGATCCATTGCTCCCTGGGCAATACCCAAAGCCTGAGATGCAATTCCGATTCTGCCGCCGGCCAGTGTTTTCATGGCAAAGGTGAATCCGAACCCGTCATCTCCAATCCTGTTTTCTTTGGGTACGATGACATCCTGGAAGCTTATGCTCCGGGTATCACTTGCACGTATGCCCATTTTGTTTTCTTTGTTTCCGATCTGAACGCCGGGCCAATTGCTTTCCACAATGAATGTATTGATTCCATGGCTGTTTTTTTCGGGATGTGTTTGTGCCATCACAAGGAAAACAGAAGCTACGCCGCCGTTGGTAATCCAGTTTTTTACTCCGTTAATGACATAATGATCTCCCATGTCCACAGCAGTGGTTCTTTGGTGGGTGGCGTCACTCCCTGCTTCCGGTTCGCTAAGCAGAAATGCCCCGATATACAATTTGCCATCTTTTTTTCCGCGTGCAAGGGGTTTCAGATACTTTTCCTTCTGTGCTTCGGTTCCGAATTCCTGCAAACCATAATTGACAAGGCTGTTATTCACACTCATGCATACACTGACACTTGCATCTATTTTGCTGATTTCTTCCATGGCAAGCACATAGCTGACATTGTCCAGACCTGCGCCATCGTATTTCTGATCCACAAACATCCCGAGGAAGCCGAGATCGGCTAACTTTTCAATTTGTTCCCGGGGAAATATTTCATGTTCATCTCTTTCTATAACACCCGGCAGGCATTCATTAACTGCGAAATCCCTCGCTGCCTGCTGAATCATTTTCTGTTCTTCGGTAAGCTGAAAATCCATACAGTAGTTTTTGGCAAAAATAACTTTTATTATGATTTTTTCCTTTTGGAAACGGCCATTGGTTATGGATCACCCGGATTCTCCGGATAACGTTTAAAAACATATCCGGAAGTATTATATAAAAGGGCCGGGCCAAACTGTTATCGGATTTCCCGAATGGCAACAAAATGTTTATGAATTGGATAAGTTTAAAATGGCTTTCCGGCTAATTGATTTCACCCAACGCCAGACTCAGTTCTTTTAATTGTTTGTCTTCAATCGGAGAAGGCGCATCGATCATCATATCCCTGCCATTGTTGTTCTTGGGGAATGCAATGAAATCACGAATCGATTCGCTGCCGCCGAGGATGGCGCAAACCCGGTCCAATCCAAATGCAATTCCACCGTGTGGAGGTGCTCCATATTGAAAGGCATTCATGAGAAAACCGAATTTTTCATTGGCTTCTTCATCGCTGATAGCGAGCGCTTCAAACATTTTTTTCTGTAAATCCTTTTGATGGATTCTTATGGAACCTCCGCCGATTTCATTTCCATTCATCACCATGTCGTATGCATTTGCTTTGATGGCGGCAAACGGATGTTTGAGGTAATGTTCCTTATCAGTAATCACCGGTGAATTGTGGATCATCGTATCAATATCTTCCGGTTTGGGAGATGTGAACGGATGATGGCGGGCAACCCAGCGGTTGTTTTCTTCTTCATATTCAAACAGCGGGAAATCGGTAACCCAAAGAAGTTTGAAGATGGAGTTATCTCTAAGCCCGAGCCTGTCACCCATGAACAAACGAAGTTCGGAAATTGCTTTGCGTGTTTTTTCTTCTTTGCCTGCAAGGATCAGAATAAGATCTCCTTTTTTGCTTCCGCAGAAATCAGCGAATTGAATCAGTTTATCAGGTGAGAAAAATTTGTCGATACTGCTTTTCAGGCTTCCGTCTTCATGATATTTAATGTAGGCAAGCCCGGCCATACCGATTTGCGGACGGCGTACCCAGTCGGTGAGTTCATCGGTTTGCTTGCGGGAATAATCTGCTGCGCCCGGTACTGAAATAGCAAGGATGGTTTCAGCCTGTTCGAAAACGCCGAAGGAACTTCCTTTCAACGCATCAAGATGGATTTCACTCTCGGTCTTCAGATTTTTTACCAGCATTTCAAAACGGATATCCGGTTTGTCATTTCCATAATTCCACATGGCATCCGCAAAACTCATTCTTTGCAGAGGTTCTTTGAGGTCAATCCCTTTTACATCTTTTAAAATGGATTTAATCAATCCTTCAAAGGTTTGCAGAATATCTTCCTGTTCAACAAACGACATTTCACAATCGATTTGTGTGAACTCCGGTTGCCGGTCTGCCCGCAGATCTTCATCTCTGAAACATTTTACGATCTGATAATAACGGTCAAATCCGCTCACCATCAGTAATTGTTTGAAGGTCTGAGGCGATTGTGGCAATGCGTAAAATTCATGGGCATTCATCCTGCTGGGCACTACGAAATCCCTGGCGCCTTCGGGAGTGCTTTTGATGAGATAGGGAGTTTCAATTTCGATAAAGTTATGACTATGAAGATAGTTTCTTGTTGCCCTGGTTACGGAATATCTCAACTCCAGATTTTTCCGCAAAACATTTCGGCGCAGGTCGAGATAGCGATATTTCATTCTCAGGTCTTCTCCGCCGTCGGTATCATCCTGTATAGTAAATGGCGGAGTGACTGAAGGGTTCAGGACTTTGAAGGAATGGATTTCAATTTCAATTTCTCCGGTTGGGATATTTTTATTTTTATTGCTGCGTTCCCTAACGGAACCTGTGGCCTGTAATACAAATTCACGGCCCACATTTTCAGATTCAAGTTTCTGAGTTTCTTTTTCGTCAAAAACAAGTTGTGTAATTCCATAGCGGTCTCTGAGGTCCACGAAAGTGATACTTCCAAATTTTCTGATTGTCTGTACCCAGCCGGCCAGGGTAACGGTTTTTCCTTTATCGGCTATTCTCAGCGCACCACAAGTGATTGTCCTGTACATTCCTGAAAGATATTTTTGGAGCGCAAAGTTACATGAATTAGGTCTGAGGCTTGCTATAAAAGGCGTAAGAGCCAAATTATATTTTGATGTTTTATGAAATCCAACGGAACAGAAAATCTTAGTTATGAGAAATGAAAGAAGAAAAGTTGTAACCTGAATAAATGCCACATTGAATTACAGCACCTCAAAATATTATCAACCAGCCGGCGCAACTTAGAAACCCCGGTTAGCAAATATGTCAGAATCAGCTAAAGGATTCACGGATTTTTTCCCAGAAACCTTTCTCGTTTTTATCAGGCTGGGGTTTGAAGTTTTCACTTTGCTGCAGAGAATCCAATGCGTTTTTTTCTTCCGGTGATATTTTCTGAGGTGTCCACACATTCACCTGGATCAACTGGTCTCCCCGTGCCGCCGAATCAATGGAAGGGAATCCTTTTCCTTTGAGCCGGAATATTTTCCCGCTCTGAGTGCCGGCAGGGATTTTAATTTTTGCCCGGCCATCAATAGTCGGCACCTCTGTTTGTATGCCAAACACAGCATCAGTGAAACTGATGTAAAGGTTGAAAGCAACATTGCTTCCTTCTCTTTGTAGCTGCGGATGTTTTTCTTCTTCAATCAGGATGATCAGATCTCCCGCAGAGCCGCCTCTTTCCCCGGCATTTCCTTTTCCACTCAGGCTGAGTTGCATCCCTTCGCTCACACCGGCCGGGATATCAATTTTCACATTTTCTTCTCCATATATGCGGCCTTCGCCCCTGCATTGTGAACATTTATTGGTAATTATGGAACCTTCGCCATTACATTCAGGGCAGGTTGTAACTGTTTGCATCTGCCCGAGAAAAGTATTTTGTACGCGACGCACCTGGCCGCTTCCGCCGCAAGTGTGACAGGTCTGAAGGCTGTTTCTGTCCTTTGCTCCGGAGCCGTGGCACTGGGGGCAAAGGATATATTTTTTTACCTTGATTGTCTTGGTGGCTCCCTTTGCAATCTCCTCATAATTCAGTTTGATTCTGACCCGGAGATTACTTCCCCTGACTCCTCTTCTCTGGCTTCTTCCTGACCTTCCCCCGCCAAAGAAACTGCCGAACATGTCGTCTCCAAAAATATCGCCGAACTGGCTGAAGATATCTTCCATGTTCATCCCGCCTCCGAATCCGCCTGCACCACCTCTGCCCGGGCCAAAAGCATTGAATCCAAACCTGTCGTATTTTGCTCTTTTCTCTGGATCGCTTAATACTTCATAAGCCTCGGCTGCTTCTTTAAATTTTTCTTCAGCTTCCTTGTTTCCCGGATTTCTGTCAGGATGGAATTTCATTGCAATCCTGCGATAGGATTTCTTGATTTCATCCGGTGTGCTGTTGCGATTTACCTCAAGCACTTCATAATAGTCTCTTTTAGATGCCATCGTTTGCCTCAAACTTTTAATTCAAACTGCAATAAATTGCAGTTATTGGTTTTTTTACAAATTGGATTTCTCATATTTATTTACCTACCACCACCTTGGCAAACCTGATCAGCTTGTCATTTAATGTATAGCCTTTTTGAACCTCGGCCACAACCTTCCCTTTCATGTTTTCATCGGGAACCGGAATTTCGGAAACCGCTTCATCTTTTTCTACATCAAATTCGGTGTGCAAAGTTTCGATGGCTTTCAATCCATGTTGTTCAAGTATTTTTTTGAATTTATTAAAAATGAGCTGGATACCGTCAGGAACTTTTGAATTATCCGTACTCTGTTTATTTTGTTCTTCGGCCCGTTCTATGTCATCAAGCACTTCCAGTAAAGAACCAATCACATTTACGGCAGCGGTTTGACGGATTTCATAAACTTCTTTTGCCGTTCTTTTTTTGTAATTGTCAAACTCGGCAAAGAGTCTTAAATATTTGTCTTTTTGAGTTGCCAGTTCTTTCTGCACGGTATCTCCATTAGCACCATTTGCCTCATTTTCTTTTGCGGTATTCTCCTGTTGTGCGGTGCTTTCGATTTTGGTGTCGTTTTCACCGGCCGCATTATCTTCTATTTCGAGTTCCATATTTTGTTCATCTTCTGGCTTCTCCTTGTCTTGTTTGTGATTGTTTTTGTTATTCATATTCTTACGTTGAAAGGTAGCTGTAAAATTACCTCAGGCAAACCGTTTGCCAATCACAATAAAGGGACAAAATGACATTAAAACGATTATTAACCGGATTCGGTCAGATGGATACAGAATTTTTAACGAACAAATTATTATAAGGATGAGGTTGGAGAGGAAAGTATTATTTCACTACCTGGAATTTTCCCGATGCAACAATATTGCCCTGTCCGTCAATTAATTGATAAATGTAAATCCCTCTGTAAAAATCTGTGAGAGAAACGGTAACCTTTTGATCAGTGACAGAAACTTCAGCAGCTTTTTTCCCTATAAAACTGAAAATCACTATTTTATAGTTAGGGCTGTATCTCTTATCGAATTCAAAATTTATGAAAGAAGTTGCGGGGTTCGGATAAAGTTTTACAACTTTCGGTTGTTCAGAAAAAGCAGACTTCTGGGTCTGTGAGTACCCGGAAAAACAAAAGAATGTAAACAGAAGTATGTAAAAAATCCTTTTCAATAGAACAAATTTAGATTAATTTTTATTAGCAAATATTATTAAAACATTAAATATCCGCAACGATTTAATAAACGAAAAATTCATTTTGGTATTGCCCTACCACACTTCATAATCAAGCAATTCATTTTCAGCTTTGATTCGCTGGCCCTCTTTAATTGCAAAATAAACAACAGTTCCTACGGCAGCAGCAGCGAAAAGAAACAATAAGGTGTTTCTGGTAGCTCTGCATGGGTTTTTAAGGTTTTCTTCCTCTGACGGATTCTTTTTTTCCTCTTTCTTGTTCTGCGTATCCATTTCTACTTCATTTAAATAGGGTTTACGGTACAAATGACTAAAAATTTCTGGTTGAAGTTAATTCTTATTTGTTAAAAATATTTACGGGCAGGATAAATTCCCACTGGTTGCCTGTTTCACCCAAAACTCCCCGATCGAATAACCGGCTGTAACGTATGCCGAATGAAACCGGCGATTGATTCCACCACCTGGTATCAAAAAATAATTCGATGCCCGAAGATTTGAACTCCCTGTTAAAAAAGTTGTGGTTTATAAATTGTTTCATCCGGGTCAGGTCGAAAAATACATTTCCCCTGATCCTTGAGAAATAAACGATTTGGGCAATTCCGGTTTCAGGATAACACAATGGCAATTGGTAATTGATTTGAATACCCTTTAAGGAATAGGAATTGGTGCCTTCATAACCTCTGGCAAAAGGAAACGGATTTGAAAAATTAATTTCATTCATGGTATCCCTTCTTGAATAGGCAACTGCAAAATTGAAACTGTGCGTTGGTGCAAAACCCGGTAAATATATTCCGGCGCTTGCGAGGTATTGATAGCCGGAAACTCCAGAAACAGGAAATTTATAATTCAGAAAAAGCGTTTGCATAAATCGCGGCTGCACCTGTGCGGTTGATTGCATGCTTTGATTGGCAAATGAAATATAATTGTTGATGTAACTGTAGCTGAAATCCCTGAATCGTTTTTGAAATGGCTTTTGAAATTTACTTGAATTGTATCTGAAAGAGCTTCCGAAATTGAGACCAGTGAGTGAACGGCCTTTGCTGAAATTGAGCGGTACATAAAAACCGGCATACGGCTCCAGGCTATTGTAAAAAACAGCCGTGTCTTTGTTCAGGAACCAGTTGTCGATCTGATAATTTGCCCCGAATGCTAACACAGGAAACCATCTGCCATAATTGAAACCCGCTCCGATTTGTTTTGATCTGTCGGACCGGTTATACGTAAATGTGATTTGAGAGGTAATTGTACTTAAAACATTTTCACCCAATAGCGACAGACTGTATAGTGGATCGTTTACATCTGGCTCTATGCTGTGAAAATTGAAAGGGTGTGTGAATGGAGAATATTTTTTTGTTGTAAATGAGGTGTCAGGTATTCCGCGATAAATGTTGGGATTTTTTGCATTGATTTTCGTCAGGCCAAACGAAGTAGTCATGGCTTCTAACTGGTCTGTTGTTATTTTATTGAATGACAAATCTTTTTTTGAAATGGAATTTATTCTGAACCCCTGTGCTGTGAAGGTGCTGAATGAAACGCTGTCTGATCCGGCTGCAAACTGATAAATTCCGGTGCCGCGGAGCGGAAGGGAAACCCGCCATATTTTTTTATCTTTTAAAGTGATTGCAAAAAGACAATCGTCTTTTTTTAAAGAGTAAGAAAAATAGAGTGTGTCGTTTTGGACTGAAGGCCATCCAACTACATTATTAGTAAAAGGAAGTAAATATTCAGAGTCCCAATTCTCTGTATTTATCAAAAGGAGAGATGTTTTCCCGTTTTTGCCGGAAACACAACTGATAATACGGTCTCCGTAAAAAACCGGATAGGAATAGTTCAGGATATCGGGTTCATTGATTTCTTTGAGAATTTTTCCGGTGTTTGCATCCAGTATGTGCAAGTTGGTGGTGCTGTTGGAATTTGAATTTACAGCCACGATTTTATCCTCTTTGTCGTTGAATGCCGGTGAAAAATACCTCGTTTTTTTTGTAATCGTTTTTTGCCTGCCGGTTGTCAGGTCGATTTCTACGATGTCGTTATAACTCTTATATCCCCACCGGATATCGGGCCTGAGCGATGCGTATAAAATTTTATTTCCATGAAGTTGAAAGTAGTCATCAACCATGTTGTCAGCAGTGCGTATCCTGCGGATGACAGAATTTGATTTTTTATAAAATGCCTGTATTTTTTTTACACTTCCCGACAGGTAAATGAGGTCTCCGTCTGAATTGTAGGAAGGGTTGTATTCATTCAAATAGTAATCAGGCGCTGGCTTTGGCAGGGAATCAGGCAATTGGTTTTTAAAAAAATCAAATGCATTTTTTCTGAAAGTGGTGTAATCTTCTCCCGAATATTTTTTGATAGCTCCCTGGAAAGGGTAGAACAAAGGCTTGTAGGATGCTGCGTCGTGCGTAACTTTTTCCCAGAAATCATTGCCGAATTTTTCCCTGCCATAAGCTACCATCATAAAACCAAGAATGTATTTGTCAGGTACAAAATCCATGTAAGATCCATTTCTCAATTTTGCCCACGAATATTTTTTCCCGGTTGCCCAAAGCGCTTTGAAATCTTTGTAGAAATAAGGTAACGATCCTCTTCCCTGTCTTGAAAGGCTGCTTTCCACGTAAACGGCGTCACCCTCATCGAACCAATCCGGCACAGCGCCTGAGTTGGCAAATATCTGGCCCTCCTGTCCGAAGATGATTTTAAAAACATGACTCAGCCTGACGTTGTAATTGGCATCCTGCTGCACATGCCTGTATTCATGCGCGGTAAGCAGGTCTGGCCAGGGACGGCTGCCAAGTGAAAATAAATTTTGGGGAGGTGTCAGGTAAAATTCACTTCGAAATGGTGCAAGAGAAACATATCCGTTGGAAACAAGTCCGTTATTTCTGAGAATAATGTCGACTTTTTTTGTCTTTGTCCCGATTGATGGTAAAGAGAACGGGCTTACATACTGAATAACAGAAGAAATTCGTTTTGCTACAGAATCCAATCCTTTCGGATAAATTACTCTGAAATCGGTTGTGTTGACCTGATTCCATTTGACAGACGGAGCAGTACCGGAAAATATCTGTGCAGATGCTGGGAATGAAGTGACAAGTAATGCAATGAAGATTGCAGAGATTAGCCGGGCCATTAAAAAATTTTAGATTTGAAACAAAAATCGGCATGACCAAATTACGACAAAGTTCAATCCTGATGATTGCAACTTTTTTTCTTGTTACTGGTTGTCATAAAAATGATACGTCAAATACCATTTTTGAACAGTTTTTTGAGGACAATGTGCTCGGTCAGACTTTTGTGATTACGTATGCCAATAACCAGGGAACCGATCTGACGGCTCAGTATAGCGGGTACAATTTTGTATTGCAAAAAGGGAGTGATTTTTACAACGGGGTATTGAGAGTAACAAAGGCCGGCATAACTTATTCAGGTACCTGGAGCAGCAATCAGGATTATAGTAAACTTAATGTCGTATTGCCTTCGTCACCTGTAGAATTCAATTTTCTTACAAGAAGCTGGCGGTTTGCCAGCAAACAGTTGCCTGTGCTTAAATTTACACCCTGGGGCGGGCCCGACGACATACAATTGACCATGACGAGACAATAATTTTTTAAAATGAAGATTCAGGATATTACTCAATTTCTGGACGGGGTTGCCAATCCCGCACTTCAGGAATCCTACGACAATGCCGGATTGATAGTGGGAAATAAGGATTCGGAGTGCACCGGCATTTTGGTAACACTTGATACCATTCCTGAAATTGTCGATGAAGCCATTGAGAAGAAATGCAATCTCATCGTATCTCATCATCCCATTATTTTTCGGGGGTTGAAAAAAATTACAGGAAAAAATTATGTGGAGCGGACTGTTATAAAAGCCATAAAAAAAGACATAGCTATTTATGCCATACACACCAATCTGGATAATCTGGCGGAAGGAGTGAATTCAATGCTGGCCAAACTTTTTGGGTTGAAGGATTGCAGGGCGCTTTCACCGAAGGAGAATATGTTAAGAAAACTTGTAACATTTGTTCCTGTTGCCCATGCAGAGGATGTCAGAAAAGCTTTGTTTGCTGCCGGGGCCGGAGGCATCGGAAATTACAATGAATGCAGCTTCAATGTGACCGGGTCGGGTACATTTAAAGCAATGCCTGGCGCTCATCCCTATGTTGGGGAAATCAATGAGAGGCATTGGGAAGAAGAAGTCAGGGTGGAAGTAATCTACCCGGTTTATAAAGAATCTGAACTCATTAAGAATTTGAAATCCGTACATCCCTATGAAGAAGTAGCTTATTATATTCAATCATTGGAAAATACCTTTTCCGGAATTGGCAGTGGATTATTCGGGGAAATGGAAGAAGAGATGGATGAAAAAACTTTCCTGGGAATGGTAAAAGACCGTCTGAAGGCAAAGGTTATCAGGCATACGCGGCTTTTGAACAGGCCGGTGAAAAAAGTGGCTGTTTGCGGCGGCTCAGGATTCTTTTTATTGCCTGAAGCAAAATCGGTTGGAGCTGATGTTTATATTACAGCAGATGTTAAATACCACGAATTTTTTGATGCTGATGGCGATATTGTTTTGATAGATGCGGGCCATTTTGAAACAGAACAGTTTACCATAGAACTTTTAGCGGATATTTTACAAAAGAATTTTCCTAACTTTGCCGTCCAAAAAACGGGTCATTCTACGAATCCCGTTTCTTATTTTATTTAAATCGGGTTTGAAAACCTTTGAATTTTAAAATTTTTACAAAATAAAGTATGGCCCAGGTAAAAGATTTTTCCATTGAAGAAAAGCTGAAATCATTAATCAAATTACAACACATCGACAGTAAACTGGACAATGTGGAAGTTTTAAAAGGGGAACTTCCGATGGAAGTAAGCGACCTCGAAGATGAAATTGCAGGTCTGAAATCCCGCGAAACCCGGATTGAAGAAGAAATCAACGGAATCAGGCAATTCATTGAGGAAAAACAAAAATCCATTAAAGATTCCCAGGAATTGAAGAAGAAATATGAAAAGCAAGCTGAAAATGTAAAAAACAACAGGGAGTTTGATGCTGTCAATAAGGAAATAGAAATGCAGGGTTTGGAAATCAAGCTTTCTGAAAAGCACATAAAAGATGCTACGGAAGAAATGGAGGAAAAAGGAAAACACCTCGAAGCCGCTCAGGCTGCGGTAGCTGCAAAAGAAGTCAATCTGAAAACCAAAAAAGGAGAACTGGAAAAAATAATCGGAGAGACCGAAAAAGATGAAAAACATTATAAAAAATTAGAAACTACTGCCCGTGAGGATGTGGAACCGAGGTTGCTGACCAGCTATGACAGGATCAGAAAAAACTACAGAAATGGTTTGGCCGTTGTTCCGGTTGAAAGAGACAGTTGCGGAGGATGTTTCAATGCTGTTCCCCCACAGGTACAAAGCGAAATCCGCCAGCACAAAAAGATTATCGTTTGCGAAAACTGCGGTCGCATTTTGGTTGATGAAGATTTGAATAATTCTATTGAGATAAAATAGGATAAGATTTTTTTTGAAGAAAGATGTCCGTGAATTAAAAACGAGACATCTTTTTTTATTTACGGATTACTCACTGATATTTGCGAGGGGGTTATCGTGCGTACTTTTTTAACCGGGATTTTGCAGTAGCCTCAAAGGCTACTGCAAAGTGCGTAAGGGGTTGAGGGAAGCATCCCGGTAACCCCGACTTAGAAAGCCTTTGCGAAAATGATTTAATAACCTGAGTTCGGGTTAAGCTGCGATTAGTTTGGGTTGATTATGTCGTTGGATCAGTATAGGGTTGGTTTCTTCAATATCTTCTTTGATAGATGGTTTTTTAGGGAAGAAGGAGTAAGCAGCAATGGCTCCAAGGATGTTAAGAATAAACCCTGCTACACTACGATGTCTGGTATGCTCTACCTGGCAAATATTTTTCAGTTCATCATTGACTGTT
>Ga0209916_1000957_pt1 | contig 33022 bp, 30 predicted proteins | sample ThiBio_1000_plan_FD_183956 | JGI IMG/M metagenome (GOLD analysis project Ga0209916, IMG submission 183956) | Wastewater bioreactor microbial communities from Cape Town, South Africa - Thiocy_solids_2 (SPAdes) | ecosystem: Engineered > Bioreactor > Thiocyanate-remediating > Anaerobic-Aerobic ... | reverse complement strand
AGATCTCGGTTTCCACGATCAGCGCCAGCCGCGGCCGGATCTTCTTCAGGAAGCGGCCCACCGAGTACGGCAGGTCGTACGGCAGGTAGACGTGGAACACGCTGTCGCCGAACAGCTGCTGCACGCGTGCGGTGCCGGTCGGCGTGATGGTGGTGATCACCAGCGGCGCGTTCGGATAGTCGCGCTTGAGCGCCTTGATCAGCGGCTCGGCCGCGTTCACCTCGCCCACCGACACCGCATGCACCCACAGGCTGCCGCGGAAGCCGGGCGGCTTGAAGAAGCCGAAGCGCTCCGGCCAGCGCCAGTGGTACGGCCGCGAACGCACGCCACGCGCCAGCAACCGCAGCACCAGCAGCGGCGTCGCCAGATACATCGCGAGGGTATAGAGATAACGCAACGTGGAGGCCCGTCAGTCCAGCGCGGCAGTATACGAGAGCGCGCGCCGCCACCGCCGGACACGCGGCATGCCGTCACGGCGCCGTGCCGTTTGGCGGCCCTCCACTACAATGCGCACGATGCCCGGCATGCCACGTCCCCGTTTTACCCGCTCGCTGCTCGCGCCGCGCCACTGGCCGGCGTGGTTGGGCGTGGGCGCGATCTGGCTGATTGCGCGGCTGCCGCAGCGCGCGCTGATGTGGCTGGGCCGGCGCTTCGGCGCACTGGTGCGGCGGATTCCCTCCGAGCGGCGGCGCATCGCCGCGGCGAACATCGCGCTGTGCTTTCCCGAACTCGACGCCGCCGCGCGGGCCAGCTTGCTCGACGCGAACCTGCGCGACATCGGCCTGATGCTGGTGGAGTTCGCGCTGGGCTGGATGGGCAGCGACCGCCGCATCGCCGCCATCCCGACCCGCATCGAGGGGCTTGAGCATCTCGAAGCGGCGCGCGCGCAGGGCAAGGGCGTGCTGCTGGTCGGCGGGCACTTCTCGCACCTGGAGCTGTGCGCGCGGCTGGTCTCGCAGCGCATCCGCATCGCCGGCATGTACCGCCGGATGGATTCGGCCGTGTTCGAGTGGGTGGTGCTGCGCGCGCGGCTGGACTACGCCGACGCGATGTTCGAGAAGGACGACATCCGCGGCACCGTGAAGTACCTGCGCGGCGGCGGCACGCTGTGGTACGCGCCGGACCAGGACATGCGCAGCAAGGACACCGTGTTCGCGCCGTTCTTCGGCGTGCCGGCGGCCACCATCACCGCCACCCACCACCTGGCGCGGATGTCCGGCGCACTGATGATCCCGTTCTTCCACCGCCGCCTGCCCGACGGCGGAGGCTACGCGCTGCGCCTCGGCGCGCCGCTGAAGGGCTTCCCCGGCGCCGACGCGGCCGTCGACACCGCCCGCGTCAACGCCTGCATCGAGCAGATGGTGCGCGAGGCGCCCGAGCAGTACCTGTGGGTACACAAGCGCTTCAAGACCCGCCCGCCCGGCGCGCCCGCGATCTACTGAGAGATTGTGCATTTTTCAACCTCTCAAGCCGGCCACGGATGGCCGGGCATGAAACAGTCACGCAAGTGACTGTTTCATGTGAGCGAGCCCGGGCGTGCACCGGACTCGCGACAGGAAGAAAACCACAGGAAGTGGTTTTCTTCCCAAGCTCTGAGCCGTAAGCCGGGTGAAAGCCTGACCCGCCGAGAATGGCGTCGCTTCGGGACCAGGGTCGACTCCGGCGACCCGCCCCGCATTCGAGCGGCGACTTTGCGCAACCATCCCGATTGGCGAAAACCGCCGGCCCCTCCGGGCTGGCAGCACGACCGGGGCTGAGCGGGCCCGCCACTCCTTTGCGCCATACCGGCATGGGAGTTGGAAAGTGAGCGACGCCATTGCGCGGGGCATGCCGCGCCTGCCCATCCTGATGTATCACAACATCGCGCGCGCCCCGCGCGACCTGCGCGTGTACCGCAGCCTGTTCGTGAGTCCGGCGGCCTTCGCGCGGCAGATGTGGCTGCTGCGCCGGCTCGGTTACCGCGGCCTGTCGATGTCGGCCGCGATGCCCTACCTGCGCGGCGAGCGCCGCGGCCGCGTCGCCGTGATCACGCTGGACGACGGCTACGTGGACAACCTGGACGCCGCCTTGCCCGTCCTGCAGCACCACGGCTTCAGCGCCACCTGCTACGTGGTCAGCGGCAGCATCGGCCGCTACAACCAGTGGGACGCCGAGCGGCTGGGCGTGCGCAAGCCGCTGATGTCGGCGGAGCAGTTGCGCGACTGGCAGCGCGGCGGCATGGAGGTCGGCGCGCACAGCCGCAGCCACCCTCGCCTGACCCAATGCAGCGATGCCCAGCTGCGCGACGAGATCCACGGCAGCAAGGCCACGCTGGAGGATCGCCTCGGCACGGCAGTCACCCAGTTCTGCTACCCGTACGGCGACGCCGACGACCGCGTGGCCGCCGTGGTGCGCGCGGCCGGCTTCGCCGCCGCCACCACGACCCGGCGCGGTCGCGCCAGTGCCGGCATGGACCTGTGGCAGCTGCCGCGGGTGCAGGTGGCGCGCCACCACCTGCTGCCGCAGTTCGCCCTGCGCGTGCTGTCGCGCTACGAGGACCGCCGCGCATGAAGCTGCTCTTCGTCGGCACCAATCCCGAGAACACCGGCGCCGCCAGCCACTTCGTCGCGCTGGCGCAGGCGATGGCCGCCGCCGGCCACCGGGTCGGCGCCGTGGTCTATCCCGATGGGCAGATCTGGCAGGGGCTGGCCGGCTCCGGCGTGCACCGCTACGCGGCGAAATTCCGCAACGCATTCGACCTGCGCGGCTACGTTGCCGTCATCCGGGCGGCACGGCAGCTGAAACCGGACTGGCTGGTGGGCAATTTCGGCAAGGAGTACTGGCCGCTGATCCTGATCGGGCGGCTGCTGCGCATTCCGGTGGCGCTGTTCCGCCATCGCACGCCGCCGATGAAACGCCTTTCCGGCTGGCTGATCCCGCGCTTGGCGCAGCGCTTCCTCGCCGTCTCCGAGCATGCGCGCCAGGCCTATCTGGACCGCGGCATCCCCGGCCAGCTGGTGCGGGTGCTGTACAACCCGGTCGACACGACGCGGTGCCGGCCCGACCCGCAGCGACGGAGCGAGATCCTGCGTTCGCTCGGCCTGGACGAGCAGGCGATCGTGCTCGGCTACAGCGGCCGCATGCACGGCGGCAAGGGCATCTTCGCGCTGTTCGAGGCGGCCAGCGCGGCGATGGCGCAGCAGCCGCATCTGCATTGCCTGTGGCTGGGCGACGGCCCGGACGCGCCGGCGCTGCGCGCACGCGCCGCGGCGGACCCGACCGCGGAGCGGCACCACTTCCTGGGCTGGATCCCCGACGTGCTGCCCTACTACAGCGCCATGTCGATGCTGGCCTTCCCGTCGGTCGCCACCGAAACCTTCGGCCGGGTCTCGGTCGAGGCGCAAGCCGCCGGCGTCCCCGTGCTGGGCAGCGACATCGGCGGCATCCCCGAGACGCTGCAGGCCGGCGTGACCGGCCTGCTGCTGCCGCCGGGCGACGTGCCGGCGTGGCGCGCGGCGATCCTGCAGCTGTGCGATCCGGCCCTGCTGGCGTCGATGGGCGCCGCCGCGCACGACTACGTGGAACGACACTTCAGCATGCTGGTGATCGCCGGCCAGTTCCTGCGGATCCTGGGCGGCGACTGAGCTTCCCCGGCTCAGTCGCGCGGCCGCCGCCGCTCGTACAGCTTGGCGTACTTCAGGAATGCGTAGAACGCGTGGATACGCGCCGCGATGAAGCCGGCCCAGCCCGAGCGCCAGTGCCCGCGCAGCACGTAGTAGCGCAGGAACGCCACCGCCGGATACGCCACCATGCGCAGCCGCAGCCAGCCGACGCGGCGCCCGGCCAGGTCGGCCTGCTGCAGGCTGGAGTAGCGATTCGCCTTGGCCACGCGGCCGGCGATGTCGGGCTCGCCATGATGGTCGATGACCACGTCGAGCACGCCCACCGGGCCATCCACCTGCACCTCTTCGTGCACTTCGTGGCCGCTCATGCGCGCACGCTGCCGGTCGAACAGGCGCACGTAGTGGTTGAGCCGGCCGCGCCGCGACTGCCAGCGCCAGAACTGCCACTCGCGCCGCCACAACTGGTAACCCGCGCAGTCCGGCGCGAGCAGCGCCTGCTGCAGCGGCGCCGCGGTGTCCGCCGCGAGCGACTCGTCGGAATCCAGCAGCAGCACCCAGCGGTGGCTGGCCAGGTCGATCGCCGCCTGCTTCTGGGCGCTGTAGCCGGCGAACGGCTGCGCGTGGAAGCACGCGCCGTAGTGCGCGGCGATCGCTGCGGTGGCGTCGCTCGAGCCCGAGTCCAGCACCACGATCTCGTCGGCCCAGGCCACCCCGCGCAGGCAGGCGTCGAGCGTGCCGGCGCTGTTGAAGGTGGTCACCACCACCGACAGCGGTTCACGCGCCATCATCGCCCTCCACGTACAACCCCGCGCACCACAGTCCCAGCAGCCAGGCGAACAGCAACCCCCACCAGGCCGAGTAGAACGCCAGGTGGGTGTTCAGCGGGAACAGCATCACGCCGAGCGCCAGCGTGGCCGGAAACGCGCGCGCGCGCGCGGCCGCGCCTACCCGGCGCCACGCGCGCAGCGCCAGCGCCAGCGCGGCGAGCCACAGCAGCAGGCCGAGCGTGCCGGTTTCGGTGAGGATCTCCAGCACCAGCTGATGCGCGTGGCAGGCACCCTCGCCCACGCCGCAGGCTTCGGTGGTCACCACGAAATGATCGTTGGCCGCGGCGTACTGCGGATAGGCATAGCGGAAGCCGCGCACGCCGACGCCGTTGAGCGGGTGCGCCATGAACATGTTGACGCTGGTGTGCCAGATCTCGAGCCGTCCGCTGAGCGCCGTGTCGATGGACTGGTCGGTGCCGTGCAGCGCGAACAGGGTGCGTTCCATGCGGTCGTGGAAGCGCGCGGAGGTCTTCCAGGCCACGCCGCCGGCCAGCGCCAGCAGCGCCGCCGCCACCACGCAGAAACCGGCAAAGCGCAGCGGCGAGCGTGCCTCGCGCCAGGCGAAGCCCAGCGCCACCAGCGCGTAGCACAGCCATGCCGCGCGCGAGCCGGCCAGCAGTACCGGCCCGAGTATCAGCACGAACGCCAGCACCAGCCCCGGCAAGCCCCAGCGCCGCCGCGCCGCCCACAAGGCGAACGGCGACAGCACCGCCAGGCTCGGCCCCAGCTTGAGGTTGTCCGCACCGAAGATGCCGGACACGCGCTCGGCCTCGGCGTGCCCGCCCAGGCTCCAGCCGGTCAGTGCCTGCAGCCAGGCATCGGCGCACCACAGCGCCAACACCCAGGCCACCGCCACGTACAGCGCCTGCAGCTTGTGCTCGCGGCGGATCGCGAAGCAGGCGTACAGGCCCAGCGGCACATAGCGCAGCAACGCGGCCACCGTGCTCCAGCTCTTGCCCGGCCGGATCGCGTCGACGGCGGAGAACAGCGCCGCCGCCACGTAGGCGGCCAGCAGCCACAGCAGCAGCTGCGCGCCGGGGTGCCGGCGCAGCGCCTGCGGTTCGCGCGCAAACAGCAGGACCACGCCAAGCAGGCACAGCGCAGTGCCCAGCTCGGCGCTGCGCCCGAACGGCAGCAGCGCGATCACCAGCCAGAACGGCAGCAGCGGGGAACGCAGCGCGGCCTTGAGGGAGTGGGCGATGGAATGCATGGGCGGACCGCGGCGAAGACGATCACGCATTGTAGGCGAGCGCACCCGCCCGCCGCCTCAGCCGCCGACCACCTCGTCGTACAGCGCCAGCGTGGCCTGCTGCATGTCGGCCAGGCGGTAGCTCTGCAGCGGCGGGATCGGCGGCGCCACCCGCAGCAGTTCGGCGGCCCGCTCGACCAGCCGCTCGCGGTCGCCCGGCGGCACGCGGCCGGCGGGGTACAGCTCGGCCAGCAGCTCGCCCACGCCGCCGTGCGCGTAGCCCAGCACCGGGCGGCACAGCGACAGCGCCTCGATCACCGTGCGCCCGAACGACTCGGGCCGGTTCGACAACTGCAGCACCAGCGCCGAGATCGCGTAGATGTCGCGCACGTCGTCGCGCGGCGGCGTCAGCACCACCTGCGCGGCCACGCCCCGCACGCGGATCAGCTCGCGCAATTCGGCCACGTAGGCCTCGCGGCCGGGTTCGTCCACCCCCAGCAGCAGCAGCCGCGCCTCGATGCCGCGGCGCTTGAGGTCGGCCAGCAGCTCGACCGCGTCATGGTGGCCCTTCAGCCGCGTGCCGCGCCCGGGCAGGGTCAGCAGCGGCGCCCCGGCCAGTGCGGGAAACTCGGCGAAGAAGGCCTTCTGCCAGCCGTCGTCCGGCCGGTGCCCGTAGGGAAACGTCAGCGGGTCGATGCCGCGCGGAATCACCCGCACCTTGGCCGGCTCCAGCCAGCGGTAATGGCTCAGCACGTAGTCGCGCAGGGTTTGCGATACCGCGATCACGCGCTCGCCGCGCAGCAGGATCGCGCTGTAGCGGCCGGGCGAGTTGAGCCCGTGCACGGTGGTGACGAAATGCGGCCGCGGCGTCATCCCCTTCAGCGCCCACCAGCCCATCCAGGCCGGCAGCCGCGAACGGGCGTGCACGATGTCGGGCTTCAGCTCGCGCAGCACCCGCCGCAGCGCGCCGAGCCGGCCCAGCGTGGCCAGCGACTTGCGCCCCAGGTCCAGCGTGACGTGCTCGCTGCCTTCGGCCACCAGCTGCTCGACCAGCCGCCCGCCGGCCGAGATCACCACCGAGCGGTGGCCGGCCTGCACCAGGCCGCGGGCGATTTCCAGCGCCGAACGCTCCGCGCCGCCGGCATGCAGCGCAGGGATCAGCTGGACCACGGTCAGCAGCTTGACGGGCACGACCATGCTGGACATGAGCTCGGGGCTGGAGGCTTTCATCCTCTGGAGACAAGCAAGAACAATGCCGCCAGCAGGCTGAACGCGGCCGGGAAATCAGTCGCGCAGCACGTAATGCGCGCCACAGTAAGCGCAGACGGTCTCGCCGCCGTCATCGACGATCGGCAGGTACACCCGCGGATGGGAATTCCACAGCGCCATGCCGGGCATCGGGCAGGACAACGGCAGGTCGGCGCGCGTCACTTCGTAACGATTTTCGGCATTTGCCGGCACCAGCGGCACCGCCGCGGAGAGGGGGGACGACATCGGCGGACTCCGGACTGGACATCAAGCCGCAAATGGTAGCAGGCTGCAGCCTTCTGTCGGGGGGCAGCGCGGGGGAGCCGGGGGAGCAGCCATGGCGGCGCCGCCATCGGGTTGCCGCAACCACCGTCATGAAGTGAGCACACCAACCTCAACCCGGTGCCACGCACCGGGCCAACCATATGAGCTTAGGAGCTGACCATGGATTTCGGAAAGATCATTGAACGCATCAAGGCCATCCTGACCACGCCCAGGACCGAATGGCCGGTCGTCGCTGCCGAACCGACCAACGTGCAACGCCTGTACGCCGGCTACATCGCGCTTGTCGCCGCATTGCCGGTGATCGCCGGTTTCATCAAGGGCAGTCTGATCGGCAGCAGCGCGTTCGGCATCACCGTGCGCACGCCGATCGGCATGGGCATCGTCGGCATGCTGCTGCAGTACGTGCTGGCGCTGGTGCTGGTCTACGTGGTGGCGTTGATCGTCAATGCGCTGGCGCCAACCTTCGCCGGCGAGAAGGACATGAACCAGGCGCTGAAGACGGTGGCCTATGCGTGGACCGCCAGCTGGGTCGCCGGCATCGGCGTGATCGTGCCCTGGCTGGGCCTGCTGATCGTGCTGGTCGGCGGCGTCTACAGCATCTACCTGCTGTACCTGGGCCTGCCGCACACCATGAAGTGCCCGCCGGAGAAAGCCGGCGGCTACACCGCGGTCAGCGTGATCATCGCGATCGTGCTGGGCTGGATCGTCGGCCTGATCGTCGCTGGCGTGATCGGCACCGCCGCGCTGACCGGCGCGGCGGTCGGCGGCGTGCACATCACCGGCAGCAACGGCGACAACGTCAGCATCGACAGCAACAGCGCGCTGGGCAAGCTCGCCGCGATGGGCGAGCGCGCCGAGCAGGCCAGCAAGGAACTGGAGGCGGCGCAGAAATCCGGTGACAGCGCCGCGCAGTCCGCCGCGATGGGCAAGATGATGGGCGCGATGTCCGGCAGCAACGGCAGCGTCGAGGCGCTGGCGCCGGATCAGATCAAGGCGTTCCTGCCCGAAAGCCTGGGCAGCCTCAAGCGCACCAGCCTGTCGGCCCAGCGCAACAGCGCGATGGGCATGCAGATTTCGCAGGCCAGCGCCGGCTACGCCGCCGACAACGGCCAGCACATCACGCTGGAGGTCTCCGACACCGGCGGCGCCAAGGGCTTCATGTCGCTGGCCGCCGCGATGGCGCCGGAAGAGGAGAAGCAGACCGAGCACGGCTACGAGAAGACCTACAGCGCCGACGGCAACCTGGTCCACGAGGAATGGGACACCCAGTCGAAGTACGGCGAATACAGCGTGGTGGTCGGCAAGCGCTTCACGGTGAAGGCGAACGGCAACGTCGACAGCATCGAGCAGCTGAAGCAGGCAGTGGCCAGCATCGACCTGGCCAAGCTGGAATCGCTCAAGGACGCCGGCGTCAAGGCGAACTGAACCGGCGCATCCGCGCACAAAAAAACCGCGCCGGCATGGCGCGGTTTTTTTGTGGGCGACGGCGACTTACCTGGCCGCAGCCGGCTTCGGTACCGAGGCCTCGGTGGTGATGCGGATGGCCAGCTCGTCGCCGACGTTCGGCACGTAGGCGCCGACGCCGAACTCCGAGCGCTTGATGCGGGCGGTGGCGTCGAAGCCGACCGAGGCCGCCTTGGTCATCGGGTGCGGGCCGATCTTGTTCAGCGTCGCGTCCAGCACCACCGGCCTGGTCACGCCATGCACGGTCAGGTTGCCGCTGACCTTGAACTTGTTGCCGCCGAGCGCCTGCACGGCGGTGCTCTTGAAGGTCACCAGCGGGTACTGGGCGGCGTCGAGGAAGTCCGCCTTCTTCAGGTGCTCGTCCAGCGCCGGCACATGGGTATCGAGCAGGTCGAGCGGCAGGTTCACCTCCACGCTGGAGTTGGCCGGATGCTGCTCGTCGAACACCAGCGTGCCCTCGCCCAGACCGAGATTGGCGGCGGGGTTGGAGTAGCCGAAGTGGTTCCAGCTGAACAGCACCATGGTGTGGGCCGGGTCGAGCTTGTAGGTGACCGGAGCGGCCTGGACCGACACGGCGGCGCCGAGCAGACCGGCGAGAGCGAGATACTTCAATGCACGCATGGTTGGAAACTCCTGGGGAAGCGGGATGGGAAACGGATTTCAGGCGATCGTGCAGGCTTCGTCGAACGCCAGTCGCGGGCTGCGCGGAAACAGGTTGCGGCTGGCGTCGCCGTAGCCGATGCTGATCAGGAAATTCGACTTGACCGCGGTGCCGGCGAAGAACGCCGCATCCACGCCGGCGTTGTCGAAGCCGGACATCGGGCCGCAGTCCAGCCCGACCGCACGCGCCGCCAGCAGCAGGTAGGCGCCCTGCAAGGTGGCGTTGCGGAACGCGGTGGTGTCGATCAGCGGCTGGTTGCCGACGAACCAGCTCCTCGCGTCGGTATGCGGGAACAGCTTCGGCAGCTTTTCGTAAAACGCGTGGTCGGTGGCCACGATCGCGGTCACCGGCGCCTCCATGGTCTTGGCGCGGTTGCCGTCGGACAGGAACGGCTCCAGCTTCGCCTTGGCCGCCTTCGACTTCACGAACACCACCCGCGCCGGCGAGGAGTTCGCGCTGGTCGGCCCGAACTTGGCCAGCTCGTAGACCTGCCGCAGCTGCTCGTCGCTCACGTCTTTCGGCAACCACGCGTTGAAGGTACGGGCGTGACGGAACAGCTGGTCCAGACTGGCCTCGGAAAGCAACTCGCTCATCGGTATCCTCTGTGGAAAGACGCGCCGGCTACGACGCCATCCGGCCAGTTTATAGGTGGTCGCCCGCGAACGGTCCACCCGCACGGGGAACGTAGAGTGTTCAATCGGGAAACAATGCGGCAGTGGCCCCGCCGATGCTGAAGCTGCACGGCGAATGCTGGGTGATCACTGACAGCGCCGCCGGCAACCAGCGCCAGGCGCTGGCGCTGGCCGAACACCTGCACCTGCCGCTGCGCCACCTGGTGCTGCAGCCGCGGCCACCGTGGGCGTGGCTGGCGCCGCGGCTGACCCTGGGTGGCCGGCTCGCCCTGCCCGCCCGTCAGCGGCCACTGTTCGCGCCGCCATGGCCGACCGTGGCGATCGGCTGCGGCCGCGCCGCCGCGCTGTGCACCCGCCTGCTGCGTCGGCTGGCCGATGGCCGCTGCTACACGGTGCAGATCCTCGACCCGCGGGTCGACCCCGCGCACTGGGACGCGGTGATCGCGCCCCGCCACGACCAGCTCGACGGCCCCAACGTGCTGCAGCCGCTGGCCTCGCTGAACCCGGTCGACGACGAGTGGCTGGCCGACGGGCGCGACGCCTGCCCCCGCTTTGCCGAGCTGCCGTCACCGCGCGTGGGCGTGCTGCTCGGCGGCCCGCGTCACGGCATCGCACTGGACGCCGACTACGCCCGTCAGCTGGCCGCACGCCTGCTCGAACGCCAGCGCCTCGAGGGCGGCAGCCTGCTGGTGCTGGGTTCGCGGCGCACGCCGCCGGCGCTGGTCGAGGTCTTTCGCGGTGCCTTGCGCGACGTGCCCGGCCTGCTCTGGGCCGGCCCCGACGACGGCCGCAACCCCTACCCCGGCGTGCTCGGCTGGGCCGACCGGCTGGTGGTCACACCCGACTCGGTGAACATGCTCTCCGAGGCCTGCGCCGTCGGCTGCCCGGTCGAGACCCTGGTCACCGCGCCCCTGCCGGCGAAGCTTGCGCGTTTCCATCAATCGCTGCGCGAGGCCGCGCGGCTGCAGAACCTCGGCGACGCCGCGCCGGCGCGGCCACCGTCGCCGCTGCGCGAAACGGCCGCGATCGCCGCCGCGCTGCGCGAGCGCATCGCGCGGCACCAGGCGGCGCAACGGGCGGATCCGGAGAGCCCCGCCAGCGGCCGTCATCCCTGAAGCGCGCCCGCACTCGGGCCAAACGCGAAACCCAGCGCCTCGGTGACCTGACGCACGCTGCCGCACAGCTGCTCCAGCGCCGCATCGCGCGGGGCGATACGCGGGCGCAGGTCGAGCGTGCAGGCCAGCGCGCGGCGCAGCAGTTCGGCGTGGGCCGCGGCGAGGGCAGCGGCCTGCCGGTCGTCGAGCAGCCCGGCCACGCGGCAGGCTTCGATCAACCCGGCATTCGCGGTGACGCCGAGCAGGCCCGGCTGTTCGGCCGCGTGCGCCAGTACCAGCCCCTGCAGCGCGAACTCGATGTCGAGCAGGCCGCCGTGGCCTTGCTTGAGATCGAGCCGGCCTTCGTCGGAGCGGTCGCGCTCGGCGCGCCAGCGCGCGCGCATGCCGGCCACCTCGGCCAGCACGGTGGCGCGTTCGCGCGGCACCGCCAGGATCGCGCGGCGCACCCCGGCCAGCTCGGCGTTGAGCGCCGCGTCGCCGGCCACCGGCCGCGCGCGCAGCAGCGCCTGGTGTTCCCACGTCCACGCGCGGCTCTGCTGGTAGGCCACGAACGCATCCAGGCTGCTGACCAGCAGGCCCTTGGAGCCGTCCGGGCGCAGGCGCGTGTCGACTTCGTACAGGCGCCCGCCGCGAGTCAGCACGGTGAGCCAGTTCATCACCCGCTGGGCGAGGCGCTGGTACCAGCGCGAACCCTCGATCGGCCGCGCGCCGTCGCTCAGCGCCTGCGCGCGGCGACCGTCGTAGACGAACACCAGGTCGAGATCGGAAGCGAAGCCGAGTTCCTCGCCGCCGAGGCTGCCGTAGCCCAGCACGGAAAACCCGGAGCCTACTCCCGGCAGGCGGCCGTGCTGGGCGACCAGCTCGCGCTCGGCCAGCGCCAGCACCGCGCCCACCACCGACTCGGCCAGCGCGGCGAGCCGCCGCGCGGTGGCCACCGCGTCGGCGCGGCCGTCGTTGAAGGCCAGGCCGAGGCGGAATGCGGTGGAGGCCTTGAACTCGTTGATCCGTTCCAGTTCCGCCTCGGCCTCGCGCTCCTCCAGCGTGCCCAGCACGCGCGCGATCTCGGCGGTGATGTCGGCGCGCTTCAGCGGCAATTGATCGATGCGCGGGTCGAGCACGTCGTCCAGCAGCAGCGGTTGCGCGATCACCCGCTCGGCCAGGAACGCGCTGTCGGCGAACAGCCGCACCAGCCGCCGCCGCGCCGCCGGCTGCTCCTCCAGCAGCGCGAGATAGGACGAGCGCCGCGCCACCGCCTGCATCAGCCGGCACAGCCGCAGCAGGCTGGCCACCGGCGCGGCGGTGGCGCGCGCGGCGTCGAACAGCTGCGGCATCAGGTGGTCGAGCCGCTCGCGCGAGCGTGGCGACATCGCACGCACCGGCGCGGCCTGCGGCAATTTCAGCAGTGCATCCGCCAGTTCGTCGCCGGGCGCGAAACCGGAAGCTTCCAGCGTGGCGGCATCCAGCGATTCGTCGCAGGCGCGCTGCCACAGCAACTTGTCGGCCGCCGGCACGCGGGCGGCGCGGCCACCCTGCGGCATCAACACCGCGGCGAATTCCTCGCTGACGTTGGCGCGCTGCCGGGCCAGCGCGGCGTGCAGGCTGTCCCAGTCAGGGTAGTCGAGGCCGCGTGCGATGCGCTCGCGGCTCAGCGCGTCGGCGGGCACGTCGTGGGTCTGCGCGTCGCGCAGCATCTGCACGCGGTTCTCGACCCGGCGCAGCAGCACGTACGCCTCGCGCAGCATGCGCGCGCGCGCCGCGCCGATGTGGCCGCGCGCCTCGCACGCGGTCAGCGCGCCGAGCAGGCCGCGCACGCGCAAGCTGGGCTCGCGGCCGCCGCGGATCAGCTGGGTCAGCTGCACGATGAACTCGATCTCGCGGATGCCGCCGGCGCCGAGCTTGAGGTTGTCGGCCAGATCCTTGCGCGCTACCTCGGCATCGATCAGCGCCTTCATCTCGCGCAGACCGGCAAACGCGGTGTAGTCGAGGTACTTGCGGTAGACGAACGGGCGCAGCAGCTCCTGCAGCTGCTTGCCGGCGGCGCGGTCGCCGGCCACCGGGCGCGCCTTGATCCAGGCGTAGCGTTCCCAGTCGCGGCCTTCGCTCTGGTAGTACTGCTCCATCGCGGCGAACGACAGCGCCAGCCGCCCGGCGTTGCCGAACGGGCGCAGGCGCAGGTCGACCCGCGCGCAGATGCCGTCCATGGTGGGTTCGTTCAGCAGGCGCACCAGCTGGCGGCCGAGCCGCACGAAGTATTCGCTGTTGTCCAGCACCCGCGCGCCGTCGCTGTGGCCACCCTGCGGGTAGGCGAACACCAGGTCGATGTCGGAGGAGAAGTTCAGCTCGCTGCCGCCGAGCTTGCCGAAACCGATCACCAGCAGCCGCTGCAGCGCGCCGTCGTGACCGCGGCTGGCGCCGTAGCGCGCGGCCAGCGCCTGCTCGGACCAGCCCAGTGCCCGTTCGAGCAGCGCCTCGTACAGCACGCTGGTGGCCGACAGCGTCTCCGGCAGCTCGTCCAGACCGTTGACGTCGCGGAATACCAGCCGCAGCGCCTCGGCATGGCGGAAGCGGCGCAGCGCGGTCATGCAGGCAGCCTCGTCCGCCGGCAGCTTCAAGGCGTCGATGCGTGCGCCGGCGTCGCTGCCCGAGCGCAGCCGCTCCAGCCCGGCCGGCGAGAGCAGCGGCGGCTGGCGGCACCACACCTCGAAGGCGAAGTCGCTGGCCAGCAGGGTGCGGCGGATGCGCTCGGCCACGCCGGCGTCGTCGTGCAGCGGTACGCCGGCGGCGCGGCAACGGGCGACCAGCTCGGCGTAGCGGTCGTCGATCAGCGCCTGCAGCGCGGCGGACTCGGGATGGCTCATCCGTTCATTGTGCCGCACGCGGGGCACTCGCCGGCGCCTACCCGCGGTTCATGCAAATGCCGCTACATTCACCCGTCCAGACCATGACAGCAAACGCAGGACTGCCATGCCCTTGAACCCCGCCCCTCCAGTGGCACGCTGGCGCGCCGTCGTTCCCCGCGTCGTGCTGTTGCTGCTGCTGGCGCTGGCCTTCGTGCTGCTGACCGGGCTGCTGGACGGTGGCGTCGGGGTCACCCCGCTGCGCCTGTTCGACCAGGCGCGCTACCCGCTGGCCAATGCCTGGCCGGGGCTGCTGCTGGCCGGCCTGCTGCTGGCGATCAGCCGGCGCGCGCTGCTGTCGTTCGCGCTGGCGTTCCTGCTGCAGGGGCTGCTGTACGCGGTGAACGTGCTGAAGGTGGCGAACCTCGGCACGCCGCTGCTGCCCGACGATTTCCGCATCGTCGGCCAGTTGCACAAGGGCGGCATGCACATCCTCTCCGGCTACCTGCCGCACAGCCCGTGGCCGTACCTGGGCCTGCTCGCCGCCCTGGCGCTGATCGTCGCGGCGTGGCGGCTGGAGCCGCCGCTGTTCGCGCACCGCACGCGCGGCGCGCGGCTGTTCGGCGGCGGCGTGCTGGCGCTGGCGCTGGCCAGCCTGCTGCTCGGCCTGCCTGCCTGGGCCAAGGTCTACAACGGCAGGACGCTGTGGCTCGAACCGTGGTCGGCGATCTCGACCACCGCCCATTCCGGCCTGGTCAGCGCGCTGATGCTGTTCCATCTCGAATACAACAAGGGCGAGCGCAAGCCCGACCGCACTGCGGCGGCCAGGCTGATCGAGCAGTCCACCCCCGCGCTGCTGCAGTCGATGCAGGTGCCGACCGCCGGCGAGCTGCCCGACATCGTGGTGGTGCAGAGCGAATCGTTCTTCGACCCGCGCATCATGCGCGGCTACGAAGGCAGCAATTTCACGCCGAACCTGCGCCGGCTCGCCGCGCACGGCAGCAGCGGCAAGCTGCACGTGCCCACCTTCGGCGGCGGCACCATCCGCACCGAGTTCGAGGTGCTCACCGGCTTGTCGCTGCGCTACTTCGACAACCTGCAGTTCCCCTACCTGCAGATGAGCCACAAGGCGCTGCCGGGGCTGGTGCGCACGCTGAGCCGGCACGGCTACCGCACGACCGCGCTGCACGGCAACGACCCGGCGTTCTGGAACCGCACCACCGCCTTCAAGGCGATCGGCTTCGACCGCTTCGTCTCGCAGTCCTCGTTCCCGCCCACGGCGACGAACGACGGCCAGTACATGGCCGACCGCGCGATGACCGACGAAATCATGGTCCAGCTGCAGGACGATGGCCCGCCGCAGTTCATCTTCGCCATCAGCATCGAGGCGCACGGCCCGTACGACGTCGAGCCCGCCCACGTCGCCGAGCGCGACGCGATCCCGGTACCCGAAGGCATCACCGGCCGCGACAAGCTGGAGCTGCAGACCTATCTCTACCACCTGAAGCATGCCGACGCCGAACTCGGCCGGCTGGCGAAACTGCTGGCCAGGCGCCAGCGGCCCAGCGTGCTGCTGTTCTACGGCGACCACCTGCCGGCGCTCAGCAACAGCTACCAGACCACCGGTTTCGTCGACGGCGGCGACATGCTGGGCCAGGCCGGCGTGTGGCTGCTGATCGATCCGCAGCACCCGGGCAAGCGCAGCAAGGTCGACACCGCCGCCTGGCTGCTGCCCGGCAAGCTGCTGGCCCACGTCGGCATCCGCGACGACCCGTACTTCGCGCTGACCGAGCTGGTCGGCCCGCAGCTGGCGGCGTTGACCGAAGCCCCCGGCGCGCCGCCGCTGTCCGAGGGGGACGCACAGCAGCAACTCGACCAGGCCATGGCCAGCGTCGACCAGCTGCGCATGAAGGGCAAGCTGGACAAGATGCTGCCGCAGCCGCAGCCGGCGGCGCCCGCTGCCCTCGCCCACCACGATGCGGTGCCGGCGGTGCCCGCCGCCGCCGCGCGCTGACGCGCACGCCCCGGCTGGCGCCAGGCTCGCCGTTCAGCGAACTGTCGGAAAGCTGAAGGCCGCCACCGCGCGTTCAGATCACAGTCGGCTCGCAGTGCCTAGGTTCGACGCGTCCGCCAGGCGCCGTGCAGGGGAGCCTGGCGGCATTCACCCACCATGGAGGCTCATCTCATGCGCAAGACCATGCTTTCGATCCTCGTCCTCGGCGCCAGCGTCTTCACCGCGAGCGCCTTCGCCCAGGCCCGTCTTGGCGGCGCCGCCCAGCTCGGCGGCGGCGCCCACGTCGGCGCCAGCGCGCCGGCCGCCATGCACGCCGTCGACCAGACCGCCATGCAGACGCAGCGGAGCCTGCAGCGCACCGATTCGCACGTACAGCACCACAGCCGCAAGATCCGCTCGACCGTCAACGACCACGCCAATGCCAACGCGAACGCGCATGCCAGCGGCGCCATCGGCGTCGGCGATTCGCACGCCCATGCCAACGTCGATGCCGGCGCCGGCCTCGACACCGCCGCCAGCGCCGGCAAGGCCAGTGCGATGGGCCAGGGCGTGGGTGGCGAGGTGCGCGACGCAGCGCACACGGCGATCCAGTCCACCGACCGTGCCGCCGGCTCGGTCGGCGACGCGGTGCAGGGCGTCAACGCCAGCGGCAACGCCCAGGTCAGCGGCAGTGCGAGCAGCCGCGGCCACTGAGGCCTTCATCGACGCGATCCTGCGAAGCCCCGGGAGGCAACTCCCGGGGCTTCGTTTCGGAGGCCAACCCCAACGGCGCAGCGAACATGCTTGCTGCATGCAACGCCATGCCGCGCAGGAGCACCCGCACCGCGACCAAAGAAAAACCCCGCCGGAGCGGGGTTTTCGTGTTGCCCTGGATTTCCGGCGCGTTGAGCGGCAGCCTTGCCGCTCGAACGCGCCGAGTTGATCCATCGCCGCGCAGCGGCGAGGGATAACTCAGAAGTCCATGCCGCCCATGCCGCCCATGCCGCCGGGGGCGCCGCCGTGGCTGTGCTCTTCCTTCTTCGGCAGCTCGGCCACCATCGCCTCGGTGGTGATGGCCAGGCCGGCCACGGAGGAGGCGTACTGCAGCGCGGAGCGGGTGACCTTGGTCGGGTCCAGGATGCCCATTGCGACCATGTCGCCGAACTCGCCGGTGGCAGCGTTGTAGCCGAAGTTGCCCTTGCCTTCCTTCACCTGGTTGACGATGACGGACGGCTCGGCGCCGGCGTTGAACACGATCTCGCGCAGCGGCGCTTCCAGCGCGCGGCGGGTGATGGCGATGCCGAGGTTCTGGTCCTCGTTGTCGCCCTTCAGGTTCTCGACGGCCTTCAGCGCACGGATCAGTGCCACGCCACCGCCGGGGACCACGCCTTCCTCGACCGCCGCACGGGTGGCGTGCAGGGCGTCTTCGACGCGCGCCTTCTTTTCCTTCATCTCGACTTCGGTGGCGGCACCGACCTTGATCACGGCCACGCCGCCGGCCAGCTTGGCCACGCGCTCCTGCAGCTTCTCGCGGTCGTAGTCGGAGGAGGTCTCCTCGATCTGCGCCTTGATCTGCTTGATGCGCGACTGGATCTTCTCCGCCTCGCCGGCGCCGTCGATGATGGTGGTGTTTTCCTTGGTGATCACCACGCGCTTGGCGCGGCCCAGGTCGTTGATGGTGGCCTTCTCCAGCTGCAGGCCCACTTCCTCGGAGATCACCTGGCCATTGGTCAGGATCGCGATGTCCTCGAGGATCGCCTTGCGGCGGTCACCGAAGCCCGGCGCCTTGACGGCGGCGACCTTGACGATGCCGCGGATGGTGTTGACCACCAGCGTGGCCAGCGCCTCGCCCTCGACTTCCTCGGCCACGATCAGCAGCGGCTTGCCGGCCTTGGCGACGGCTTCCAGCACGGGCAGCAGCTCGCGCACGTTGGAGACCTTCTTGTCGTGGATCAGGATGTACGGGTCGTCCAGCTCGACCTGCTGGCTCTGCTGGTTGTTGATGAAGTACGGCGACAGGTAGCCGCGGTCGAACTGCATGCCCTCGACCACGTCCAGCTCGTTGTCCAGGCCCGAGCCTTCCTCGACGGTGATCACGCCTTCCTTGCCGACCTTCTTCATCGCAGTGGCGATGATGTCGCCGATGGCGGCGTCGGAGTTGGCGGAGATGGTGCCGACCTGGGCGATCGCCTTGTCGTCGGCGGTCGGCTTGCTGAGGTTCTTCAGCTCGCCGACGGCGGCGATCACGGCCTTGTCGATGCCGCGCTTCAGGTCCATCGGGTTGATGCCGGCGGCGACGGCCTTCAGGCCCTCGCGGATGAACGCCTGCGCCAGCACGGTGGCGGTGGTGGTGCCGTCACCGGCGTTGTCGGAGGTCTTCGAGGCGGCTTCCTTGACGATCTGGGCGCCCATGTTCTCGTAGGCGTCGGCGAGCTCGATCTCCTTGGCCACGGACACGCCGTCCTTGGTGATCGTGGGGGCGCCGAAGCTCTTCTGCAGCACGACGTTGCGGCCCTTCGGGCCGAGCGTGACCTTGACGGCATTGGCGAGCGTGTTCACGCCCTTGAGGATGCGCGAGCGGGCGTCTTCGCCGAAACGGACTTCTTTAGCGGCCATAAAATTTTTCCTTGAAAAATTTTGAAATAAGTAAAGGTTTGTTGCAGCAGGTCACCGAACCTCACCGCGTGCGCGCTTCAACGCGCTCGACCGGGTTCGGCCGAAGGCATCAGCCCTCGATCACCGCCACGATGTCGTCTTCCTTCAGGAAGACCAGCTCTTCGCCGTCGATCTTGATTTCCTGGCCGGCGTACTTGCCGAACAGCACCACGTCGCCGGCCTTCAGCGACATCGGGCGCACCTTGCCGTCGCTCATGATCAGGCCGGTGCCGGCGGCGATGACCTTGCCGCGGGTGGGCTTCTCGGTGGCGCTGTCGGGGATGACGATGCCGCCGGCGGAGACGCGCTCTTCTTCGAGACGCTTGACGATGACGCGATCATGCAACGGACGCAGTGTGCTCATGGAGGACTCCAGCTGACTTGAGTTGTTGATGGACAAGGCTTTCAAGACCCGGACCGGCGATCTTGTTAGCACTCGAAGTGGATGAGTGCCAATTTTACGGGTATGCGACCCCGCTGCAAGAGCTGGGCGAACGGGGAATGCAACAGCTTATTGGGCGGGCCGGACTCCGTTTCAAGGGCTGGCCGCCAAATCGCCATGGCCACGCACCATCGGCGCGACCCGGGTACGCTTCGGGCATGACCGATCCCGCCGCCGTGCTGCTCTGCTATTGCACCTGCCCCGATGCCGCCAGCGCACAGGCCATCGCCGAGGCGCTGGTCGGCGAACGGCTGGCCGCCTGCGTCAACCGCCTGCCCGGCATGCACTCCACCTATCGCTGGCAGGGCGCAGTGAGCCAGGACCGCGAGGAACTGCTGCTGATCAAGACTACCGCCGCCCGTTTCGACGCGTTGCGAACCCGCCTGCTCGAACTGCACCCGTACGAGCTGCCCGAGCTGGTCGCGGTGCCGGTGGCACGCGGCCACGCGGCCTACCTGGACTGGGTGCGCGCGGCGACCGGCGAGGCGCCGCAAGACTGCTGACAGCGGTTGGCAGTGGCAGGGCGTCACACTGCGTGCTTGCCCACTGCGCCTCTCCCAAGATGAAAAAGATCGACTACGCCGTGCTGTTGTCGCTGGGCGCCCTGTGGGGCGGCTCGTTCCTGTTCATGCGGATGGGCGCCGGCGCCTTCGGCGCGCTGCCGCTGGCCGGGCTGCGCGCGATCGGCGCGGCGCTTTGCTTCCTGCCGCTGCTGGCCTCGCGCGCGCGGCTCGCCGAATGGCGCGCGCACTGGTGGCCGATCGCGGTGGTCGGGCTGACCAACTCGGCGCTGCCATTCGTGCTGTTCACCTTTGCCACGCGCAGCCTGCCGGCCGGACTGGCCTCGATCATCGACGGCATGACGCCGATGTTCGCCGCGCTGATCGGCTGGCTGTGGCTGGGCCAGCGGCTGGACGCCTGGCGCGGCGCCGGGCTGGCGACCGGCTTCGCCGGCGTGGTCTGGCTGGCCGAGGGCAGCCTCGCGCTGGGGCCGGGCGCGGGCGCCGCGCTGCTGGCCGGCGTCGCCGCCACCGCGCTGTACGGCTACGCGGTGCATTACACCCACCTTCGCCTGACCGGGGTGACGCCACTGGTGGTGACGGTGGGCAGTCACATGGTCGCCGCGCTGCTGCTGCTGCCGACCACGCTGCTGGCGTGGCCCACGCAGCCGCCGCCGCTGCAGGCCTGGCTGGCCGCCGCGGGGCTGGCGGTGCTGTGTACGGCGCTGGCCTACGTGCTGTTCTTCTGGGTGCTGGCGCGGGTCGGCGCGACGCGGATCATGGTGATCCCCTACCTGATTCCCGCGTTCGGCGTGCTGTGGGGCGCGCTGCTGCTGGACGAGCCGGTGAGCGCCCGCCTGCTCGGCGGCTGCGCGGTGATCCTGCTGGGCACCGCGCTCACCACCGGTTTGATCGGCGGCAGTCGGCGCAACCCGGCGCTCGCCGCCGAGGAGCGCTGAACCGCGCCCCGCGCGCGGCGCATCACGGCGAACGGCCCGCGGCGAGCAGCGGACGCACGGCGCCGGCCAGGTCCGCCGGAGCAACGAGTCGGCGCACGACTCGCCCCTGCGCATCGGCCAGCAGCACGGTGGGCACCTGCATCACGCCGAAGCGGCGAAACAGCGCGCCATCGGCATCCAGCGCGAGCGGCATGCCGACACGGTGCTCGTCGCGCCAACGCACCAGGTCGTCACGATTGGCCCACAGCCCCGAGCTGATGCCGATCCAGCGCACCGATCCGCGCCGCGACAGGGCCGTCATCTGCTCGCGCACAGCGCGGCAGCGGTCGGCCAGCACGGGCCGGCTGTCGGCCAGGTACGACTCGCACCACGGCGAGAGGAAAACCAGCACGGTCGGCCGCCGGTCGGCGGTATCAGCCAGGCGGAACGCGGCGCCGTCCAGGGTGGTCAGCTGCAGCGCCGGCAGGCGTCCGCCCACCGCGACCGCTGACGGCGGCGGTGGCGCCTTGGCGCCGGCGGCGACCGGCCGGGCAGGCGCCTGGCGCGCCGCCTGCAGGGCGGCATCGAGCCTTGCATCGGCCATGTGCCCCACGTAGGCGATGCGCCCGTCACGGCCGATCACCACGTGCTGCGGCGTCACCCGCAGGTTGAACGCCGCGCCCAGCGTGCCGTCCGCGTCGAACACGATCGGCATCTTCAACCCCGCCTTGCGGCGGTACGTGCGCACCGCGTCCACGCTGTCGTCGAAGCCGACGTCGATCGCGATCACCGCCAGCTCCGGGCCGGCCTGCTCGAACGTGCGCTCCAGGTGCGGCATCTGCTCGCGGCAAGGCACGCACCAGGTGGCCCAGAACTTCAGATAGACGGCTTTGCGGCCATACAACCCCGCCAGGTCGATGACCTTGTCGTCGATCGTCTTCAGCGTCAGCGGTGGCGCGGGCGAACCCACCAGGCCGCGCCCGGCCGCCTCCGCCCGCTGCTGGCCGGTTTCGGCCCGAGAGGGCGCGCACACCCACGGCAACAGCAACAGCAGCAACACGGCAAAACGGTTCACGGCAGTCTCCACGAGCGGGGTGCTGCATGCTCGCGGTTCTGCGGCGGCGCCAGAAGAGCCACTTCGTGGCAAAACGGGGGAGCCACGCCGAAAGTGGACCGGCGAAATTGGCCGCATGTGGTCCTCGCGCCGCGTCACGGCCACGCCTACCCTGCGTCCGGCGGCCGGCGGAAGACACGAGGCCGCAGCCGGCGAACCCGCCCATCCGCTGGGTCATAATGTCCACCTGCCTGTCCCCACGGGCCCAAGTTGCTGGAGTCGTGATGTCAACGTTGTCTCTCGGCCGACTGGCCACCCGCCTGCCCGTGCTTGCCTTCCTGTTGCTGAGCCTGCTGCTCAGTGCGCCGCCCGCACCGGCACAGGACACCGCCGACCTGCTGCCGGTGACCGAGGCGTACAAACTGAGCGCCGACGTCACCACCCCGGGCGTGCTGAAGCTGCACTGGACCATTGCCCCGGACTACTACCTTTACCGCGGCCGCATGAAGTTCAAGGGCGGCGACGGTGTCACCCTCGGCGAAGCGCAGCTACCGGACGGCAAGAAGCACCACGACGAATACCTCGGCGACGTGGAGACCTATCACCACGGCGTCGACGCCAGCATCCCGTACACGCTCGCCGCCGGCACCACGCGGCTGCAACTGAGCGTGCAGTATCAGGGCTGCCACGAGGTCGACCCGAAGATCTGCTACCCGCCGCATACCGAGCACCTCGACCTGCCGCTGCCGGCCGGCGCCGGCGCTGCGGCCACGCCCGCTGCCGGCAATGCCCTGAGTGCGGCGCTCAGCCAGCTTGGCAGCAACACCGGCGCAACGACGGTGGGCGCGCCGCTGCCGGCCGAGCAGGCGTTCCGCTTCGAGGCGCTGGCGCAGGGGCCGCGACAGCTGCTGCTGCGCTGGACCATGCCCAAGGGCTACTACCTGTACCGCGACCAGACCACGCTGAAGCTCGCCGACGCCGCCGGCCTCACGCTGAAACCCGCATGGCCGGCCGGCACCGCGCACCGTGACGAACACTATGGCGAGGTCACCGTGTACTTCGACCAGGTCGAGCTGCCGGTGACGCTGGAAGGCGACTTGGCCGGCCGCCAGCGGCTCACCCTGCAGGCGAGCTTCCAGGGGTGCCAGGACGGCGGCCTGTGCTATCCGCTGATGACGCGCGCGGTGGACATCGATCTGGGCAGCGATGCGGTGGCGTCCGGCGCCGTGGCGCCGGAACTGCCGCCGGCCGATCTCGCCGGCGGTCCATTGCAGATCAGCCTGGTCGCCGCGCTGCTGCTCGCGCTGGGCGGCGGCCTGGTGCTGAACCTGATGCCATGCGTGCTGCCGGTGCTGTCGATCAAGGCGGTCAGCGTGCTCGAGAGCGGCGAAAGCCGTGCCACCGCACGCCGCCACGCGCTGTTCTACACCGCCGGCGTGCTGTGCAGCTTCACCGCGCTGGGCCTGGGCATCCTCTCCCTGCGCGCGGCGGGGCACGCGCTGGGCTGGGGCTCGCAACTGCAGCAGCCGCTGCTGGTCGGCGCGCTGGCCTGCGTGATGCTGGCGGTCGGCCTGTCGATGTCCGGCGTGGTGCAGTTCGGCGCCTCGCTGGGCAATACCGGCGCCGGCCTCGCCGCCCGTTCCGGTCCGGCCGGGGACTTCTTCACCGGCGTGCTGGCGGTGGTGGTGGCCAGCCCGTGCACCGCGCCGTTCATGGGCAGCGCGCTGGCGTATGCGTTCGCCGCGCCGATGCTGTCCGCGCTGCTGGTGTTCCTGGCGCTGGGCGCGGGACTGGCACTGCCGTTCCTGCTGATCGGTTTCGTACCGGCGCTGGCGCGCCTGCTGCCGAAACCCGGGCGCTGGATGGAAACGCTGAAGCAGGTACTGGCGTTCCCGATGTATCTCACCGCAGCATGGCTGGTGTGGGTGCTGGCGAACCAGCGCGGCGCCGACGCGGTCGGCCTGGTGCTGGTGGCAATGGTGCTGCTGGCCATGACGCTGTGGTGGTTCGAGCGCAGCCGCACGCGCGGCGCCGCCAGCAAGGTCGCGGTGGCGATACTGGCGCTTGCCACGCTGGCGCCCATGTATCTGCTGGCGCATGTGCCGCCGCCAGCGGCGGCCGCCACGGCCGAAGAAGGCGTGGTCGCCTACAGCCCGCAGAAACTGGCCGAGCTGCGCGCGGCCGGCACGCCGGTATTCGTCGACATGACCGCCGACTGGTGCGTCACCTGCAAGGCGAACGAGCACGCGGTGCTGGACACGCCGGCGTTCCGCGACCTGCTGCAGCGCACCGGCGCGGTCTACATGAAGGGTGACTGGACCGACGTCAATCCGGCCATCAGCGCCTTCCTGCAGGAATACCACTCGCCCGGCGTGCCGCTGTACGTGGTGTTCCCGAAAAACGGCGGCCCGGGCCGGCAGCTGTCCACCGTGCTGACGTCCTCGCTGGTCGAGCAGGCGCTGACGGAAGCGGCGCGCTGATGCGTGGCCGCGACCATTGGCTGATCCTCGGCCTGGCGGTGCTGGCCGCCGCGCTCGGTGGCTACGCACAACACCGCCACCGGCCGCTCGATACGCCATCGCCAAGCCTGCTCGGCCAGGCGCTGCCGCCGCTCGTGCTGAGCGACCTCGACGGCAGAGCGCACCGGCTGGCCGACTACCGCGGGCGCCGCGTGCTGCTGAACTTCTGGGCCAGCTGGTGCGCACCGTGCCTGCGGGAAATGCCGGCGCTGGCCGAGGCCCAGGCCAAGTTCGGCGAACAGGGAGCGATCGTGGTGGGAATCGCGATGGATGAGCCGCTGCACGTTCGCGCCTTTTTGGCCGCACATCCAGTGAACTACCCCATCCTGATGGGCGAGATGGGCCCGCCAAGCACCTCGCTGAAACTGGGCAATACGCGTCAGGTACTGCCTTATAGCGTGCTGATCGGCGCCGATGGGCGCATTTTGGCCGCCCACGCCGGGCCGCTCTCCGCCGGGCAGCTGACGGAGTGGCTGGCCCCGGCGCCAAGCGGGCGTTGACATACGCCTACGCACGGAAACGCGATACTTCTCCGTCAAACATCGCCGATCTGCAGCGAACTGGACAAGATTCCCGACTGCGCGCACACTGCGCCGGGTTCCGGGGCCTCCGGACGCTGGCTGGACGATGCCGTGGCGAAAATCCTGGTCCTGCACGGACCCAACCTCAACCTGCTGGGCGCCCGCGAGCCGCAGATCTACGGCCGCGAAACGCTGGCCGACATCAACCAGCAGCTGGCCGAGCGCGCGCGCGCGGCGGGGCACGAGCTGGTCTGGTTCCAGTCCAACGCCGAGCACGAGCTGATCGGGCGCGTCCACCAGGCCCGCGACGACCGCACCGCGATGATCCTGTGCAACGCCGGTGCGTTCACCCATACCAGCATTGCGCTGCGCGACGCGTTCGCCGCGACCGCGATACCGTTCATCGAGGTGCACCTGACCAACGTGTTCGCCCGCGAGCCGTTCCGCCACCACTCCTATTTGTCCGACATCGCGCTCGGCGTGATCTGCGGCTTCGGCGGCGACAGCTACCGGCTGGCGCTGGACGCGGCGCTGCAGCGGCTGCCGGCCGGCGCCGCTCCCTGACGCCCGGCCGCGCGGCCACATCCCTTTCACTCCCAGCCGCCCCAACGGTGGCACGACTGACCAAAGGCTGATCCGATGGATTTGCGCAAAATCAAGAAGCTGATCGACTTGCTCGAGGAATCCAACCTCGCCGAACTGGAAATCAAGGAGGGCGAGGAAGTCGTGCGTCTGTCGCGCGTGCCGAAAAACGCCGCGCCCGTGGCTGCGGCCGCGCCGGCGGCGGCGCCGATCGCCGCGGTGGCCGTGCCCGCGCCGGCGGCCGCTGCACCGGCAGCCGAAGCTGCGGTCGCCGATGCCCTGCCCGCCGGCCACGTGGTGAAGGCGCCGATGGTCGGCACGTTCTACGCCTCGGCCACGCCGGGCACGCCGGCCTTCGTCAAGGTCGGCCAGCAGGTCAAGGCCGGCGAGACGCTGGGCATCATCGAGGCGATGAAGATGTTCAACCAGATCGAGGCCGACGTGGCCGGCACGGTGCAGGCCATCCTGGTCGAGAACGGCCAGCCGGTGGAATTCGACGAACCCATGTTCGTGATCGCCTGAGGCCGCCCGGATGCTTGAGAAGGTCGTCATCGCCAATCGCGGCGAAATCGCGTTGCGTGTGCTGCGCGCCTGCCACAGCCTGGGCATCAAGACGGTGGCGGTGCACTCCACCGTCGATCGCAACCTGAAGCATGTCGGCCTGGCCGACGAGTCGATCTGCATCGGTCCCGGGCCGTCGGTCGACAGCTATCTCAACATTCCGCGGATCATCGCGGCAGCGGAGATCACCGACGCCCAGGCGATCCACCCTGGCTACGGCTTCCTGTCCGAGCGCGCCGACTTCGCCGAGCAGGTGGAGCAGTCCGGCTTTGTCTTCATCGGCCCCACGGCCGAGGTGATCCGCCTGATGGGCGACAAGGTCGAGGCGATCCGCGCAATGAAGGCGGCCGGCGTGCCGTGCGTGCCCGGTTCCGGTGGCCCGCTCGGCGAGGACGTGGACGAGAACATGCGCATCGCGCGCGAGATCGGCTACCCGGTGATCATCAAGGCCGCCGGCGGCGGCGGCGGCCGCGGCATGCGCGTGGTGCGCACCGAGGCGCACCTGGGCAACTCCATCGCGATGACCAAGCAGGAAGCCAAGGCGGCGTTCGGCAACGATCAGGTCTACATGGAGAAGTTCCTGGAGAATCCTCGCCACGTGGAAGTCCAGGTGCTCGCCGACGGCCAGGGCAACGCGATCCACCTGGGCGAGCGCGACTGCTCGATGCAGCGCCGCCACCAGAAAGTGGTGGAGGAAGCGCCGGCGCCAGGCATCACCCCGGAAGTGCGCGCGCAGATCGGCAAGGTCTGCGTCGACGCCTGCCTGCGCATCGGCTACCGCGGCGCCGGCACGTTCGAGTTCCTGTACGAGAACGGCCGCTTCTACTTCATCGAGATGAACACGCGCATCCAGGTCGAGCACCCGGTGACCGAGTTCATCACCGGCGTGGATCTGGTGCGCGAGCAACTGCTGATCGCCGGCGGCGAGAAGCTGTCGATCCGCCAGGAGGACGTCGCCATCACCGGCCACGCGATCGAGTGCCGCATCAACGCCGAGGACCCGGACACCTTCATGCCCAGCCCCGGCACGGTGAAGCGCTTCGAGGCACCGGGCGGCCCCGGCGTGCGCGTCGACACCCACCTGTACGACGGTTACCGCATCCCGCCGAACTACGACTCGATGATCGGCAAGCTGATCGTGTATGGCCCCGACCGCGCCACCGCGATCGCGCGCATGCGCCTGGCGCTGGCCGAGACGGTGATCGAGGGTGTCAAGTGCAACATCCCGCTGCAGCAGCGGATCATGGCTGACGTCGGCTTCCAGCACGGCGGCCAGAACATCCACTATCTCGAGAAGCGGATGGCCGAGCAGAAGGAAAAGAACGCCGTGACGAGTGGCGAGTAGCCGGCAGCCGCCCTGCCGCTCGCCTCTCCTTTCCCTTCGCTCACGCCAACCCATGCCTTTCCTCGAACTCTCCCTGGTCGTGCGCGTCGAACAGCAGCCGCGCGCGGAAGAAGCGCTGCAGGACCTCGGCGCGCTGTCGATCACGCTGCGCGACGCCGATGCGGAAACGCCGGACGAGCAGGCGATCTTCGAGCCGGGCGTGGGCGAGCTGCCGTTGTGGCCCACGATCACGCTCAACGCGCTGTTCGACGAACACACCGACCGGCGCGGCCTCGCCGCCGCGCTGGGCGAACTGCTGCCGTGGCTCGAACCGGATCAGCTGAACTTCACCGAGATCGCCGACCAGGACTGGGAACGCGCCTGGATGGATCAGTTCCAGCCGATGGCGTTCGGCCGGCGGCTGTGGATCTATCCGTGGAACATCGAGCCGCCGGCGGACGATGATCGCGTCGTCGTGCGCCTTGACCCCGGCCTCGCCTTCGGCAGCGGCACCCACCCGACCACCGCGCTGTGCCTGGAATGGCTGGACAGCCTCAACCTCGTCGGCAAGACCATCACCGACTACGGCTGCGGCTCGGGCATCCTGGCCATCGCCGCGCTGAAGCTGGGCGCCGCCAGCGCGGTCGGCGTCGACAACGATCCGCAGGCGCTCATTGCCTCGCGCGACAACGCCGAGCGCAACGGCGTGGCCGACCGCCTCGCGCTGTTCCTGCCGGAGGATTTCGACGCCACGGTTGCCGACGTCTTCATCGCCAACATCCTCGCCGGCCCGCTCGGCGACCTGGCTCCCCGCTTCGCCGCCGCCGCGAAGCCCGGCGCGCCGTTCGCCATTTCCGGCATCCTTGTCGGTCAGCAGGACGAATTGCTGCAGCGCTACGCCGAGTGGTTCGACGAGCTGCGCGTGGACACGCGCGAGGACTGGGTGCGCATCAGCGGGCGACGCCGCCGCTGAGCGCCTGGCCGAGGTCGCCGCGGTTGCCGTGCGGAGCGTCAGGCATGCGCCGAAACCGCCGCGACCACCCCTGCTAAGCTTGCCGGGTATCGACCCGCAACGGCCCGCATGTATACCCAGTGTCCCGAATGCCTGTCCGTGTTTTCGCTTGACGCGCAGACGCTGGCGCAGGCGCACGGCCACGTCGTGTGCGGGCATTGCGAAGCCGGCTTCGACAGCCTCGCCACGCTCGCCGAGCAGCTGCCGCCGGAGCCGTTCGTCGAGCTGCTGCTGAACCAGCCCGCGCTGGAGCCGCCACGACTGGACCTGGTGGTCTATCGACCGCGTCCCGAACCGCCGGCGGTCGTCGTCGCCGATGCGGCGGTCGTCGCGACGCCGGGGCCCGCCGTCGAGGATTTTTCGCAACTGGTGTTCGCGCCGCGCTTCGCCCGCGAGCCGCAGGTGCCGCCGCGCGGGCGGGCGGCCCGACCCAGCCGGCGGCACCTGCACTCGTCCGGCGAACGGCACTGGCCGTGGATGGTGGCCTGCCTGGCGCTCACGCTGTCGCTCGCCGCGCAGCTGGCCTGGGCCAAGCGCGACGAGCTGATCCGTCAGCCTGCCGTGGGCCACTGGCTGCGCGGCGCTTGCGCCATGCTTGGCTGCGAACTGCCGCTGGTCGCCGCGCCGCGGCTGCTGCGCGTGCTGGCCAGCAACGTGCAGGCCCACCCCAGCGTCGCCGGCGCGCTGATGATCAGTGCCAGCGTGCGCAACGATGCCGCCTTCGCCCAGCCCTGGCCGGTGTTGACGGTCACCCTGTCCGACGCGCAGGGCCAGCGCATCGCCATGCGCCGGCTGCAACCGGCGGAGTACCTGGACGACGCCACCATCCAGCGCCATGGCCTGGCGCCTGGCGGCAGCGCCGTACTGCTGCTGGAGGTGGAGGATCCGGGCGACAAGGCGGTGGCGTTCGAGCTGGGTTTCGAATAATGACGTGTGCGGTACTTAAAATTGTCGGCCCGCGCGGGTAGACTCGACCGCTCGCGCCGACATGTCTGACGGCATGCAACAGACGCCGCGACACGCAAGACCAGCCATAACCATGAGCAGCGACCGATGCAGTCGCCGCTGTGCACGCGAGGGAAAATGTCCGTGAATGCCGTAAGACTGCCTGCTGCCGAGGCCGCAAAACAGGCCTCGTTGCAGGGCACGGGTTCGTCCGGCGCCAGCCTCCAGGGGCAGAGTGCGTTGAGCGAATGCGTCACCCGCATGGTGCGCCGCTACCTTGCCGACATCGGCGACACCGAATGCGCCGAAGGCCTGCATGCGCTGGTGCTGCGCGAGGTCGAGGTGCCGCTGCTGCGCGAGGTACTGGCATTCCACGATGGCAACCAGAGCCGCGCCGCCAGCGCGCTCGGCATCAACCGCGCCACCTTGCGCAAGAAGCTGGCCGCGCACGGCCTGCTGTAACCCTCCCGCAGCCGCCCATCATCCGGACGGCTATAATGAGCGGCTTTCCCGTCCTGGAAACCCGCTCATGTCTGCCCCCCAGCTCGTCCCGGTCCGTCGCGCCCTGCTCAGTGTTTCCGACAAGAGCGGGTTGATCGAACTGGGCCGGCGGCTGGCCGCGAAGGGCATCGAGCTGCTTTCCACCGGCGGCAGCGCGAAGGCATTGCGTGCGGCCGGCATCGCGGTCACCGAGGTCAGCGAGCTCACCGGCTTCCCCGAGATCATGGACGGCCGCGTGAAGACGCTGCATCCGAAAGTCCATGGCGCCCTGCTCGGCCGCCGCGGCACCGACGATGCGGTGATGGCGGAGCTGGGCATCGCACCGATCGACCTGCTGGTGCTCAACCTCTACCCGTTCGAGAGCACGGTGGCGAAGCCCGATTGCACGCTGGAACAGGCGATCGAGAACATCGACATCGGCGGCCCGGCGATGCTGCGCTCGGCGGCAAAGAACTGGAACGACGTGGGCGTGCTGACCTCGCCCGACCAATACGAGGGCGCCCTGGCCGAGATCGAGAGCCAGGGCGGCCTCACTCGCGCCACCCGCTTCAGGCTGGCGGTGGCCGCATTCAACAACGTGTCCAGCTACGACGGCGCGATCAGCGACTACCTGTCCGGGCTGGAGCTCAACGACACGCAGGACGCGATCGCCGGCCACGCCGCCTTCCCCGGCCAGGTCAACGGCCGCTTCGTGAAACTGATGGACCTGCGCTACGGCGAGAACCCGCATCAGCGCGCGGCGTTCTACCGCGACCTGTACCCGGCGCCGGGGACGCTGGCCACCTTCCGCCAGCTGCAGGGCAAGGAGCTGTCGTTCAACAACATCGCCGACGCCGATGCGGCGTGGGAATGCGTGCGCAGCTTCGTCAAGCCGGCCTGCGTGATCGTCAAGCACGCCAACCCGTGTGGCGTGGCGGTGAGCCCGGACGGCATCGGCAAGGCCTATGATCTCGCCTTCCAGACCGATCCCACCTCGGCCTTCGGCGGCATCATCGCGTTCAACCGCGAAGTCGACGGCGCCACCGCGAAGGCGATCATCGAACGCCAGTTCGTCGAAGTGGTGCTGGCGCCGGCCTATGCGGATGACGCACTGACGGCCTTCCACAAGAAGGGCAACGTGCGCGTGCTGGTGATCCCGGCGCCGGCTGGCGGCGACCTGCGTGCGGCGCATCCCGGCATGAACTCCAAGCGGGTCGGTTCCGGCCTGCTGCTGCAGAGCGCCGACACCGGCATGATCAGCGCCGCGGACCTGAAGGTGGTCACCCGCAAGGCACCCACCGAGGCGCAGATCCACGACCTGATCTTCGCCTGGAAGGTGGCCAAGTTCGTCAAGTCCAACGCCATCGTCTACGCGCGCGACCGCCAGACCATCGGCATCGGCGCCGGCCAGATGAGCCGCGTCTACAGCGCGAAGATCGCCGGCATCAAGGCCGCCGACGAGAAGCTCGAGGTGCGCGGCTCGGTGATGGCCAGCGACGCGTTCTTCCCGTTCCGCGACGGCATCGACGCCGCCGCCGCGGCGGGCATCAGCGCGGTGATCCAGCCCGGCGGGTCGATGCGCGACGCCGAGGTGATCGCCGCTGCGGACGAGCACGGCATGGCGATGGTGTTCACCGGCATGCGCCACTTCCGCCACTGACGCCGCGCGCTGTGTAGGAGCCCGCTCGCGGGCGATGCTCTTTTCACGGGATTCGGGATTCGGGATTCGTAAAAGCAAAGAGCATCGCCCGCCGGCGGGCTCCTACACGCCCTGTAGAAGTCGCGCGTGCCACGCTCGGACCAAGTCCGGGGACATGGCCATGCGTTACGAACTGTATTACTGGACCGGCATCCAGGGCCGCGGCGAGTTCGTGCGGCTGGCGCTGGAAGACGCCGGCGCCAGCTACGTCGACGTGGCCCGCGAGGAGGGTGACGACGCCATCGTGCGCTACCTCGATGGCGTGCACGAGGGTGCGCTGCCGTTCGCGCCGCCGTTCCTCAAGGCCGGCCGCCTGCTGATCGCGCACACCGCGAACATCCTGCAGTACCTCGGCCCGCCGCTCGGCCTGGTGCCGGAAAGCGAGGGCCGGCGGCTGTACGCGCACCAGCTGCAGCTGACCATCACCGACCTGGTCGCCGAGGTGCACGACTCGCACCATCCTATCGCCAGCAGTCTGTACTACGAGGACCAACGCGTGGAGGCGCGGCGCCGTGCGGCCGACCTGCGCGCGACGCGGCTGCCGAAATACCTCGACTACTTCGAGCAGGTGCTGGAACGCAGCGGCGGACAACACGCGCTGCACGGGCACTCCTACGTCGACCTTTCGCTGTTCCAGCTGCTCAGCGGGCTGGAGTATGCGTACCCGCGCACCATGCAGCACCTCGACCACCGCTTGCCGCTGCTGCAGGCGCTGAAACAACGGGTGGCCGACCGGCCGCGCATCGCGGCCTACCTGGCCTCGCCGCGGCGGTTGCCGTTCAACGAGAACGGCATCTTCCGCCACTATCCGGAGCTGGACGAGCCGGCTTGAGGCCGCCGGCGCCTCAATGGCCGTTGTCGGCCGGCGGCGTCTCGCTGGCGTTCCCGGCCGGCGGCCGGCTCTTGCCCCACTCCAGCACCTTGTACATCACCGGCCCCACCGGCTTCTGGCCGTGCTCGTCGACCAGCCGGCCCTGCGGATCGACCATGTAGGTCTGCTGGATGCCGTTCTTCGGCGTGATCACCACCATGTAGACGCGGCCGCTGCGGCTGTATTCCTGGATGCTGTTGTCGCCTTCCTGGCGGATCCGCACTTCCGGCGGCGCCTGCTCGCGCCCGCCCGGCGCGCTGCCCTCGTCGCGCATCGCGGGCAGCGCCTGCGGCTTCAGGTCCAGCGCCTGGCCGGACGCGGCCGGCGCGGCGTGCGTCGAGCGCTGCCTGACCGCCGGCTTGGCCGCGGGTTCGACTGCCTTCACGCCCGGGTCGTTGATCCCCGGCGGCGGCGGCACGCTCGCCGACGGGGCGGACTGCGCCAGCACGCTGGAGGAGAACAGGACGCTGGCGGCGACCAGCAAGGCAGCGGTTTTCATGGCGGCAACCTCGTTTGGGGAGCGCAGCATAACAGTGCCGTCGGCGGCCGGTGGTGAAGCGCGACGTTTCGCCGTGCATGCGAGAATGCACGGAGATGTCGACTCAAGCGAAGCACACCATGCCCAAACTCGTCCTGATCGACGGCTCGTCCTATCTGTACCGCGCGTTCCACGCGCTGCCGCCGCTCTCCAACGCACGCGGCGAGCCCACCGGCGCGCTGTTCGGCGTGGTCAACATGCTGCGCGCCACCTTGAAGGCGAACCCCGATTACCTGGCCTTCGTCAGCGACGCGCCCGGCCCCACCTTCCGCGATGCGCTGTACGCCCAGTACAAGGCGAACCGCCCGCCGATGCCCGACGACCTGCGCTGCCAGGTCGAGCCGATGCTGGCGATCGTGGGCGCGCTGGGATTCCCGATCCTGCGCGTGGACGGCGTGGAGGCCGACGACGTGATCGGCACGCTGGCCCTGCAGGCGCACGCGCTCGGCATCGAGGTGGAGGTTTCCACCAGCGACAAGGACATGGCGCAGCTGGTCGGCCCGCACGTCACCCTGGTCAACACCATGA
>Ga0209916_1000955_pt1 | contig 33035 bp, 33 predicted proteins | sample ThiBio_1000_plan_FD_183956 | JGI IMG/M metagenome (GOLD analysis project Ga0209916, IMG submission 183956) | Wastewater bioreactor microbial communities from Cape Town, South Africa - Thiocy_solids_2 (SPAdes) | ecosystem: Engineered > Bioreactor > Thiocyanate-remediating > Anaerobic-Aerobic ... | reverse complement strand
CCTGCGGATGCAGGCTGAGCGCTGCGCGCCCAGATCCGGGCACCCGGCAAGCCGGGCGCTGCTCGGGGTGCCCTCGTGGGCGTGCCGGTCATGGCTGTGAGGTTCGGCGCTGCGCGCCGAACCGAGCCGGTGGGGGTGCCGGGGTCATCGGCGGATGCTGCCGACGAGCTCGAGCAGGGGTAGCAGCAGGTCCGCTCCCCCGTTCGAGCTCGCGGCCGCGATGACGAGGCCGGCAGCGCAGACCCACGCGAGGATGCGGGTGAGCTCTCGTGCGAGGTCGGCGATAGCCCGAGCGGTGCGGGTGATGCGGCGGAGGCCGCGGCGAATGCGTTGGTGGTGTGTCACATCCACCATGTACGCGGCGAGCTCAGAGAACCCGCGGGTGTCAGTCGGCGGCGGGGCGAACGCCGACCTGGGCCTTGCTCCGGGTGCGCCGGCGGGGGTTTCGGCGGTAGGAGCTCAGGGGTTTGCGGGGCGCCTCGGCGAGCCACGCTTTGGAGCCGCCGCGGGAGAGCTTGCCTTCGGGCATCTGCACGCGGTACGGGTAGACGTCCTCGAGGATCTCGAGGCGGGCGATGGTGGCGGCGAAGTAGTTGGGGAAGGTGAGGATCTCCGCGGGTGGGAGGTAGTGGCCGTGTGCGTCTTTCAGCCCGCCCTGCAGCATGTTGCGCTGGGCGGTGGCGGAGCGGTCGTGGCGGGCGATGCGCGCCACCATCACGGGTGCGCCGGCGATCTTGATGATCGCGAGGTCGTGGCGGTCGAGCCAGCCCTTGTGTCCCCAGAGGTCAGCGCCCTTCTGCGGGTCGGCGGTGACGATCGCGAGGTTCTGGCGGGCGACGATGAGGTCGGAGTGCTCGAGCTCGAAAGCACCCTGAGGCGGTCGCACGAGGTCGATGACGGCCTGCATCTTGCTGGCAGGCACGCCGTTGCGCACCCACCGGCGGATGGTGCCTTCGCTGACCCCGAGAACCGCGCCGGCGGTGCGTGCGTCGACGTTGCCGCGTCGGTTGTAGCTGCCGAGCGCGGCGCCGAGGATCTGCGAGAGCCGGTGCGCGCCCCAGGCCTGCTCGAGCACGGCGAGATCCGCGTGCTCGGCGGTGCGCCAGAGGGGCGTGGGGTCGGTCATCGTGGTTCTCGGGTGGTGTCAGCCGGCTGCGACGTCGACGCCGCGGTAGATGAGCAGCTGCTGCAGGAAGGGGTGCTCGGTCTGCTTGTAGAGCTTCTTGATCGTGGCAGTGTCGACGGCCGGCACCTGAGCCTTCTCGCTGGTGGCGATGACGGGCAGTGCGAGGTCGTCGTAGATCGCTGTGCGGAGGGCCACGCGATCGCGGAGGTCGATTTCGCGGCCGAGGATCTGCGCGGCCGCGGGCACCGCGGCCCGCTGGGCCTTGGTGAGGGGTCGGGCCTTCACGCGGCCCTTGCCGGTGGTGCTGCCGGCGCGGCGCTCGGCGATGAACTTGTCGGCGTCGGCCTTGTCGAACAGGGGCTGACGGTGCCCTGCGGGGGTGACGGGGCGAGGGAAGTTCTCGAGGCGCTGCGCGTTGGTCTCGCTGGCGTAGGCGTAGATGGTGCGCAGCTGCACGTCGAGCTCTTTGGCGAAGTAGTCGTAACCGACGAGCTCGGCGCCGACGATCTGCTGGACCGGGTTGGTCTTGGCCATGGGGTTCTGCTCCTAGGTGGTGGGGATCTCTCGGTGGCCGTCCTCGGCCATGCGCTGCAGGACGGTGGTGAGCTCGTCCTGGGGGATGTAGAACGTGGTCACGCTCTCGATGTGCTCTTGCAGGTCGGTGAGGAATCGCGCGACCTCCGCGGGATGCAGGCTCATCGCTGCTCCTCGTGGGAGGCGCGGCCGCGGCCGCTCATCGTGGTGGTCATCTGCTGTCCCTCCCTATCCGTGAAAGTTGAGTGCATGTGACATACACAACACTATCCCGGTTCGGGTCGATCGCGCAGCGTCGACGCGCAGCTACGGTGTGGGGCTCAGCGCCACTGCATCCCGTCGACGCCGTGGAATCGCCAGGTGCCGGAGTCGGTGTAGCGGCCTGGCTGGGCGTAGATGCCCTCGAGGTAGCTGAGGGCGCCGGTGTCGCCCCCGTTGCCCCATGCGTCGATGAGGCCGCGCTGCTCGTCGTCGGTGAGGTGGATGTAGCTGTTCCCGTTGCGGTTGTAGCCCATGTCCTGGGGGTCGGCGGACAGTCCCTGCACGCCGTGCACGATGAGGGTGCGGCGATCGCCGGGCAGGGCGGCCTTCGCACGCTTGGCCATCTGCGTGCGGCCGCGCTTGGTGGTGACGGTCTGGCGGGTGCGGTCGGTGAGCTTTTTGAGGAGCTCGGGACGTGGGTTCGAGTCGCCCTTGATCCAGCGCTGGACGGTGCGCTGCGAGACGCCGAGGCGGGCCGCGGCGGTCTTGGTGTCGATGGGGTGACGGTCGCTCTTGCCGGCGTAGAGGTAGCGCAGCATGCTCGCCGGCGAGGAGGAGACGGTGGAGTAGTCCTGGCCGGTGAAGAACCGGAAGAGCGCGTTGCGCTGGGTGATCGCGTCGGAGGCGTTGTGGTCGAGCATCAGAAGATCTCCGAGAGGTCGTTCTTACCCTCGTAGGGGCGTGCCTGGCCGGTGAAGTACTTGGCGTGTTCGTCCAGTGGTGCCGAGCCTTCGTACTTGAAGCTGCCGAGCCCGCGGCCGTAGTGCTCGGGCTTGCCGGGCCAAGAGGCCTCGGCGTCGATGTTGGGGCTGGTGTAGACGAGGGTGTCCTTGCTGATCGCGACGGGCCAGCGGCCGGTGTCGCGGCCGATCTGGAACACGCGGCGCAGGATGTTCGCGCGGGCCTTGGCGATGATGTGGTCGTAGCGGTGGGGGGCGTAGCCGAGGCGGCCGTTGCGGTGCAGGTCGCTGGCCATGATGCCGAGCCCGGAGACGTAGACCTTCTTGAGCAGGTCGCGGGCGATCTGGTCGTTGGGGTTGTCGGTGTCGAGCAGCTGGCGGGCGTCGCGCATGCGCTTCTGCCAGGTGTCGAAGATGCGCCCCTTCTCATGCCACAGATAGGCCTCGTGGATCTCCGGCTCGACGCCGAGCTCCGCGGCGAGCTCCATGGTGGGCGTGGCGACCCAGATGCGGGTGCCGGGGGTGGCCTGTCCGGTCACGCCGCGGGGGCTGAACAGGTTGGGGGTGAGCCAGTGGCCGTCCTCGGGGATGGTGATGTTCCAGTAGCCGGGGAGCTTGGTGAACGGCAGCGGCTCGGGGTGGTGGGTGGGAGATCCAATGCCGACCTCGAGGCCGGCGACGGCGGCGAGGTAGGAGCCGCCGCGGTCGAAGGCGTGCACCCAGCTGTGCTGCTGCTCGTCGGGGGTGAGGGTGCGCTGCCAGTCGAGGTCGGTTTCGGCGTGGCCGGCTTCGCGGAGCACTGCCGGTGACTCGCAGGACTCGAAGAGGCGTTCACGCTCCGTGCGGGGGTGCAGTGCGAATGCGAGATCGAGGCCGGTGCTCGAGGGGGTCTTGCGGTAGGGGAAGCGCAGGGCGGCGCTGAACCGCTGCAGCCGGTCGGCGACGTCGAGCGGGCTGGGGTCGTCGGCGAGGATGACCTGCTGGAACGCCGGCGGCAGCGCGGGCAGGAACCCGATGAGCACGCCGAGCTCTGGGTTGTCGTCGTGCCAGACCTCGATGCTGGGGTCCAGGGAGTCCTTGCCGGAGACCTGGAATCCGGCGGTGCGTGCCTCGGCGATGAACGGGGTGCCGGCGGTGGCTGCCTGCAGCTTCTCGCGGTACTGGAACGCCATCGGGGTGGGCAGCTTGTCGAAGGGAATCCCGAGGGTCAGGGCGTAGTCGCGGGTGATGTAGATCTGGCCGCGCTCGGTGCGCCGCAGCTTGCTCGGGCCGGTGTTGATCTGGGTGCCGAGGGAGAGCTTGGAAGCCAGCAGCGCGACCTGCCCGGCGTGCACGATCGGCTCGTCGAGGTCGACGCGGCTGCCGTCAGGCAGCCACACCCCATCGGTGTGCAGGACGGCGACCGAAGCGCGGAACGCGCCGCGGCGTGCGGCCGGCGCGGCGGCTGCGGGGGCGGGCGCCGGGGCGACGGCGGGGGACGCGGCCGCGGCAGGCGCGACGTCCTCGGCGGGGGACGCGGCCGGGGTGGGCGCGACGTCGTCGGCGGGGGCGGGCGGCTCGTTGGCGAGGTAGGGGTCGGTCGGCGGGTACTCGTCGACGGGCGGCTCCTCGTCGACCGGCGGCTCATCGGTCGGAGCGGTGGGGCCGGAGGGGTCGATGTCGAACAGGCCGGGGTTGGTGTCCGGGTCGGGGTTGCCGTCGCTGTCGGTGGTGGGGTCGTCACCGTCGTTGTCGGAGCCGAGGAGGGCGGACAGCGGCAGATCCCAGACGCGCATCTTCTGGCCGCCGATGCGCCGAGCGCCGGAGCGTTTTCCTTCGTGGTCCTTGGTGAGCCATCCGTGGCTCTCGAAGCTGCTGGCGATGGAGTGGGTGGTCTCGGAGAAGACCTCGTCGGCGCGGCTGGCGACGGTGTTGGCGACGCCGATCGCGACGGAGGGGATGAGGTAGACGCGCTGCGCATCACCCTCCCCCACGATGACGCCGATCCGGGCACCCATGGGGCGCCACTGCGGCATCTCGCCGGCGCTCTGGTTGACCCAGCCGAGGCTGGCTGCGTCGTCGGGGGCGTCGCCGTGCTGGGTGCTCAGGTGCGCCCCGCCGGAGATCAGCGCTTCGCGCAGGAACGCGAGCAGGAGTTCGCCGGCATCGGAGGAAGCGGAGTCCTGCAGCGCGACGGCGTCGTAGATCCCGTCGCGCGCCCAGGCGTAGAACTCGTTGGCCTCGTCGGCGGTGATCGCCCCGTACTCGCGGAGCATCTTGAGCATGATGTAGATCCCGCGGTCGAGGTCGACGGCCATGTTCTCGAGGCGGTTGCGGACGCCGGAGTCGTGGGGAAGGTCGGCGAGGCGGCGTTCCCAGTAGCTGTCGGTGGCCAGCGGCGAGGTCGTGTCACCTTCGATGGCGGCCTGGATCTCCTCGAGCATCTGGTCGCGGCGCTGCGCGACCCAGTGGATCAGCGAGGAGCCGAGCAGGGCGCGGGCGGCGCGGTAGCTGCGGGACTCGAGCCGCGCGAACAGGGCCTTGCCCTTGTCGACGGACTGGGGGTGCAGCGGGATGTTGAGGATGCGGGTGTCGGCGGAGCCGGTCGCGGTGAGCTCGCCCGTGGTGATCAGGTTCGCCTCGATCGGGCGGTCCTCGCGCACTCCGCCGCGCTGCGTGGAGACCTTGCGGCCGGTGGAGTTGAACCGCATGCGTGCGAGCTCGCCGAGGCGGTTCTGCGCCTGCTTGGCGTTGCCGTCCGGGGCGAAGTCATCGATGAGCAGCGGCAGGTGCGAGACGGTGTTCGCGCTGCGGATGAGACCGAGCGCGGAGCCGCCCTTTGCCGAGCCGGAGAGCATCTCCTTGACACCGTGGTAGTGGACGTCGGGGGCGAAGTACTGCACGGCCAGACGGCCGTGGGCGGACTTGAGGGAGGCGCGGCCGCCGACCAGGTGCACGGTGGCGTCGTTGGGCTTGAGCACCGATCCCCAGGACTGGGCGAGCAGCGGGGCGAGCGCGCGGCCGAGCAGCCAGGAGTCCTTGGCCTCGAGGGTGCCCTTCTGCCAGGCGGCGCGGAGCTCGTCGGCATCCGTCGACGGGGCCGGGAGGGCGAAGACGTTGAACAGCGACGGCTTGACCTCGACGTCGTCGATCGCACCCTCGGTGCCGATCGCGCCGGTGGAGTGGACGAAGAACGGCTGTCCCGCCGTGGTGGTGCGCCATCCGAGGGTGGTGTAGACGAGGCTGTTGCTGGCCACGGTCTGGCGGGCTTTGCGGATCGCGTCCCACGCCTGATCCTTGCCGCGGCGGGTGGTGGACTCGATGAGGTTCGGCCAGGGCAGCGCCTGCGCCCAGGTGCCGGTGCGCAGCTGCTCCTCGTCGAACTTCACGAGGGTCGATTCGATCTGCGGGTGGCCGGTCTCCTCGTCGGCGACGGCGTTGCCGCGGGCGTCACGGACGTAGCGGTAGAACCTAATCGCGATCATGTGTGGGGAGCGTGCGATCTCGCTGTCGGTTCCGTCGTCCTCCACGGCGACGCTCTCGATCTCGGCCCAGCCGTTGAGGACCGCGGTGTAGCGCGGCTCCCACTTCTGCTTGCCGTCCTCGTCGGCGTCGTCAGCGAGTACCCACTTCACGCTGACGGTGATCCCGTCGACGACGTCGTACTCCTCGCGCTTGATCACGGCCCGCTTGCCGGAGTCTCCGCCATCGAACCGGGGGCCGCGGCCGCCGTTGCTCTTGCCGCCGCCGGCGCCGCCGGTTGCACCGCCGGCCTGGAACGAGACGTTGAGGGTGCGGGGGTCGCGGGCGGGCTTTTCGCCGGCCGCGTTGACGTCGGCGGTCGCGGGAGCATCGGTTTCGGCCGGGGCGGTGCCGAGGGCGGCGGTGACATCGGCGGGGACGTCGAGACCGGCGATCTGGTACGTGTCGCGGGCGATCTCCGCGGCCTCGCGGACGGTCGCGGTGAGCTCGTCACGGGCGGACTCGGCGCGCTCGCTCAGCTGGTCGGCGATCAGCGGCTGCAGCGACGTGATCCGCTCGAGCCGCTTGGACGACTCGCGCGCCCACGCCTCGGCGTTGCGCTCGGCGATGCCACGGTCCTGACCCTGGGCGTCCAGCTGCGCTCGGGCCTCTTTGCGGCAGATCTCCACCTGGACGAGCAGCTTCGTGGCCTCGGCTGCGGCATCGAGCGCGGTGGCGTCGTCGACGGAGATCTCGACGAGCGTGTCGGTGGTGCCGCCGGCGTCCAGGTGGTCGGTGAAGTCCGCCTTGCGGTCGGTGAGCGCGGGCAGGTAGGCGCGGGCTTCGATGCGCTCGCGCAGCAGCTGTGCGGTCACGGACGCGGCGCGCTTGTAGCCGGCGTGGTCGTTGTCGACGACCAGGTGCACGCGGCCGCCGCGGAAGTGGTCGACGAGCTCGGCGGGGAACGCGGTGGCGCCGCCAGCGTTGGTCGTGGCCACCAGGCCCTGCGCGATCGCGTTGTCGGCGTCCTTCTCCCCCTCGAGCAGCCAGACATCGCCGCCGGCAGTGACGGCCTCGGTGACGGCGCGGAGGTTGTACAGCAGGGGGGCGAAGCCTTCGGGCTTGCGCTTGACGAACCGGCCGTTGGTGCCGCGGTAGCTCTGGGTGAAGCGCTTGTGCCGGACGCCGTCGACGACGGTCTCCTCGCGGTGCACCCGCTGCTGCACGATGCCGTCGACGTCGACGTACTCGTAGGCCTTCACTCGCTCCCACTTGGCGCCGGTCAGATCCGGGGCCGGGGTGGCGAGCTCTTCGCGGGTCAGGCGGGGCGGCAGCGCCGGGCGGCGCGGGCGGGGGGTGCGGTTCTGGGTGCGGCGATCGGTGGGCAGTGGGGCGTCGAAGAGGTCGCTCACGGTCAGGCCCAGGTGAGCGGTGATGTCGGAGACGGGCGCCTCGCACCCGAAGCAGTGCAGGGCGATCTTCCCGGCCTGCGGGTCGTAGCGAACGCTAAGTGAGGGGTTCGCGTCACCGTGCACGGGGCAGAGAGCCTTGAATGTGTTGGCGCGTCGGGTCGGCTTGTAGCCCCCACGGTCCAGCGCCTCCCAGACGCGGTCGAGAGAGTTCATCGACGCGGCGGTGCCGGGGATCTCGAGAGTCATCGCAGCACCACCCCCTCGTCGGGGTAGCGCGCAGGGGTGCTAGCGGTCGGTGCGACACTGCGCACAACGACGCTAGACAAGCGCAATATTCGGGCTACAATAGCCACGATCGTCCTTTCAGCGAAGGCCCCGATCTGGATCAGAACTCAAAACTTGCGTCCTCTTGCCGGAGGACGTGACCTCAAACTCATTACCCCTGTTGGTTTGCCGACCAGCAGGGGTGAGTTGTTTTACGCGGACCTTGGCAACGGCAGCTCCTCTGCGTGTGCTCGGTGGGCAGCGTCACGGCGCGCAGCCGCTTTGCTGATCTCGGTCTTGATGTACTCCGGAACCTCGAGCCCTCGAGATTCGGCGAGAACGATCGCGGCCCAGCTGCCGATCGGGATGCCGAGATCCTCAGCTTCCCGGGAGTACTGGGCGTACTGCTCATCCGGTACACGGACGGTGATGGCGGTGCGGTTACCTCGAGGCCGAGTTCCGCGCCGACGGCGCTCCACCGGAGCGTCAAGCTCTGGTCCCCCAGCGGGGGTCGTCTCGTCAGCCATGCGACATGTCTAGCAGAAACCTGATGCCGCATAGGGATTTCTTCGATGGCGAGTCGCGCGCCGCGTCGGATGTTCATGCCCCATATAGGCCGATCATCCACGCCCTCGCGGACATCGCGTCCTGAAAAAAGTTACTCGCACCCCTGGAACACCCTCGCGCGCGCGTACGCATCGCGCGTGCGGGGCGTGTGTGTCTGAAAATGTGTTCCAGGTGTTCCGCCTGCATGTAAAACCCAGGTCAAAGGGATATTACAGGTGGAACACCTACCCGATTTCGCGGATTCGCCGTTTCGGAAAACCCCCGGTCAAACGGTGGAACACCTGGAACACCTTTTCGGGCCGGGTTGGCACGGAACACCGGAAACCCGTAAGCGATGCGCGTCGAGAATTTGCCGATCTCGATGTGATCGCGTCAGCGATTCAGTCGGCGGCGACGCGACAGCCGGCGAGGCCGCGGCAGTGTCGTCGGCGTGTCGCCTCAGACGAGGAGAGCGGGGCTGAGACGCCAGACGCGGGTGAGGGTGCCGTTGATGCTGCGGGGGATGCTGCGGCCCTGGCGTCGGGAAGGGTACAGCAGACCGCGATCCTCGAGGGCTGCCGCGACGGCGTTGCTGGTGAGGGTGTCGTCGTCGATCTCGGCGCGGACGATCGGCAGGATCTCGCCGGGTATCAGGTACAGGTAGTCCTCGTCGCGGCGGCCGAGCACCCAGTCGCCGGCGGTGGGTCGACCGCCGAGGAGGGCGCCGTTGTCGAGCGCGTACTGCAGGGCGGCGTAGACGCCGACGAGGATCTGGTCTTCGCGCGGCATCCGGTGACGGTTGGTGCCCGCGTCGAGATCGAGCGCGCGCAGGATCACTCCCCCGACGTGCAGGGCGGCGTCGCGGCGTCGTTCGTGCTCGATGTCGACGCCGAGGGCGAGGCGTGTGGCGGCGCTGTCCGCACTGCGCAGCGTCACGCGCGGGATCTGTGCCTGCAGGTAGGTGTGCACGCTGAGGCGTGCCGCGGCCGCGGCTGGCGACTGCAGCTGCGCGTAGATCTCTCGCGGCGCCCGGCGCCTGTTGATGCGGGTGGCAAGGGTGCGCTGCAGGCTAAGCTCGTCGATCTTCTGCTCGCCGGTGGCGACGACGAGGGATGCGGCGTTCAGCGGGGAGTTGCGGCTGGCGTAGACCTCAGCCTGGATCTGGGTGAACATCGCCGGCCGGGCGCGGGAGTGCGCGGGCGCGATGTCGTCGAGGACGAGCGGCTCCCCCGGCGTGGCTGCCTTGCGGATGGATGCGAGCGATCGCTGCGGGAGTTCGAGCGGGACACTGCGCCCGGTGAGCTCGCCGATCGCTCGGGCGAGGGTTGTCTTGCCGGCGCCGGGTCGCCCGGTGATGAACACCGGGACCGGGAAGGGCGCGCGGTGCGCGAAGGCGATCGCGCGGAGGATGTCGCCGGCGTGGTCCGGGAACGCCTCGAGCAGAGGCGCGACGCCGGTGCCCCACGCTGCGCGTGCCTGCGCGGTGGAGACCGGTTCGACGTCGACGGCGGGTGAGAGCATCGGCAGACCTCCCGGTCAGATCCCCGGCCGCGCGTCGACGTCGACGCCGGCGCGGGGTTCACCGTCCATAGTGCGCCGTGCCCGGATAATCGCGGCGATCTCCTCATCGTCGGGCGCGGTCGAGGTCATGGTCCCCATTCTCGCACCACGAGCGGGAGCGTGCAGGATACCCGTTCTAATGTCGGGAGAGATTCACATACTCTGGATCGGTCACATATTCGATAGCCGATCCGGGAGGCCATCATGCTCGCGCTGTCGCCTCGCCCCGTCGACGAGCCGACCGTGCTGATGCTGCAGGCCTCCTCCGTCGCGGTGGCGTGCGGGTTCCCGTCCCCTGCACAGGACTACTACGACGGGCCGATCGATCTGACGGAGATGCTCGTCGACGACCAGGAAGCGACGTTCATCGTGCGCGCGTCCGGGCACTCGATGACCGAAGCCGGGATCAGTGACGGCGACGAGCTCCTGGTCGACCGCTCGAAGCTGCCGCGGGACGGTGATGTCGTGGTGGCCGTTCTCGACGGGCAGCTGACGATCAAACGGCTGCAGATCTCCGCCGGCCGAGTGACGCTCAAGTCCGAGAACGCCGAGCATCCCGACATCGCGGTGCCCGAGCTCTCCGAGCTTGTGATCTGGGGCGTGGCGACCTTCTCGATCCACCACCTACGGCGGCCCTGAATGCTGGCCCACGTCGACGTCAACAGCGCTTACGTGTCCTTCGAGCGGGTGTTCAATCCCGCGCTCGAGGCGGTGCCGACCGTGGTTGTCGGGAACGTGTTCTCATTGCACAAGAGGTCTTTTCGTTGCACTAGCTGATTTTCTCGCTGCACTAAGTGCAACGAAATGCGCTGAGCCGCCGTCGGGTGTCAATGCGAGGCGGGGTCGCGGTGGCAAACGCACCTGCTAGATCAGTCGTAGTCGGGGTAGTCGGGAGTTGCCGCGCGCTGTTTCCCAGGCGCGCGCGGCCTCGAGATATGGGCGGGTCCAGTTGGGGAGCTCATCTGTGTGGCGTACGAGTTCGCCCCATCTGTCGGGTTCGTCGCTGAACCCGAGTCCCTTGTCGCTGCCAAGTGTTCCATCGACGCGCACCCGCGCGCCGTTGATGAAGACGTGTAGTGCCCCGGGCGAGTCATGTGCTGGCCAGTGTTCAACTCGCAGCACTCGCGGAGAAACCACTAGCCGGCGCTGCCGAGACTCGATCCCGACAACGTCAGGCAAACCGTCCGGTAGCTTCCACGAGTACGCGACGTCGCAGCGCTCGGCTGTCATGCGTGCACCTCCAAATCGCCACTCACGCTGGAGCCGGCGCTGTCCGCCGTCTCGGCGGTGGTGATCAGATGCTCGGCGGCGAGTGTGATGCCGGCGGTGGAGTTCGCAGACCCGGCGAGCTCGTGCAGCCACCGTTGGTTCAGTCTGACGGGCTCGGGATTCTCGAACACGAACCGCAGCGGAATCGAGGGATGCAACCAGATCGTGCTGCGTCTGTGTGCCTGATCATCGGGATGATGCCATGTCAGGGTGAAGCTCTCACTGCGGCGGAGCTTTGTGGCAATGACGACCTTCAGATGCGCGAGCGCACGATCATCGATGTGGATCGGTGTCACCGATCCTTCGTAGTACAGGGTCCCCACGCCAAGAGAATATTGGATGCGCGAGCGCCCACTGCGGAGAGCGGCTCAAGCCGGTGCGAGAACAACCACAACAGGGTCCGCCCCGCCGCGGCTTCCTGCCGTTCTGCTGCGTCAATACGTGATCGGCGGGATGCAACCGTTCCGTGCCGAGATCCCGCGTATTGACGATCGATCTGGTGATGCGAATGTGCTTATTGGGAGAGCTCCCGGTCGAGTCGGTCCAGGAGTACCTCGAGGGACACTTCGAATTCTTCTTCACTGCGGTCCTCGCTGAGCAGGGACCGGAGCCGCTTTACTTCGGGGGCCTCGTCGAGGGAGAGGTTCCCGTCGCGGTGCGGGATGCTCGCATCTCCTTCATCCAGTGGTTCTTCGACCGGCGCGGTTTGGGCTCCGCGGACCGAGGATTCTAGGAGGAGTTGTCCGAGGAGGAAGCTGCTGAAGGACCGGTAGGCGCCGACTGCTTGCGCGTCGGTGAACCCTTCCTCGATCAGCGCGCTGAGGAACGTGTTGACGACCTCGATGCTGCGCAGCGGCGGGCGCAGCCAGGGCGCTGCGGGGTGCCGGGTGGCGACCAGAGGGAAGGCAAGCGGGTGCTCACTGGCGATGCGGCGCACCTCGTGAGCGACCAACTGCAGGAACGCTTGCCAGTGCTCCCCCTTCTCCTTCTGCAACGCCGCGGTCAGGTCGCTCATCAGCAACGCCACGACCCCCTCGAGAAGGTCCTCCCTGCCGTGCACATACCGGTACAGCGACATCGCCTCCACATTCAGCTGCTGACCCAGCGCCCGCATCGACAGGCCTTGTGCGCCGGAGCGGTCAATCATCTCGAGCGCGCTCTTCACGATCAGATCGCGGCTCAGCCGCGGCGACGACGATCCTGCGGTTTCTTTACTCACGCGCGTACCTCCATGTCAATACTCCCCCGGAAACAGACCGCAACCACCAGCATTGTCGAAACCGACCGGCTTACGGTGTACGCTCAGGCCAGGCTTACGGCGTAAACACCCCAATAGCAAGCCCCACCCCATCTCTATGGCGTCTTTGATTACCCGCGAAGCTGCCGCTATCGCCCCCGCACGTCGATGGGCGCACCCGAACGAGGAGACCTGATGCCGGATAGTCGCACACCCAACCCCTATGACCGCCCCGAACCGAACACGTCTTCCGGCACGGCCGGCACTGCCGCGCACACCGTGACCGGTGGCGACACCACCCGGGAGCAGGTGCTGGCGCGGGAGAAGGAGCAGTTCGGGGGGATGAAGTTCGGTTCCGCGTTCTTCGGCTGGCTGACCGCCACCGGGACCGCGGTGATCCTGACCGCGCTGCTCGCCGCGACCGGCACCGCGATCGGTCTGGGAAACCAGGTCGACCCGAACCGGGCGGCCGATGCCGCCGCGGACAATGCCGCCACCGTTGGCATCATCGGCTCCATCGGGCTGGCCGTCATTCTGCTCGTTGCCTACTTCTGCGGCGGGTACGTCGCGGGGCGGATGGCACGCTTCGACGGTGTCAAGCAGGGTGTCGCGGTGTGGCTGTGGGCGATCATCATCGCCGTGGTCCTCGCGATCGTCACCGCGATCGCCGGCGCCCAGTTCAACATCCTCGGGAACCTGAACAGCTTCCCCCGCATCCCGATCAACGAGGGCGACCTGACGGCCGGGAGCATCATCACCGCTGTTGTCGCCGCCCTCGTCGCCCTCGCCGGCGCCATCCTGGGCGGCCTCGCCGGGATGCGCTACCACCGCCGCGTCGACAAAGCCGGCCTCGGCCGCTAACACCCTCGTCTCCATCCATCACTGATGTCCCGGGCGCCCGTCCCGGGGGAAAGAGAGAACCAAACCATGATTGACACCACCAACCTCAACGACCTGATCGGCGCCGACGTGTACGGCTCCGATGACCACAAGATCGGCTCCGTCGGTCAGGTTTACGTCGACTCCGAGGCGCAGACCCCCACCTGGGTCACCATCAAGACCGGCCTGTTCGGCACCTCCGAAACCTTCGCCCCGCTGGATGACGCGTCCTTCGACGGCAACGACGTCCGTGTCTCGTACACGAAGGACAAGGTCAAGGACGCCCCGCGGATCTCCAGCGACGGCAACATCAGCCACGAAGAAGAAGACGCCCTGTACGACTACTACGGCAACAGCGCCCCCACCACCACCTCGGACGCGCCCCTGTACGACCAGGATGCTGACCCCGGCGCCGGAACCCGAGAGTCGCGCGAGTCGACCGAGGGCTACGACGTGTCCGGTCCGACCACCGATGACGCGATGACCCGCTCCGAGGAGCAGCTGCACGTCGGCACCGAAAAGGTGGAAACCGGACGCGCCCGGCTGCGCAAGCACATCGTCACCGAGCAGGTCACCAAGACCGTCCCGGTCAGCCACGAGGAAGTCACCGTCACCCGGGAACCGATCACCGACGCAAACATCGGCGACGCGATGGCCGGCGGCGACCTGACCTCGGAGGAGCACGAAGTCGTCCTCACGGGTGAGCGTGTCGTCACCAGCAAGGAGACCGTCCCGGTCGAGCGTGTCAGCCTCGGTACGGAGACGGTCACCGAGCAGCAGCAGGTCACCGAAGATGTGTCTCACGAAGAGATCGAGCTGGTCGACCCAGACACCGACAGCCGTCCCTCGAAGTAGACCACCCCTGTCGTGCCGGTCAGTTCAGAGCGGGCTCCTGACCGGCACGACTCCACCACCGCTGAGCCCGCCGTAGAAACCGCAGTTCACTCCTGACCTGACTCGTGCCACTTTCTCGTGTTTTGGTCTTCTCTAGCCTGAGATCGTTGATTTTCCGGGAGTGTTGGTGTCCGCTCGGGGCACTAACGACAGCGACTTAGACTCGCTCGGTGGGGTTGTTCGTGCGGAAGGTGAAGACCGCGTCCGGTGCGACGGCGGTGCAGATCGCTCGTAAGCACCGCGGGGTCCGCACGATTGTCGAGCACCTCGGCTCCGCGCACGACGACGCGCAACTGGCCGTGCTCGTGCAGATCGCGAAAGAGCGGATCACCGCCGGGCAGCTCGCGTTCGATCTCGACGCGTTGACCCCAACCGCGCCGCTCGGAGTGGCGCCGATCGTGACGGGTTCGCGTGCGCGGGTGTTGTGGGACGTGCTGGAGGCCGCGTATCGACGTCTCGGGTTCGCGGCCGCCGTCGACGACGATACCTTCATGAAGCTGGTCCTCGCCCGGGTCATCGAGCCGACCTCGAAGGCGGATACGATCCGGGTCCTCGACGAGCTCGGGGTGCCGGCGCCGGGGTTGCGGACGATCTGGCGGACTCTGTCCCGCTGCGTCGAGCAGGACTGGCGGGACAAGCTCGCCACCGCCGCGTACACGCATGCCACCCGTGATGGTGTGCTGAAGTTGGTGCTCTACGACGTCACCACCCTCTACTTCGAGGCCGAAGACGAGGACGAGCTGCGGAAGGTGGGGATGAGCAAGGAACGCCGCGTGGACCCGCAGATCGTGGTCGGCATGCTCGTCACCGCGGACGGGTTCCCGTTGGAGGTGCACGAGTTCCCGGGGAACACGGGCGAGACCCTCACCTTGCTGCCCGTGCTCCGCGCCTTTCAGGTCCGGCACCAGGTCGATGACGTCGTGGTCGTCGCCGACGCCGGCATGCTGTCGGCCAGCAACTTGAACCAGATCGAGGACGCCGGGTTCTCGTTCATCGTCGGCTCGAGGATCAGCAAGGCCCCCTACGACCTTGCAGAACACTTCGACCGGCACGGCGGCGTCCTCTACGACGGCGGCACCCTGGAATCGAAGCGGATCATGGGCGTCGGCCCGAACGCCAGGGAGCGGCGGGTGGTCTACCACTACTCAGCGAAACGTGATCGCCGTGACAACCACACCCTCGACAAGCAGGTCGAGCGGGCGCAGAAGGTCGCCGACGGGAAGAAGCCGCTGAAGAAAGACCGGTTCGTGAAACTCACCGGCACCCGCCCCGCCGTCGATCAGGTGCTCGTGGACCGGGCCCGCCAGCTCGCCGGGCTGAAGGGTTACGTCACCAACATCCCCGCCCTGCGACTCACTGGCAACGATGTCGTGGCGGCGTATCACGAGCTGTTCCAGGTCGAACGCTCGTTTCGGATGACGAAGACCGATCTGCGCGCAAGACCGATGTTCCATCACGAGGCCGACTCGATCCACGCGCACCTCACGATCGTGTTCACCGCCCTCGCGATCTCACGCCACCTGCAAGAAGCCACCCGGCTCAGCATCCGCCGTGTGATCCACGCGCTGCGACCACTGCGCGACGTCACGATCAGCATCAACGGGAACGAGATCACCGCCACCACCCCACCCGGAGCCGACGCGCACGCCATCCTCACCGCCGTCGCGGGGCACTAACTTGGCACGACTCAGGTGAGACCGTCGCGGTGCTGATGGAGTTCACCCCGAAGGACCTCGACCTCGGCGCCGTGCGCGCCCGCATCCTCGAGATCGAGCACGTCAAGGACGTGCACGACCTGCACGCCACGACGGTGGCCACCGGCCTGCCGAACATCACCGCCCACGTGGTGGTCGACGACGGCTGCTTCCAGGACGGTCACGTGCCCGACATCCTGCACGAGATCCGCGAGGCCCTCGCCGAGAGCTTCAAGGTCTCGGTGCACCACAGCACCATCCAGCTCGAGACCGAACACCTCAGCGAAGACGAACCCACCACCATCAAACACGCCTAGCCCCCGCGGGGCCCCACCCCCCGCCGAACCCACACCCGCATCACCGAAACCACCGCTATACGCTGTGGACTCGACGAAACGGGTGTGGGTTCGGCGTTGCACGGGGATGCCCCGCCGAGCTGGCCCGCGAGGGGCGCGCGAAGCGCGCGGCGCCGAACCCACACCCCGGTCACCGAGACCACCGCTATACGCTGTGGACTCGGCGAAACGGGTGTGGGTTCGGCGGATGAGGGCGCGGGAGGCCGAGGGAGGGCGGGGCACGTCGCGGGCCGGCGCCGCGGGCGCGGCTACATCGCGCCGACGAGCATGGGGGATGCGGAGAGCAGCGGGAGGGCCGTGGCGCCGGCGGCGACCACGAGCACCGCGAGCACCAGCGCGACCGCGGCGGGCAGGCGCGGCGCGCGCTCGGCGGGCGCGACGACATCCGAAGCGGCCACGGCGACATCGCCCCCGCCGCCGGCCGGACGCACCGCCGGACGCACGGCCGGCACGATCCACCGCAGCGCGTAGAACACTGACGCCACCGACACCGCGATCGCGACGATCACCAGCCACACCAGCCCGGCCTCCGCGGCCACCACGAACACCGAGAGCTTGCCGACGAACACCAGGGTGGGCGGCGTGCCGATCACGCTGAGCAGGCTCACGATCAACGCGCCGACGAGCAGCGGATGCCGCGACCCGGCGCCCCGCCACGAGGCGAGATCCACGCGGTCGGGCAGGGCCGCGACCACCGCGAACGCGGCGAGGTTGGTCGCGGCGTAGAACACCGCGTAGACCAGCAGCGGCACGATCGCCCCCGGCGTGCTGCCGATGGCGGCGGCGGGCATCAACAGGAAGCCCGCCTGCGACACCGTCGACCAGCCGAGGAGGCGGCGCACATCGTCTTGCCACAGCGCCGCGAGGGTGCCGAGCACCATCGTCACCGCGGCGAACACCGCGATCACCAGCCCCGCCGACACGGCGGGCTGCACCACCTCGACCAGACGGGCCACGGCCACCAGGGCGCCGATCTTCGGCACCGTGGTCACGAACGCGGCCACCGAGATGCTCGACCCCTGCGCGGCATCCGGCACCCAGAAGTGACCGGGAACGGCCCCGACCTTGAACATCAGGCCCGCGAAGATCGCGATCACCCCGAGCCCCACCGCCGCCGCGGGCGCCTCCGGCAGCGACTGGCGCAGCTGCGTGTAGCCCGATCCGCCGCCGACACCGGCGAGCACGGCGATGCCCAGGAGCATCGTCACCCCCAGCAGCGCACCCATCAGATAGGTCTTCAGCGACGCCTCCGCGCCGCGCTTGCCGGTGTAGAGCCCGATCAGCGCGTACAGCGGCACCGAGGCGAGGAAGAACGCCGCCGCCACGATGAGCAGATCGTGGGCTCCGGCGAGCACCACCGTGCCGAGGGTGGCGAGCATCAGCAGCGAGACGCTCTCGCTCTCGCGCGGGCGGTCTTTCAGATCGGGGCGCGCGATCAGGAGCACCACGATCGTCGCCAACGGCGCCGCGATGCGGATGACCGTGCTGCCGATGTCGAGGGCGTAGCTGTCTTCGAAGATCGTGCGGGGCGTGTCGTCCTGCACCACCGCCGCGATCGCCGCGCCGACCGAGACCAGCGAGGCGAGGATCGCCGCGACCGTCACCACGCCCTGCCGCCGTCGCGGCAGGAAGCTGCCGGCCAGCAGCGCGACGATCGCGCCGACCAGCAGGGCGGCCTCCGGCACGAGCGCGCCGTAGTCCATCCCCATGTCCATGGTCATGCCGTCCATGCCACGCTCACCCGCCCATGATGCTGATGAGCTGCACCGACGCCGGCTCGATCATCGCCAGCAGCGGGCCGGGGATCACCCCGATCACGAGCGAGAGCACCATCAGCGAGCCCACCACCGCCGTCTCGCGCCCGCCGAGGTCGGCGAACCCGCGCGTCTTCTCGCCCGCGGGGCCGGCGAGCAGGCGCTGCACGGCGCGCAGCAGCAGCGCGGCGGTGATCAGGATGCCGACGAGACCGATCGCCGTGATCGGCGCCGCCCCGATGGCCCCCGCGAAGATCTGGAACTCGGCGATGAACCCGCTCAGGCCCGGGATGCCCAGCGAGCCGAACGCCGCCACGGCGAACAGCGCCGCGAACCGCGGGGCGACGCCCGCGAGCCCGCCGAAGTCTCCCAGTTCGTAGCTGCCGGAACGGTCGCGCATCACCCCGGCGAGGAAGAACAGCGCCCCGGTGAGCAGACCGTGCGAGACCATCTGCACCATCGCGCCGGTGATCGCCAGCTGCTGGGCCACGACGTCGTCGCCGGCGAGACCGACCGCGCCGACGGCGAGCACGATGTAGCCCATGTGGTTGATGGAGGTGTAGGCGATGAGCCGTTTGACGTTGGTCTGCGCCAGCGCCAGCAGCGCACCCAGCACGATCGAGGCGATGCCCACGCCCACGATCACCGGGGCGAGCGTGCGCCAGGCGTCGGGCAGCAGCGGCATGCCGATGCGCACGAATCCGTAGGTGCCGAGCTTCAGCAGCAGCGCGGCCAGCACCACCGAGCCGATCGTGGGCGCATCGGTGTGCGCCGGCGGCAGCCAGGAGTGGAAGGGCAGCGTCGGGGTCTTCACCGCCAGTCCGATGAGGATCGCCACCAGCACCGCGATCGCCAGCCCCGGCGTGCCCGCCAGGGTGCCGCGCTGGATGAGCTCGACGATGTCGAAGGTGCGCGGCTCGGAGCCGAGGTACAGCCCGATGAAGCCCAGCAGCAGCGCCAGCGAGCCGAGGAAGGTGTAGAGGAAGAACCGCAGCGCCGAGCGCCGCCGGTCGCCGTGTCCCCAGCCGGCGATGACGAAGTACATGCCCACGATCGACAGGTCGAAGAACACGAAGAACAGGATCAGGTCCTGCGCGGCGAAGGTGCCGACCACCGTGGTCTGCAGGAAGAGGAACAGCGCCGCCTGCGCGCGGGGGCGGTCGGTGTCGCGCTGCGCCCAGACGGCGCACGCGACGAACACCACGCCGGTCAGCAGCAGCAGCGGAACGGAGAAGCCGTCGACGCCGAGGTGGTAGCTGGTGCCGACCCCCGGCATCCACTCCAGCCGCTCCTGCCAGCGCAGGCCGTCGGGCCCCGCCTCACCGGGCAGGGCGACCACGATCGCGAGCGCCAGCTCGACGACGGTGGTGACCAGCCACAGCGCGTTCGCCGCGCGGGGCGGGATGCGGCGCGCCAGCGCGAGCACCGCCGCGACGACGACGGGCAGGAAGATCATCACGCTCAGCATGCTCACCTCGGGATCAGGATCAGCCCGGCCGCGATCACGAGGACCACGACGGCGACGATGTAGTAATGGTGGAGGCTGCCGGTCTGGCTGCGTCGGGCGAGTGCGCCGAGCCGGCCGGTGCCGCGGCCGACGCCGCGCACGGCGCCGTCGATGCCCGCGCCGTCGGCGCGCGCGGCGATGTCGGCCGCGCGCCGCAGCGCCGCGAAGCTGCCGTCGATGCCGCGGGCGAAGCGGTCGTCGGCGGTGGCGAGACCGCGGGCGAGCCACAGCGTGGGCGTCACGATCGCGCGCTGCGCGAGACGCTCCATGCCGAACCAGTCGCGCGCCGGCGCCCACGGCCGCGGCGGGCGCCACCAGGCCAGCAGCAGCACCACGACCGCGAGCGCACCCGACGCGGCCAGCTCGGTCCAGGTCGGGGTGACGTCGCCCGGCAGCCCCAGCGCGGCGCGCGGTGCGGGCAGGGCGAGCAGCCCCAGCGAGACCGCGGCGACGGCGAGCACCAGCATCGGCACGAGCGAGAGCGGGCCGATGCGTCCGGTCGGCTCCTGCTCGAGCGGCGGGGCATCGGATGCCGGCCGGCGCCAGATCATCGCGAGCATACGGCCCGAGTACGCCGCCGACAGTACCGCTCCGAGCAGTCCGGCCGCGTACAGCAGCGGGTCGTGCTCGATGGCCACCGCGAGCACGGTGTCTTTGGCGGCCCACAGCGACAGCGGCGGGATGCCCGCCAGCGACAGCATCCCCGCGGTCGCGACGATGCCCACCAGCGGCCAGCGCCGGGCGGCGCCGCCGAGGCCGGCGAGCTTCTTGGTGCCGAGCGCGGTGAGCCAGGCCCCGGCGACGAGGAACAGCAGCGCCTTCGCGGCGGCGTGCGCGAGGAGCTGCAGCGTGCCGCCGGTGGTGGCGCCGATGCCGGCGGCGAGCACGACGAAGCCGAGCTGGGCCGCGGTGGAGGCGGCGAGCACCTGCTTCAGATCGGTCTGGGCGAGGGCGACCACGCCCAGCACGATCGCGGTGATCGCACCCACCCACGCCGCCACCGGCCCGGCCCAGACGGTGGCCGACAGCACCGGTTCGAGGCGCAGCAGCAGATAGCCGCCCATCGCCACCATCGCGGCGGAGTGCAGCAGCGCGCTCACCGCGCTCGGGCCCGCCATCGCGCGGGAGATCCAGAACGAGAACGGCAGCTGCGCGGCCTTGCCGAGGCCCGCGGCGAGGATGCCCGCGGCCAGCACGCCCAGCCATGGCTCCGCGGCGGCGGGCAACGCGTCGAAGCTCCAGCCCACGCCGGCCACGACGGCGACGCCGGCGGCGAGGTAGAGGCCGAGGTCGCCGGTGCGGGTGACCACGAACGCGACCAGACCGCCCTCGACCCGATGCGCCTGACGCCACTGGAAACCGATCAGCGCGTAGGAGGTGAGCCCCATGATCTCCCACGCGAACAGCAGCACCGCCAGATCGGTCGCCGTGACGGTGACGACCACCGCCGCCAGGAACAGCAGCATCAGCCCGTGGAACCGCGCGGCCGGACGGGTGCGGTCGCCGGTGGCGAAGACGAGCGCGCCCAGCGCGACGGCGGCGACGGTGGGGAGCACGGGCGCGGCGAGCGCGTCGACGCGCAGCAGCACCTCACCGGCGCCGTCGGCCCGCAGGAACGGCAGCGCGAGCTCGGCCGAGGTGGTCGAGGCCACCACGGCGGCGACGAGCACGGCCGCGGCGGTGGTGATGCCGATGGCCGCGGCGACCCGTTCCAGCGCGGGCCGCGCGACCAGCAGCACCAGCCCGACCAGGGCGGGCAGCGCGACGGCGACGAACAGCGCGGCGGTCATTGCTGCAGCTCCGTGGCGTCGTCGGTCATATCCGACCGACGGGCGCGGTGGATGAGGGTGGCCACGCCGAAGCCGACCGCCATCTCCACGGTCATGGCGGCGATCACCACCATGAGCAGCACCTGTATGTCGACCACCGGGGTCAGGAACCACCACAGCGCGGCGGCGGCGAGGATGACCGCGTTGACCATGAGCTCGATGCCCATCATCACCATCACCACGACCTGCTGCGAGATCGCTCCGTAGAGTCCGATCGAGAACAGCGCGACCGCCACGAGCAGCACGAGTTGGAGCGTCATCGGCCGAGCCCCCCGGGTTCGGGGTCGTGCGCCGGGCCGCGCAACCGGTCTCCGTAGCGGTCGTAGCGACCGCGCGGGCTGGCGAGCACGACGGATGCCACGATCGTGGCGAACAGCACGGGGCTGACGGTCAGCATCACGAGCATCTTCGAGCCCATCATCGCCTCGCCCAGCTGCTCGGTGAGCCCCTCGACCGGCTGCGGGTCGATCACCGGCCACGGGATGAGCAGCACGGCCGCGCCGAGCCCGACGAACACGATCGTCGCGATGGCGGCGGCGGGGCGCTTGGCGTGGGTCATGTCCATCGGCATCAGCGCCGGGTTCATGCCCATGTAGGAGATCATGAACACCGCCATGATGGCCATCTCCATCACCATCATCAGGATGACGATGATGCCCACGAAGTCCTGTCGCATGGTGAGCACGGCCACGCCCACCGCGATGAACGACAGCGCCAGCGCGTAGGTCGCGCGGGCCATCGAATCGACCTTGAACACCAGCGCACCGGCGACCACGGCGACCAGCGCGCTGATCCAGAACAGCACCGAGGCGATCACATGCCCCCCGTTCCCGTCGCGGAGACGATCGAGGTGATGAGCAGTTGCAGGAGGGTGAGCGGCACGAGCACCACCCAGCCGATCTCGGCCAGCCGCTGCGGCGGCACCGCCGGGATCGCCCGGCCCGCGAAGACGAGCACCAGCAGCACCAGCACCGTCTTGATCACGACCCACACCGGCTCGGGGAGGAGCGGGCCGGCCCCGCCGCCGAAGAACATCGGCACCGCGAACGCCGAACCCGCCACCAGCAGGCACCAGCGGCCGGCCTTCACCAGCAGTCGGTCGATGCCCGACAGCTCGCCCAGCACGCCGCCGGCGAGGTCGCGGCCGGCGGCCGGTGAGAACGGCCCCCATGCCGAGAACGCCGCGACGCTCACCAGATAGACCAGCGCCGCGATCGGCATCGACACCACGAACCAGAGCCCGCTCTGCGCATCGGCGACCTCACCGACGTTGAGGCTCCCCGCCGCGACGGCGGGAGCGGTGAGGGCGAACATCAGCGGCAGCTCGTAGGCGAGCGCCTGGGCGAGGAATCGGTAGCCGCCGATGAGGGCGTAGGCGCCGTTGGCGCCCCATCCCAGCATCCACCAGAGCGCCCACAGCGCCACGTCGATCGTGTTGAACCAGACCACGCCGATGGGCAGGTCGGCCGCGACGGTGTCGCCGAAGGGCACCACGATCACCGCGAGGAACGAGGCGACGATGAGACCGACGCCGCCGATGCGCCACAGCAGTCGGTCGGCGCCGAGCACGGTGCGCCGCTGCTGGCGCAGCAGACGGGTGATCTCGCGCAGCGGGCGCGCGGCGCCGACGGCGACCGAGGTGCCGCGGGCGCGGGCGGTGAGGGCGGCGTCGAGGCCCGCCGCGGCCAGGGCGAGCACGGGAACGGCCAGCGGGATCAGCGCGGCGACGATGAGCGGCAGGTACTCAGCCATGGTTCATCCCGCCGTGGTTCATCCCACCGTGGTTCATCCCACCGTGGTTCATCCCACTGTGATCCATCCCACTGTGCTCCGCGGCCGGGGCTGCGTCGCCGTGGCCCATCGCGGAGTGATCCATCGGCTCGGGCTCGGGGGCGCCGGTATCGGCGGGGTCGGGGTGCACGGCGGCGACCAGCAGCCGGGCGGTGCCGAGATCGCGCCCGGTGACCAGTTCGACGATCTCCGCCGCGGTGCGCACGATCGGCGCCGTGCGCGGCGTCTCGCCGCCCAGCATCCGCGCCGCGTCGTCGAGGGCGCCGAGCAGCACGTCGCGCAGCGGGATGCCGTCGACGGCGAGGCCGCGCAACGCCCACCGCAGCACGATCGAACGGGCGACGCTTCGTCTCGCGCTGACTGCGTCGTGTCGTGCCCGCTCGCTCTCGCCCGCCGCGGCGGCGTCACGGGCGCGGGCGGCACGGTCGGCGACAGCCGGCCAGCCGGCGAGGCGCAGCATCCGCACCGCCAGGTCGAGGCGCAGGACCGGTGCCGCCGGATCGACCGCGGGCGCCGCCACGATCTCGACGGTGGCCGAGCGCACGGTGTCACCGGCGAGCACGACGTGCAGCAGCAGCCGCGGATCCCATTCCGGCAGGAACGGGCCGAGCGTGCGGTTGAGCACGTCCATCTCGAGGCCGTCGCGGTCGTCGTCGCCCATCGCCAGCGGATACCCGCCGGGACCGGCCATGTTCATATGATCGTGACCGCTCATCCCCGACATGTCATGGCCAGACATGGAGGACATGTCGTGGCCGGACATGGACGACATGTCGTGGCCAGACATCGACGACATGTCGTGACCCGCGTGCTCATCCGCACCACCGGACATCGACGACATGTCATGGCCAGACATCGACGACATGTCGTGACCCGCGTGCTCATCCGCACCACCGGACATCGACGACATGTCATGGCCAGACATCGACGACATGTCGTGACCCGCGTGCTCACCCGCACCACCGGACATCGACGACATGTCATGACCGCTCATCCCCGACATATCGTGACCCGACATCGACGACATGTCATGGCCCGCATGCTCACCCGCACCAGACATCCCCGACATATCGTGACCGGCGTGCTCACCCGCACCACCAGACATCGACGACATGTCATGACCCGACATGGACGACATGTCATGACCGGCGTGCTCATCCGCACCGCTCATCCCCGACATATCGTGACCCGCGTGCTCATCCGCACCACCGGACATCGACGACATGTCATGACCGGACATCCCCGACATATCGTGACCCGACATCCCCGACATGTCGTGGGCGGGCATCGCGGCGACCACGGGCACGGGCTCGCGGAGCGCGGCCGCGCGCTGCGCGGGCAGATCACGGATGCGGCGGGCACCGGCATCCACTGCCGCGCTCACCGTGCTCACCGCGCTCAGCTCGACGCGGGTCTTGGGGTAGGGCATCTGCTGCCAGAGCCGTTCGACCAGGTCGTCGTAACGCTCGGGCATCTCGCCGCAGAGCACGAGCGCGTTCGCCGACGCGGGCGTCTCGGCGATCACGCCGCCGCCCGCCGCGAGCACGGCCTCGGCGGCGATGCGCAACACCGTCTCCCCGGGCGCTTCGAGCAGGAGCGCGCTCACGTCGGCGTAGCCGCCGGCCGTCACTGCCACCGGAACACTCCTTCGCGCCACGCCCAGACCACGGCGGAGACGAGGATGCCGAGGAAGACGAACATCTCCACGATCGCCTCGGTGCCGATCTGCGCGGCGACGGTCGCCCAGGGGTACATGAACAGCATCTCGACGTCGAACGCGAGGAAGACCACCGTCATCGGGTACCAGCGGGTGTGGAAGCGCGAGAGCGCGTGCTCCTGCAGATCCCAGCCCGACCCGAACGGCAACACGTCGCGGGCCGGCGCGGCCACCCGCATCCGCCGGGAGACGAGCACGAGGAGGCCGATGCCCGCCGCTGCGACGAGAAGGACGACCCCCACCGCCGCGTACCCGAACATCGCACCGTCCACACATCGAACAATACCGGTGGGAGGTATCCGGTGGGGCGATTCCGGATCAGTTCGTGAACGCCCGGGACAGCAGGCGGGCGGTCGCCGCCGCCGTCGGCTCGTCGGGAAGCGCGAGCCACTGGTCGACCAGTCCGTTCGCCGCGGCGAGCACGGCGGCGGCGACCACCGGCGCGGGGGCCGGAAGGGGCTGGGATGTCGCATCCTGCCACTCGCGGAGGCGCGCGGCGATTGCGGCGAGGTCGTCGCTGGCCTCCGCGCGGGCCGCGTCGATCGTGAGGTCGGAGGAGCGTGCAGATGCGGAGAGGTCGGCGACCACGCGGTGACGCGCGGTGTTGCTCCGCAGGTCGGCCAGCAGCGCATCGAGGGCGGCGGCCACCGCGTCCTGCAACGAGAGCCCGAGCAGCGGGGCGCTCCACACCTGCGACATCGTGCGCGCCGACTCCCGCCGCAGCAGCGCGGCGATCAGCTCGGTCTTCGCCCCGAACGCGTAAGACACCACACGGTGCGCGACCCCGGCACGCTCGGCGACGGCGCGCAGCGAGAGCGCCCCGGCGCCGTCGGTCGCGACAACCTCGAACGCGGCGTCGAGCAGCAGCGCGCGCCGTTCCTCGACCGGCAGATACGGCCTCTTCTCGGTGTTCATGTCGTCCTCAGCATCCTCAGAGCATTCTCCCCGCTCCATGCGGCAGGATCAATTTATCCAGTTGGACCAATCAAAGGAGGCGCCATGAGCACCCTCACCGACATCACCGTGCAGCCCGCCACCGCGGCCGACCTCCCCGCCGCCGCGCGCGTGCTCGCCGACGCCTTCTCGGCCGACCCCGTGATGGCCGCGATCATCCCCGAGCAGGCCGACCGCGACGAACGCCTCACCGAACTCTTCACCGCCGTGCTCTCCAGCGGCGCCTACCGCACCGGCGTCGTCGACCTGGCCCGCCGCGGCATCGACGGCGAGATCGTCGGCGTCGCCGCCTGGGAGGCCCCCGGCGCCATGCGCGGCGCCCTCGGGCGCCAGCTGCGCGAGTTGCCGCGCTTCGCGCGCGCCATCGGCTGGACCCGCCTTCCCCACGCGCTCGGCCTGCTCTCGCAGCTCGACCGCCACCGCCCCGACTCGCCGCACTGGTACCTGGGCGAGATCGGCGTCTCGTCGACGGCACGCGGCATGGGCGTGGGCGGACGCCTGCTGCGCGCCCAGCTCGACATGCTCGACGCGACCCGCCAGTCGGCCTACCTCGAATCGTCGACGCCCGACAACCGGCGCCTCTACCGCCGCGCGGGCTTCGTCGAGCTCGGCGAGATCACCGGCATCCCCGGCGCACGTCCGGCACGGATGCTGCGCGCCCCGCAGAGCCTCGCACCGGCGCCGGTCGGGGGGTGAGGGAAGGAGACGCCGGGCGGGCGTCAAAGGCGGGCGCGACAGCACGCGGCGACCTCGCGACCACGGGAGCAAAGCACCCTTCAACCGCGCGCGACGTGGAGCGCCTTCAGCTCCACTGACGGCACTGCTGGTCCTGCTTCGGAAGCGAACGGGCATCATCCTGGGTCTGGTCGTCATCCTCGCCGACATCGCCGTGAACTGGACCGTCTTCTTCACCATCGGCGGCAACCCCCTGTTCGGCGTCGTGAACCACACCCTGTTCGCCATCTTCCTGCTCGCCACCGCCCCGCCCTTTAGCGTTGGTTCTGCTCCGTGGCAGAGCGGCGGGCGCCAGTCCCCGAACCGCTCCCTCGCTGACTCGCGCTCGCCCTCCGCGCGCTGGCCCGCGGCCGTGGATTCGGTGGCGAACCAGTGGACGCGATCGTCCGGCAGCGGCACGATGCCGAAGATCGCCCGCGTCCCCACGTCTCGCCGGCCTCGCCGTGCACATCGACGCCGGCCGCGGTGACGCCGCGCCAGGCGGTGTACCCGGCGTATCGCACGCCGCGATCCAGTCCCAGCCGGGCGCGGGTGTCGCTGCGAAGCCCGTTGGCGGCGATCACCAGGTCGAACCGCTCGGCGGCTCCAGCCACCCTCACCACCGGCTCGCCGTCCTCCGCGACGACGGCGCTGTGCCCGAGCCGGAGGCTCCCGGCGGGCAGGGCATCCACGAGCGCGCGGTGCAGCTCGGCCCGGTGCATTGACTCATGGACGGGAGACTCCCGTGAGGTGGAGAGGGCGGCCAGGAGGCGGTTGAGAGGGATGGACGGGGCCGTAGGGTCGTGAGGGAGAAGGGGGATCGGACAGTGAGGGGAAGGTGAGGATGGCGGCGAGAAGGCGGGCTGGACTCCTGGCGGCGGCCGGACTCGTGACCATGACGGGGCTGACCGGGTGCGTCTCGTTCGCTTGCTCGGCGATCGGCTGGTCGAACACGCTCACGGTCCAGGTCGACGGGGACACGCGCGCAGTCGATCAGGTGCAGCTCTGCACCGACGCCGGGTGCGCTCCCGCCGATGACCTGGACCCGTCGGGACCGCTGGGGTGGATCACGATCGAGAGCAACGACGGCGACTCATGGACGTTCTCGGTGGGCATGACGAGCGTCGAACAGATCACGGTGCGCACGCTCGCCGCCGACGGAACAGTGCTCTCCGATACCGAGGTCATCCCGGAATGGGTACGCGTCGGCGGCAGCGCACAATGCGGCGGACCCAGCGAGGCCACCGTCACCGTTCAGACCTAAGCCATCGCGCCGCCGGATAACGTGCGCTCGGCTCAGGCAGGGACGAACCACCGGGCATGTCTTGATTACTCAGGCGGGGTCAAGACGCCTGCGCGCCTCGCCGTGTCCGGCCAGGCTCCGGTGGAGCCGATTCGGCTCACCCAGCACAAGCACATCTGCCGGCGCATCGAGGTGGAGCGCGTGGCGGGGGTGGCCGAGTGATCGAGCCGCGCACAACCAAGGCGGGCCAGGCCTACCACCTCGTCCGGGTCGACTCCGGGCGCACGCTCGTGGCGTCCACGTCATTGGACGCCAAGCGCGAGGCCGAAGTCTGGGAGCGCAAGCAGAAGGGGTGCACCTAGGGGTCGCCTCGAAGGGCCCGAGTCTCGGACTCTGATCGCCAACACCCGAAAATTAAGCCGAAGAAATGGCTCCTGCTCAGGAACAAATGGCGGAGACGGAGAGATTTGAACTCTCGGTCCCCTTACGGGGACTCCACCTTAGCAGGGTGGTGCACTAGGCCGAACTATGCGACGTCTCCTTGTGCCCGACCAGCGTAGCGGATACGCGGAATCCCTTGTGGTGACTGGGATGTCGGGGCCTTGCCCCTCCCGCACGCCTCGCACTCGTCGCACTCAGAGAAGGGGGCCAATCGCCATTCTCGGGACACTCGGGACACTTTTGGGACACTCGGGCGGGTTCCTGAGAGCCACGGCCGGCGTTCGATCCGGGTCACTCGTCGGCTGGTTCGCGGTACTTGCTGAAGTCCTCGCAGGGCATCCACTTGCGCCTACCGCGGTGACGTCCCGGGTGGTGGTGGAGTTTTCGGCGGAGTCGTTGGTGTCGTTGACGATGGCTCTTGACCAGTCTGCCCTCCTCGAGCTGCTCGGGGAACTGAAACTCACCGATGTCAACGACCGGGTCCGGGTCGCGACCGAGACGCTCTATCAGGAGCTGATCGACGCGGAAGCGGCCGCGTTCATCAGGGCTGCCCCGTTCGAGCGTTCCCCCGATCGGGTGACGCAACGCAACGGCACCCGCCCGAAGACCGTGAGCACGAAGGTCGGGGACCTGGAATTGCGGATCCCGAAGCTGCGGCAGGGGTCGTTTTTCCCGTCCCTGTTGGAACGTCGCCGTCGGGTCGATCAGGCACTGTTCGCGGTCGTGATGGAGGCCTACGTCCACGGTGTTTCCACCCGGAAAGTCGACGACCTCGTGAAGGCGCTTGGCGCAGACACCGGGATTTCCAAGTCCGAGGTGTCACGGATCTGCTCGGGCCTGGACGAGGACGTCGCCGCGTTCCGGGACCGGCCGCTCGCGGACACCACCTACCCGTATGTGTTCCTCGACGCGACCTACTGCAAAGCCCGCGTCGGCCGGCGGGTGGTGTCCCAAGCGGTGGTCGTCGCCGTCGGCGTCGCCGCCGACGGGCGGCGAGAAGTCCTGGGCTTCGAGGTCGGAGACACCGAATCGCAACCGTTTTGGACCGCGTTCCTGCGCTCGTTGAAAGCACGCGGTCTGGGCGGGGTGAAGCTGGTGATCTCCGACGCTCACACGGGCCTGATCGCCGCGATTGAGACGGTCTTCCACGGCTCGTCCTGGCAGCGGTCACTCGTCAAGATGGTTAGTGGCGGGATCGTCCCGCTGGTTCATCCTCACCGTCGGGAGAGGACCTTGGCAGCGTGACCTTCGAGGTCCAGCGGCAGACCTGTCCCTCCCGGCGGTGGCGGATTCCGACTGGCTAGTGGGAGTCGTGCCCCGACAGCGGGAGCACCTGAGTGAGCGTCCAGAGGGGTCCGTCACGAGGCGGGCCTCGTCTTCGAAGGAGAAGCGCTCATGCCAGACCTCAACTTGCCAGCGTGGCCGGTATTCGCCGGCATCGACTGGGGCGGTGAGAACCACCAGCTCTGCGTTGTCGCGCCCGACGGGAAGCGGCTACTTGAGACACGTGTCAGTCACGACGTCGCCGGGCTCCACCAACTCGACCTGCATCTGAACGGCTTCGGGCGGCAGGTCCCGATCGCGATCGAACGCTCCGAAGGTCTCCTCGTCGAGCACCTTCAAGCGACCGGGCATGCGGTGTTCCCCGTGTCTCCGCGGATCTCCGCGAGGGCGCGGGAGCGTTACAAGGTCGCTGCGGTCAAGGACGACCGGTTCGACGCGTTCGTACTCGCCGACACGCTCCGCTTCGACCATGCGCACTGGCGCCCGCTGTCGGTCCCGTCACCGCTGCTCGCCGAGATCAAGGCACTCACACGGGACCGGGACCGGCTCCTCGAGACGCAGCAGGCGACGGAGAGTCAGTTGCGGATGATCCTCGAGGCCTACCACCCCGCACCCGTTCGGTTGTTCTCGTCCGTCGACCGGCAGATCACGCTGTCGTTCGTAACGGACTATCCGACACCGGCGAACGCGTCCCGGGTGAAGACCACCAGGATGGCAGGGTTCCTTTCCCGACACCACTACACCGGCAGAGTCCCCGCGCAGACCCTCGCGGACCGGATGAGACAGAACCTGCTCTCCGGCTCGCCAGGAACGGTCGCGGGCAAGAGCTTCTCCGCTCTCGCATTCACCCAGGTGCTGCAGCTTCTGAACACGCAGCTCGCCGAGTACGACGACGCAATCGCCGCAGCCACCGCGGAGCACCCGGACGCCCTGATCTTCGCCAGCTTTCCCGGCATCGGCCCCGTGCTCACTGCGGTACTGCTCGCCGAGATCGGTGAAGACCGCGCAAGGTTCCCGCAACCTGAAGTGCTCCTCGCCGAAGCCGGCCTCGCCCCGGTCACCCGCTCGTCGGGCAGGTCCCGGTCGGTCAGGTTCCGCTACGCCGCGAACAGCCGCCTCCGAGAAGCCACCATGTGGTGGGCGTTCAACTCCATCAAGATGTCACCCTGGGCGGCCGCCGCGTTCCGCGACGCCCGGGACCAGAAAGGCCAGCGCTACCACCGCGCCCTCCGCGGACTCGCCGCACGCTGGACCCGCATCCTCTGGCGCTGTTGGACCAACCACGAAACCTACGACCCCGCCCGCCACGGCTCAGCCGCACTGATCACCGCCGCCTGACCGCGCGCTTTCGACACCCCCGCCCGACACTCGGGGCCGAGCGGCGCCTTCAGCGCGCCCACGCAAACACACCAAGATCTGCACCCAGTTGACAGTGGGAGTCTGCCGGGTGCACTTCATGCGCAACGTCCTCGCGGTGGTGCCCAAGGCCAGCGGCGAGATGGTCGCCTCGATCATCCGCACGATCTTCGCCCAACCCGACAAGGAGCATGTTCAGGCCCAGTTCGACGAAGTCGTCCGCATGCTCGACCGGTCGCACCCGAAGGTTGCCGAGATGCTCTCCGACGCACGAGACGACCTGCTCGCGTTCACTGGGTTCCCGCAGAAGCACTGGCGGCAGATCTGGTCCACGAACCCGCTGGAACGGGTGAACAAGGAGATCAAGCGTCGCACCGACGTGGTCGGGGTGTTCCCCAACCCCGCCGCGCTGCTGCGCCTGGCCGGCGCGGTCCTGGTCGAGCAGCACGACGAATGGGAAGCCGGCGACCGCCGCTACTTCTCCGAGCACTCCATGCGGCAACTCGACGCCATGAACACCGCCCACATCGAGGAGGTGGTCATCCCCGAAATCGCTGCGGCATAATCAAACCCAACTGACCGCACGGTGTCGAGAAACTCCACCACTCAGCGGGACGTCACCCCCATGCCCCGAGCGTCGCCATTTCGCGGGCATTCTCAGATGAGGCACCGAAGGCGTTTCGCGGGCACTTTAAGTGAGTCTCGTCGGGGGCTTGACCCCCTCAGATTCCTTCCCTAGCCTCGACGTGAGAACACCATCGGCGGTCGTTCCTCGGCCGTCGATTCGGCATCCCAAAATCCAGGCAGAAGGAGGAGAACGATGGCAGAAGAGTTCGCGGGCAAGGTCGCGCTGGTCACCGGAGGAGCGTCCGGCATCGGTGAGGTGGTGGCCCGGATGCTGGCACAGCAGGGTGCGTCCGTGCTGGTCGTCGACCTGAACGAGGAGGGCGCGAACCGGGTCGCGGGGGAGATCGGGAACGCCGGCGGCAAGGCGGCCGGCTTCGCGGCGGACGTGACCGACGCGGACCGGATGAAGGCGGCGGTCGACGCGGCGGTCGAGCAGTTCGGCGGGCTGCACCTCGCGTTCAACAACGCCGGCATCAGCGGCCCGCTCGGCCCGCTACACGAGACGGACCTCGAGGGATACCGAAAGCTGATGGCGATCAACCTCGACTCCGTCTACTACGGCATGTACTACGAGATCCCGGCGATGCTGAAGGCCGGGGGTGGCTCCATCGTGAACACCTCCTCCATCCTCGGGCTCGTCGGCGTCACGGGGGCCGTCCCGTACGTCGCAGCCAAGCACGGAGTCACCGGAATGACGAAGGCCGCAGCGCTCGGGTACGCGCCGCAGGGAATCCGCATCAACTCGGTGCATCCCGGCTACATCGACACGCCCCTGCTCGGGAACCTCTCCGAGGAGTGGTACAACGGGCTGGTCGCGAAGCACCCCATCGGCCGTCTCGGGAAGGCGGAGGAGGTCGCGGAGCTGGTGCTGTTCCTGCTGTCCGACCGGTCGTCGTTCATCACCGGCACGCAGCACACCGTGGACGGCGGCTACACCGCGCAGTAACGCGAGCGGATCCAGGCGGTCACCGAGTCCGCTCCCAGGCGCCGGGCTCGGTGCCCTTCGACGGGCTCGGGGACCGTGCGCGGCCCTTCGACAGGCTCAGGGACCGTGCGCGGCCCTTCGACGGGCTCACGCGACCGGACGACTACCCCTGGAAGTCCTCCGGGTCGACCTCCTCCAGGAATCGCTTGAACTCGGCGAGCTTCGCCTCCTCGTCCTCGTGCGAGCCTTCCGTCTCGTCGGCGATGCCCGCCTCGGCGAGCACCTCGTCCGCCACCCAGATCGGCGCGTCGACGCGGGCGGCGAGCGCGATGGAGTCGGAGGGCCGGGCGTCGAGGACGCGGCGGCCGTACTGGGTCTGCAGGGTGATCTCGGCGTAGAAGGTGCCGCCTTCGATCTTCGTCACCTCCACCCGCTCGACCTCGGCGCCGACCGTCTCGAGCGACTCTTCCCCCAGATCAACCGGGTACTCAGGATCAACCAGCTCGACACCATCACCGACGACGTCGTCGAAGCCGCCGCCAGCATCCTCGTCATCGGAAACTAGCGACACCGGACGATCACAGAACACCGCCGAAGAGCGCCGAACTTCACACCCGGCCGCCGTAACCGTGGGCCATAAGCGTGTTTCGGCAGACGTTATCGGAGCGAGCCAGATCAGGGGTCACCTAACCGTGCAGCAGTCCCGCTTGCCCCTCGTGGAGGGTTCAGCACGGCGGAGG
>Ga0209916_1000953_pt1 | contig 33075 bp, 24 predicted proteins | sample ThiBio_1000_plan_FD_183956 | JGI IMG/M metagenome (GOLD analysis project Ga0209916, IMG submission 183956) | Wastewater bioreactor microbial communities from Cape Town, South Africa - Thiocy_solids_2 (SPAdes) | ecosystem: Engineered > Bioreactor > Thiocyanate-remediating > Anaerobic-Aerobic ... | reverse complement strand
ATGAGGGCTTCTTCGCCAACGCCGCCGCCACCATCAAGGCGGCGCAACAAGCGGTCAACACGCGGGTCGACGCGGTGACCGAGCCGTTCCTGCGGGACGGCATGCTGGCCGCCGCCTTCCGCCAGGGAGCCGGCGAGCTCTACGAGGCCCTCAAGCCGTTCCCGCAATCGATTCAGGTGGACGAGCCGGGCACGCTCCTCAACCCCACCCAGGGCGAGATCGCGGCCGGCCGCAAGCCCGCCCAGCAGTCCCCCAGCGAGATCGCGCGCGACGATTCCCCCTCGCCTCCCGATCCCGCCCATGAGCAGGGCCTGGAGAAGGGCCGCGGCATGTAGCCCGGCCGATCCTCGCCTCGCATCCCTCGGACAGAATTCCAACCTCTTTCCCACGGAAAGGACCGCCATGCTGCCGCAAGAACTCTTCTGGATCGCCCTCGTCTTCGCCGCCGGTTTTCAGGTCTGGATGATCGTCTGCCGGCCCGAGCAATACGAGCGCGAGATCGAGCGGCGCGACCGCAACATCAGGGGAGTGGCCAACGCCACGGCCAAGGTCTTCACGTTCTTCCTCTCGAGGCGTTAGGAAAGTCAGGCCACGGACGGCCCCAACTTTCACGAGGGCACCATGCACCCGCTCGTGTGGATCGGAATCATCGCTGTGATTTACGCCACGTTCGAACACGTCTCGGAGAATCGCCGCATCAGGCGGCTGCTGGAGGCGGTCGACAAGGAATGGAACGAGTGCATCAACCGGCACCACAAGACCATCGCCGAAGCGTATCAGCGGGGCGAGCCGGTGCATATCACGATGGATCGGAAGTAACCATGCCCAGGACCATCGTCATGATCGGCTTCTCCGCCCTGCGGCCCTATCTGATGAGGGAGGATCAATGATCGTCGAATCCCAGGCGGCCGACCCCAGGACGCACGAGGCCGCCATCCGCATCGCGCGTCGGTGCCGCCACATCGTCCAGTCGTGCCTGCGCGAGGAGGAATGGGCCGATGCCGACCGCGAGTTCTACAAGGTCGCGCGCGAGGAGTTGGAGCGTTGCCGATCTCCCGGCGATCGACCGTGATGCTCCCGGCCGCCGGAAAGCCGGCCGGGTTGGTTCACGCGGCCTGCGGCGAGGCGGACAGGCGGTCCGCCTGCTGGGCGTTCATGATCCAGGTGTGGGCCAGGTCGAGCAGCTTGGCCAGCGTGAGCAGGTCGTCGAAGCCGAAGCTGTCAGTCTCCTTCCACTCCTCGCCCTGCTTGTAGCTGCGGCGGGGCGTGGCGCTGTACCACGCGCCCTTGTCGCCGTCGTTCTTCCAGATCGTGACTTCGAGGGCGCCGCTGCGGATCTTGTGGGCGGGTTTGGCCATGACGCATTCCTTTCGTTGTGTGATTGTTGATGAATGATTTGTTTATCAGTCGTCGGTCCGGGTAGTCAAGCATCCCCGTGCGGCGCCGGGCCGATCGGGAGTCCACGCGCGTGATCGGAAAGGAGTTGGAGCGATGGCGACACACGACCAACAAACCCTGCTGCTGACCGCCGACGTCGTCGCCGCGATGCTCAACGTCTCGGAGCGCACGCTCTGGCGGCTGCTCTCGGCCGGGAAGGTCCCGCAGCCGGTGCGTTTCGGACGCAGCACCCGCTGGCGGACGGCGGAAGTCAGGGACTGGATCGAACGGGGCTGTCCGGCGTTGAGCCGATAGCCGAACGGCGAGCGCGGCCGTCGTGAGGAACCAACCGGGAGGTCCGGCCCACCGCCGGCGCGTGACGCGAGGCGGTCGAGGCAGGGAGCGTCTGGCGCGCTCCCACTCTCTGAACGTAGAATTACTGAACCGTCCCAGATCACCCGCCGGAGGCGTTGCGATGGCGTCCGTGTACAAGAGGCCCGCCGACAAGGGGAAGAAGAACAAGCCCTGGCTGATCGAATACGTCGACCACGAGGGGAAACGGGCCTACGCCAAGGGCTTCACCGACAAGGGGCTCACCGAGCAGCTGGCGGCCAAGCTCGAAAACGAGGTCATGCTCCGCAAGCGGGGGATGATCGACCCGGCGCAGGAACGGCTCCTCGCCGTCAAGCAGTCGCCCATCGCCGACGCGCTCGCCGCGTTCGAGCGCTCCCTCGACGAGACGACGCCGAAGCACCGCAAGCTGACGATGACCCGCGTCCGCCGGCTGATCGAGGCCTCCGGAACCCGGACCATCGGTGAACTGGAGGCGGAGCGGGTCGAGGACGCGCTCAAGGCGCTTCGCCGGGCCGAGGATCTGGGCAATCGGACCTACAACCACTATCTGCAGGCCGTCGACGAGTTCGGCAAGTGGCTCGTCTCCTCCAAGCGGCTGCCCACGAACCCGGTGGCCGGGATCGACCGCCTGAACGCCGAGACCGACGTGCGGCATCAACGGAGGGCGCTCACCCCGGACGAGGTCGCCCGGCTCGTCCGCGCCGCCCGCGAGTCCGGGCGCGAGGTCCAGGGGTATTCGGGCGAGCTCCGGGCTCGCGTCTACCTGACGTCGTTCTTCACCGGGCTGCGACGGCTGGAGTTGGCCAGCCTCACGCCCCGGAGCTTCCGACTGGACGACGCGCAGCCGACCCTGGTGGTCGAGGCCGCATGCTCGAAGCACCGGCGGAAGGACACCCTGCCGATGCACCCCGAGCTGGTGGCGATGGTGCGTGAGTGGATTGCCGACCTGGAGCCCGACCAGCCGCTGTTCCCCGGCCTCGCCCGTAAGAAGACCTACACGATGGTCCAGAAGGACCTGGAGCGTGCGGGCATCCCCTACGAGACGCATGAGGGCCTGGCCGACTTCCACGCCGCCGGGCGGCACAGCCACATCACGGGGCTGATGGCCTCGGGTGCCTCGATCATGGAGGCCAAGGAACTGGCCCGCCACGCCGACATCCGCCAGACCGCCAAGTACACCCACATCGGGATGAAGGACCGGGCCAAGGCGCTGGGCAACCTGGTCGCCCCGAACACGTCTGAATCCGTTGAATTGTCGGGAATGTGTCGGGATTCGGGCGGCGTCTCGGGTCAGGAGCTTTCAGCGGGTGACAGCGAGGGCGGGCGAAGCGACGACCCGGAAAACGAAAAAACCCCTTCCGGGGAAGGGGTTTCGTCGTGTTGTGTCAGTGCCAGTCAGGAAGTGGCAGTTGACGTAAGTAGTGGAGGCGGCGGGAACAAAGTCGGATGGACCGATCTGTTGGTATATAAGGACTTGCGCCAAGCCTGGCATTTCTTATCTGACACGTCATCTGACACGCCCGGGAGGGGAGCTCATAGCGCAGAACATTGAACCCGTCTCCTCCGGGCGGTCGGGATGGGGGGCAGCCATCCCGACCCTCGCAGGCCACCAGGCCACGATCTCATTGGGGGCCGCACGGCGCACCCGGCCCGCCCCCCGTCGGGCGATCGGAGCCCCGTCGCTCCCGACGTTCCCTTCTGATCGCCGCCAGGCAGGCCGAGGCGATCTGTCGGCCGAGTCCGAGTCGGGCCTCGTCCAGGTCCGTGATTTCGAATCTCCCCACCGCCGTCGCAATCTCGGCGATCGTCACCGACGCTCGGCCGGGGAAAAACTCGTCGATGAACTCGTCGGTGCCGGGCTCGCAGTTGCCGGCCTTGATCGAGTCCCGGCGGGTCACCACGACCTCGCCGACATCGGCCAGGTCGTGTCGGGCCAGCTTTTCCACGAGGCGTTGCAGGCGATTTCGTTGAGTCTCCGTGCGACGGCGGCGGCGTTCGTCCCTCTCGGATTGCGGGATCGCTTGGGTCCGCATCTTCCGCCGAAGAGCGGCGATCGCCTTGGCGGCCTCCCCGCCCGGCAGATGGTAGGCCGTGCCGGTGGGGCGGTGTCGGGCGATCCAGCCGGTCTCGGCTCGGATCGACAGACCTCGGCCTCTGCGGACCCAGGATGCCGGATAGGCTTCGAGATCGCCGTCCGTCACGGCCGCTCCGGCGTGGGTCGTGAGCAGGCCGTCCAAGACGGCGAGCCCACAGTCGGCGACCGACCGGCGCCAGCTCGGGCTGATGGACAGGCGGACCTCCAATTCCGTCCCCGACCAAGCGTGCTTGCGGTGCCAGACCCTTCGACTTTCAGCGACGGCGCTGGGTTCCTCGGCGACCACTACCTTGATCCAGTTTTCGCCGCCGACCCATGCCGAATTAGCCAGCCGGTAATGCCTGCGGTACAGCGCCTCGACATCTTTCTGCTCAGACGTTTGGTCCTCAATCATGGGCGTACCTTCCTCCCCTTCCCTTAAGGGATGCTTCCAAAGTGGCGATTTCCATTCGTCGTTCCCGGCGAGCCCGGAGACTCGCTACGGGTCACGAGTTGGCCATTCGAGGCGGATGGAGGCGCACGCTCCCCGCCCGCCCGGATGCTTGATTCCAGGACGCATCGAATTGCGACGGCCGACTCCGCTTCACTGCGGCGACGTGGGCCAAGTGGTCGGTCACCGGCGGATGGTCAGTAATTGAGCCAGAGGCACTCGACACGCTCCACCCGGCCGACCCCCTTCATGCGGATCGACACCGGGCGGGAGACGACACGCCAGTCGGACAGCCAGCGGTCGTAGATGGGGTTGGCGTAGCCCGAGAGGGCCACCTTGCCACGGAGTTTGCGGATGCGACGGCACAGCTCGACGTGCGTCTCGTCGGACAGGCCGAAGCGGCCGTAGATCTTGCGACCGACGCCGACGTAGGGCGGGTCCAGATAGAAGCAGGTCTCGGGCGAGTCGAGATCGTGCAGGTGGTCCAGGCAGTCGCCGGAGACGATCCGAACCTCCCGGAGGCGACGGTGGCCGTCGGCGATCTTCGCCATGCTCCGGTCCCACCAGCCCTGCTGATCCCGACCTGGGTTGTCCGAGTAGCCTCCGCATCCGCCGTGGCCCATCCGACGCAGGATGAAGGTCAGGGCCGCCAGGTCGCAAGGCGCCCTCCACTCCCCCGATCGCAGCCGATTTCTGGCCTCACGCCAGGTCTCGTACCGCCACCGGAGCGGCTCCAACCGCCCTCGGAGGGCGAGGTGGTCGTCCCTCACCGCCTTCAGCAGGGCGACCTGCCCAGGGTTTCGTTCGATGAGCACCTCCTCGGGCGACCGGGGCTTGGCCACCAGAACGCTGGCGGCCCCGGCGAACCCCTCGACGTAGCGCCGATGGGGCGGCAGATGGGCGACGATCCACTTGGCGATCGTCGCTTTGCCGCCGGGATGTCGTGGGGGGATCAAGCCGACGCCTCCCCCGTCTCGGGAGCGGGGGCGATTCGGGCCGTGTCGCCGTTGCGGAGCCAGTACTCCCGGACGGCCCGAGCGATCACCTGGTCGTGCCCCGCCTCCTCCTGGGCGGCCAGGTGGTCGAGCAGCTTCCAGCACGTCAGGGGCAGTCTCACGGGGAGGGCCTCGGCGGCGTCGGCGTAGCGGTCTTCCAGGCCCCGCAGGAACGTCTCCCTGGGGCGATGGTCCCTGGGCTCCCCTTCGCTCTTCCCGTCGTCGGCCGGGCGACTGGTGGCGGCGATCGTGCGAGGAGCGGGGGGCTCCGCCCCGGCGGCGGCGTGGGTCGGCTCGACGACGCCCTCCGCCGGCCCCGAGTCGCCGGGGGTGGCGGGCGATCCGGCGTCCTGGGCGGCGAGATCCTCGAATTTGGGCCGGGGGTAGATGCCGAGGTCGTAGTACGCCTCCATCTTGCCGGGGTAATTGTCGAGGGCCTCGATGCCCCCGGCCCGGACGAACAGGAGGCGGCGTCGGCGGAACGTCTCCTTCGGGTAGCCTTGGTCCTTCGCCCACTGGGTCCACTTGCCGCCGAGCTGCTCGTACTTGAGCTGGGCCGCCGCCCCGAAGCAGTATTCGTGCTGGAGGCTCGTCCGCTCCAGGCCGCCGATGGCCCGGTCGTGTTGCCGCATGTAGTCGAGGAGGCGGCCCTCGTCCCACGAGGCGTGCGGCATGTCGAGGCCAGGCGTGGTCGCTCCGGCGGCGTCCTGGGCGATGTTGCTTTCGCTGGTCATAAGTTTCGACCCCGATTGACGTTTCGGTCGCTGCGTCGTCCACTTGGACGCCTCGTCAGCAAGTGTCAACGGAGGCACTACAAGTCGCCACATCATTGGCCACAGAACTTGCTCGACTAGGATAATGAAGCTAAGATAACTATTGTCTGCGGGCTAACTCAGGACGACACATTGCTTGCCACATACCTGGGGCGACTCGATCGATGGAGGCGAATCCACGTGACCGCTGGCGTAGGAAGCGGTTCAAGGAGAATTTGGACCGACTCCTCACGGAACGGGGGCTGACCCGCAAGGCGGCGTCCGATGCGGCGAAGGTGGATTACGACTGGCTGCGGCGGGCGGTCTCTCGGGGGATCGCCTGGCCGGACAAGCGGAGCATGGAGTGGCTCAAGAAGCTCGGCGACACGCTCGGCCTGGACGACGTGGAGCGGCTCTGGCGGCGGCACTTCGTCGTGCCGCCGGAGCCGTCCTCGATTAAGGACGAGGCGGAGAAGTTCGGCGAGGAAATGCGGCAGTACGTGCTGCTCGTCGGGGCTGAGGACGCCACCCTGAAGGGGATCGTCGAGCAGATGCGCCGGGCGGTGTGGGCTGCCAGGATTGCCAAGAAGAAGGGGACGGCCACCTCGTCATCGCCGCCCAAGCTCGGGTCGCCAGCAGTCTTGGACTCCCCCTCGGAGCCGACGGGAAGTCCATCCTCGCCGATCCGATCGTCCGAGATTCTGCGTCCGGTGAACACGCCATCGACCCCGCCGCAACCCCTCGCCGAGAGGCTGGAGCAAGCCAAGCGGGCCATTGCCAAGGCAAGGGCGGCGAGGGAGGCCGCCAGGGGGGAGCCTTCATCGGGCGGTCATTCCACCTCCGACCGAGCATCGAACCTGCCGCCCCAAGAGCCGCCTCTCGGCGTGGGCGGCCGACCGGACGACCCGACGCAGGACGATTCCATCAACGAGGTCGATCGGCGACCCGCCGGGTCGCCGATCGGGCCACCTCGGTCCAACCGGGCAGACGGCCTCATCGCCGAACTGGCACGCCGAGTCCTCGTGGACTTCGATCACCAGTACCTCCAGGGGTTCAGGGAGGTGGGCCTGCCGAGGATCGAGGAGGTGACCCTGACGGCGGCGGAATTCCTGTCCCACGCCCAGTCGGAAGGATCGGGCCTCACGGGCGACGATGCGTTCCGCCTCGCCTACCTCCCCTGGCTGGAAAAGTACGGCGGCCTGCTGGGGACGACCTGGCAGACGGCGGACGCCTACGTGCAGGCGTGGCGTTACTTCTGGGAGAGGCGGCGGCCCTCGGTCGGAGGTGCGAGCCCAGGGGACCGACCCTCCGATGGGATGGCCGAGCTGAAGGGGCTGCCGCCGAACGCCCTGATCGCCCGGCACGGCGAGGAGTGGGGCAAGGAGTGCGACGAGGAGGTTCGTCGCATCCGTGCGGAGGCGAGGCCGTTGGTCGCAAGCGTCCTGGATGCCCTGTCGCCTGGGCAGCACGACCACTTCATCGGAGGATTTGCCTCTCGGGAGCGGGGCGAGCTGTACTTGCTGGACGAACTGGTCCGGCGCATCCGGGACTTAGGGATCGACGGGGACCGGCCGCCGCCGCATGACCTGGACGAAGCGGTCCGTGGACTCGTCGCCGAGATCGTCGAAGACTTCGAGAAGTCACGGCACGAGGAGGACGAGGAAGACCTGGATTCCCTGCTCGCTGATCCCGAAGTCTTGGTCGCTCCTCGCAGGTCGCTCGATCACCGCCAGGGCGACCACTGGCCGACGGACGATGACCAAGGCGATCGGCGTCCGGTCGGGACTGCCCTGGAGGCGGAGATCGCCCGGTCTGTCGCCGAGGATCGGGAGGCGCTGGAGCGGAGGGTCAACGACTTCTGGGAGATGCTGGGCGACACCCCGCTGCCCGGCGGCGTGGACTCCTACCGGGATCGCAGCGAGGCGCTTGGCGACCGGATGACGGTCGGCTCGGCCGCCCTCCGGGCCTGCGGCGATGACATCGGCAAGGCGTTGAAATGGCTGACCGAGCGGGTGGACAGGGCGCTCAAGGATGAGGAGTTGGCGGCGAGGCGGCCCTCTCCGCCCAGAGCCGAAGAGAAGGCCCCGCCCCTTGCCAAGCGTCCCGTGCGGAAGAAGATGCCGGTCGTGGCGGACCCGGAGGACATTCGGGAGGCCGTGGTGGAGGCCCATCGACTCGGCATGCCGGCCGGCGAGATCATCGCCGACCTGCGGGGGCGTCCCGATGTGCCCGATTGGGTCCGGCGGGCCGGGGACTCGTTTTTGCGGGGCGAGATCGGAAAGATCGTCGCCCGTTATGAATCGGACAGGGAGGACGAGGCCGCCCCGGACGAGTTTGACGCCCAGGCCGACGACGACAGGCGGAATTGGGAGCGGGACGATGATTGAAGTGCCCGCCGTCGAGAGGAAGCGGCCGGGCCGTTGGGTCGGCGAGAGGGGTCAAGGTGACACCCGCCGCCGGGAGGAGGCATGTCACGCCCGATGGCCTGGCCCGCCGCCGGCCTATTAGCCGACGGGACACCCGAGTACAAAAGTGGCACGGGGGAGGGCCTCCACCTTGGTGGGCTTCGGCCGATCTGGAAATCGTTATCAGCGGCCGGGACAACGGGATGAGGGGCTGGGCGAAACCCAGGGGAAAGCCGGCGAGGGGAGTGGTCCTGGACCGAGGACAAGTCGTCCCTCATGAAGCCGTCGATCTCCGCTCGGGAGGCGGAGATCCGCCTCGGCGCAGCTCATTCCCGTGCTGAAGGATCGAGAACCTTCGCCCATGCGTCTTCGTCTTTCCTTGCCGCAGGCAAGGCTTCCGTTCACGGCCCCCGCAGGGGGCGTCGGGGTCTTGAAGGGAAGTCCTGAGCAAAGTCATAAGAGTGGTCTTAATTGTGGCAAACAAGACGTATCGGGCGTCAAACAAGCCGCATATCGTGCCAAGGAAGCCGCATCGGGAGCGTCAAACAAGCCGCATGGGCCGATGCGGCTTCCTTGGCACGTCCCATGGCGGTCGTCAGCACCGGACCTGCCTGGCGACCTCCCTGACCTTGTAGATGAGCAGGTCCACGGAGGGGCGTCCGGGCCGCTTCGCATTGGCCCTGTGCTCGGCCTCGGCCCTGGTGAAGGCGTCGAGGAACCCCCCGGTCTGGAAGTAGAACCAGATCTCGTGGAGACCGGGGAACAGCGGCAGGGTGCCGATCAGCAACTTGGTGATGTCCTCGTCCGTGTACCTCGCATTCGCCAAGGTCTGCCGGTGGGCCAGGATGGCGGGGATGGCGACCTCGATGTCGTCCTTGCGGCCACGCCCTTCAAGGCTCTGCCGGACGATCTCCGCCAGGTCGTACATAGGCTCGCTCGTGGTGGGCCGAGCCCCGCCCCTCGGCCCCTTCCCGGCCGTGGCCGCCTTGCGGTCCCGCCAGAGTTCGAGGGTCTCGACGGACGGGTAGCCGAGGGCGAAGCCGTGGCCCTTCGGGTTCACGAGGTCGAGCTTCTGGAGCAGGGCGAGCCCGGCCGCCACCGTCGGGCGGCTCACGCCGAGCAAGACGGCCAGGCCCGTCCGAGTCTGGCCGTGGAGCCCGCCTTTCCACCCGGCGAGGGAGGCCATCAGGAAGTACAGGTCGCTGGCCGATTGGGTCAGCCGGACCGCCTCGCCCTCCGCCTTGCGCCTGACTCCCGGTGCGATCGTGTAGACCTTGTAGGTGGCGAGAGTCTTGTGCCACTCTCCATCCTTACCCTGCTTCCAGCCGAACCACTCCCTCCGGTCGCCGGTCGGTTCGATCGCCTCGTAGCCCCCCTCCACCTTGCGGGCGAGGTTCTCGGCGATCAACAGCTCAAGGAGCCGGGGGACTCCCCGTGCCGTCCCGGTCCGTTTCCCGGACCTGCCCCGCTCCAGCCCGGTCCTCCTGGCGATCAGGGCCGGGCGGACCGGCCTCCCGTCTCGGGCCTTGTAGGCCAGGAATGAGTAGACCTTGACGACATCGTTGGAGAGTCGGCACTTCTTCCCGGTCACGACTCTCGGGAGGAAACGCTTCCCCTTGAAGAGGGCCTGATTCTCCTTCGCCCCCCGGCTAATAAGCATGGATATCCTCGATTCGGATTGTTAAGACGCATGGCGGTCGGGCGCAATTCCTCCGAAGACTCGCCCACGCATCGGGCGATCTCCTGGGAATTCGCACGAAGTACAAAAGTTGGACGGCCGTCCGGGCGCTCAGCCCCGCACCGCCGACTCCAACAGCCCGGCGATTACTAACGCCCTGGCCCTGTCGGCGGCCCGGCAGAAGACGGCCCCGTCGCCGTCCCGGACCTCGTGGCCGGACTCCCTGGTCTCGACCACCTTGAACGGCGGTGTCAGGACCAGCCCCACGGGCGGCTCGGGCTCGCCGACATCGCCATCCCGCACGACGGCGGACCAGTCCGGCTCCACCTTGAGCCGCCTCGCCAGCCTTGAAACGTCCGATTCGCTGAAAAGCCGCTTGTTGGCGAGCCGCCGCTCGGGCTCCGGGGCCTGCCCGCTCGTGATCAGGTAGGTGATCTGATGGGGTCGGCGTCCGAGGATCTTGGCGACTTCGCCGAGGAGATATTGCTTCGTCATGGGGCCTCCTTGCCCGTATCTATCCGAGCGATCTCGGTTTTGAGACGCAAAATTGTTTGTACGATCATACAATAATTCATGTTTGAAATCCATGATTCAGTCGGACGGCTCATCGTCGTCATGTCCATGCGAGTGCGCCACGCCGGGAAGCTCGCCCACGTCTTCGTTGACGGGAAGAAGGTCGCCGAGTTCGCCACGATGGGCGAGGCGGCGAAATACGCCCGCTCGATCGCTCGGGGGGCCTACGTCGAACGATCGATCAGAGACGTGGATTGAGCCGAGACGGGCGGGCTCGGCGGACGGGGTGGAGTCAATCGTCGAGATCGACGCCTTGCTCCTCGAACCACCGGGCCAGTCCCGCTTCGAGCACGGCCATGGCCTCGGCCAGCGTGTCGGGGCGATCGTCCTCGAAGTCAACACCACCGCAACTGATCGCCCTCGCCACGAAGCCGCAATTCTCGTCTTCCCCGATCTCGATGCGACCATGACTTCGGACGTAGCGGGCGACGGCGGGGAACGTCGCCTCGACTTGCCGCTGCTCCTCCGTCGGCCCCGTCATCCCGGCCCGATCCTCGTCCCGCAGCCGCCGGAGGTAGGCCCGATACGCCTTCTCGATCGCCGGCAGCTTCCGCTCGACGGAGACCTCCACGCCCAGCTCGGCCAGATGGGGGAACAGCTCCCTCCACTGATGATGCCCCCGCACTCGGACGAAGCTGGGTTTGCGGGCGAGCCCGTCCAGCGGACGACGCACGACGTGGGCCAGGAGCGTGGCGAGGTCGTTGACCGACGGCCTGCCGTGGACCGGCAGGTCGGCCAGGAGTCAGCCGCCCGCCCTCGTGACGACCATCCCGAGGTAGTGGGTCTCGGACGCATGATCGGCTTGGGCAACGCCTGGAAGTCGGCCTCCCAGGTCTCGTCGCACCGATCAAGCCGCTTCAACCGGCTCTTGACGAAGGCCGCCCCCTTGCCGAGCTTGAGCTTCTCCTCCTCGTCCATGATCGATCCTCCCGCACGTGTCCCCGCCGTTTGAGCCTCCTCGGGCTCAGCGATGGTTGTAGAACCAGTAGGCGTAATCGCCGACCAGCCGGCGGTTCCCCACGGCGTCGTCGAGTTCGGCCAGCGGCACGTCGAACGCCCCCTCATGAGTCCGGGCCTCGGCGAGCAACCCGACATCCTCCTCCAGTTCGTACTCCTCGGGATCGGGCAGCCGGTGGACGGTCAGCGGCGATCCGTCCGACTCGATGCGGGCCTGGAACGGGAGCTTCAAGTTGTTCTTCAGATGCCGGTGGTAGGCGAGCAACGTCCCCCGATCGACATCGGGGAGCGGGTCGTCGCCGGTCAGGCCGAGGGCCATGCGGACCCGATCGTCCTGGTCCTTCTCGGACAACGGCCTGGTGACGATCGCCGTCGGCTGCTCGATGGGGACGTGGCCGCCGTCGTCGGATTCGAGGTCGTCCTCCCCGAGCCACATCGACTCAGGCTCCAGGCCGTCCCGCTCGCACCGCTTCTTGTAAATGGGGTGCATGGCCTGGAGGGTCGTCCGGTCCCAGGCGATCAGGTAGGTGGTCTCGTCCTCGGCTTGCTCGACCTCCCGGACGACGCCCTTCCAGCCGCCCAGGGGGATGTCGGCGAAGTCGGGGTCACGGACGCCGGGCCTGACCCGGACCTCGGCCCCCGACTCGAATCGAGGGGACGGCGATTCGCCCTTCCTGCGGGCCATGGCTCATTTCTCCCGAGGGCTTCCGGGCCGTTGGGGGATGAACGGGATCAGCCCTTTCCGCAGCGCCTCTTCTTGCAACTCCCGCTTGAGAATCCGGGCGTCCACGAGGAATCCGTTGATCGAGATCATCCAGGCCATCGGGTTGTCCTCCAGGCGGCTGGGGAGCGACCAGTGCGGGTCGAGGGGCCGGATCTTGAACATCTCCCGGATGGCCTTCGACTTCCCCTGGCCGGTGCTCTCGGCGACCCCGAACGCCTTGTCGATGGCCGGCAATTTCAGGTGCGGCTTGTTGTTCCTGTCGTCGAGGTAGTTGACCCAGCCGATCGTGCGAACGATCCCGCACGCCCAGGTCGCCGGCTTGCCCCCGAACAACGGCGAAGGACGCTTGCGGGCCAGCGATCCGGCGAGCTTCCGGCAGAGGGCCTCGTACTCGTCGGTCAGATGATCACGACAGAAGTCGTCGGTCAGCGCCACGACGGCCTCGTAAGCGGGCCGTGCCGTCGCCGGGATCTTGCCCGCTTCGCCTCGCTCGTGCTTGTTCTCGCTCATCAGCCCCCCTCACCAACGTCGTCTTCCCCGGCTTCCCCCTCCATCATCTCGCTTCGAACGCCGTCCGCCAACGCCCTCCTCAACGGACAGTCATCCCCGACCGGCCCGCCACAACGATACTGCTGCAACAACTCCTGGGACCGCCGGGCCAGCATCCGGCGCACCTCCCGCCGCTTCCCCTTGACCCTGGGGATGGTCATGCCGTCGTAGCCGGTGGTCCGATGCCGCATCCAGGCGATCACGGCGGCCTCGGCCCGCTGCTCGATCGGGATGCGTTCGGTTCGGGCGACCGTGCCGCTCCCGACCGGCGTGGCGTGGTCGGCGACCGCCCGTGCGAGACGATCGGCGAGTTCGGCATGGTCGGCGTGGAAGTCGAGGAACGCCACGACCGCTCCGTGGAAGTCCTCGACATACTCGGCCTGGGCCTGCTCACGCCGCCGGGAAGCCGCCTCCTTCTTCCTGGCGTATCCCTCGGTGGATCGCTCGGCCTCCAGTTCGGCCCGAATCCGGTCGATGGTCTCGGCCGCCGCCCACATGCCCCTGGAGAACGTCCTTCGCCTCACCTTCTCCTGGACGACGAAGTGGTCCCCAGCGGCCTTGACCCGACGGGTCAGCCCGGCGTCCCCAGGAGGAAGCAGAGCCCAGCCGTCCGGTACGGGATGGACCGAGCCGTCGGCGGCTCGGACGGTGTTCGGTGTGGGGCCGGGGGCGAAGGTCTTCTCGTCCATGACTGTTCCGCTACGATGGCATGCTCATCGACCGACGCTCGCCGTCAATCGGATGGAGGCAGGTCCGCCAGAACCGGGATATCCACTCTCGGCCCAAGAAGCCATCGAACCTATGTTTCAATTACCGAACATCCAGGGGGCAGCATCGATGGCGGACATCCGACGGGTCGAGGCGATACGTCGCTTGGTGATAGCCGTTGCAACTTGTCCTTCGATAGGCCCAATCTCATATTTGAGGTCCGTTCTCCAGATAATCGATGAGCCGTATCGCCTTCTTTGCCGCCGTGTGAGCACCCTGCAACGACTGGCACCGTGTCAGGGCTAGAAGCCCAGGGAGATCCTCTCGCTCGAAGGCCGATTCCGCCAAGATCCTCGCCCAGTAGATGCGTGCCCCTTCCTTAACGGCTAGTTTCGCTTCGACGATCGTGAGGAGCATCGGGCCGATGGGGGTCTCCTCTCCGACGATCTTTTCGACCTCGGTGAGAAGGACTTTGGAGAGCGTGCGATCCGTCCCGTCCAGTCGTCTTGCAATGTCGGCCAGTCGCTCCCTGTTTCCTTCCGACGCTTTGCTCAAGACCGTAAGGTCTCGAATGCCCTTGACCGTGGACGCCACGGGCTTGCCCTGCCTGATGGCCTCGATCCCGGCCAATACCTCCTGAGTATTCCGCTTCAGATAGCCTGAGCCCAGTTCGGCAGCCTTCTCGATCAATGCCCTCAACTGTCCGAGATCGGGAGTCCTTCGAATGAGGAACCAGTAAGGGCCGGGTGTTCCCTGGACGGATAAGCTGGAAATGACGAAGGGCCATACTTCGTGAGCCGACAGCTCTCCCTTCGGATTCAGCACGTCGATCTTGTCCAAGCCCAGGACGAAGATCTCCTTCACGAACTCGATGGGAGGGATGTGGAGCAGCCCCTGATTCAAGCGGCCGTTCGCATTGGCAACGTCAGCCCTCCACTGATCCGGCATCCGGCTGAATTCCGTGCGGAGATACTGGGGGGCAATCGGGAGAGCATCTGGGTCGTCCGGCCGGACGACGACGGGGATGCTGTTCCCTATGTCCTTGGACACTTTCTTGAGTTGCCCCGGAACGCACTGGTTGATCGCTTCCAGAAGGATGGCCAAGTCCCGCTTCTTCGGGGAGATCGAGACCCGCTCGAAAGCAGAGAGCCAATCCGGTTGTTCATCGGGGATGTCAGGCAGGATGAGGTACAACGCCGACAACAACTTGCTCTGGGCTTCGGGATCTTTTTCCCTCGCCAACTTGCTGGCGAGATCTTCAGCAAGCGTCAGCCGGCTCACGATCTTTTCATGCGGCCTCGGCACGACGGAGAGGTAGGACTTGATCCGGTCAGATCTCCCTAATTGGTCAAAGAATGTGGCGGCCTCCTGGGCTAGGACGACGCAAATCTCCCGGCTCGGGCCATTCCCAGCATGGAGCCCCCCGGCACGGGCCGCTATCAGCCTTCTAAACCCTTTCGTGCAGTCCAGGAGTGACGCTCGATGCCGAGGCTCGTCGGCGATCCCCCTCGTCAAGAATGAGGCGATCGGCGGGGCATCACGCAGCAGCTTCTTGAATTCGTCGTGGATCTCGGCCGCTGACTTGTAATGGCCTGTAGGGAGCAGGAGAGCTTGCTTCCCGAACGCCTGCATCAAGCAGCCTGCCATGGCCAATTCGACCGAAACCCCGATCAGCCCGATTGCGCCAGAGTATTGGGCCGATGCCTCCTTCAGCGTCACCCGCTGGGGCAATCCCAGCCCGACGAGGGCTAGGTTGAGCGATTCCACGCTCGCCTCCAGGAGGCGGATCGCATCTTTCTTGAGCAGCCTGGGCATCGATTCTCCTGGTCCGACTCGAAGTGAAGTGAGGAATGGGGTGGGTCATCCCGCTTGGAGTCTCATCCCGTCTCGATGTTGGCATTCAGGTATCAACTGCCCGAGCGACCTTTCGATCCCCCAACCCACCGGATTCTTTCGGATGAGCCAGCCATTCAGATTTCCTTGAGGTGGCCGTCGTGGACGAGCTGATCGAACTGCTGCTCCATACGCCTCGGCATGGAACCGCCCCTCACGAGCATCCCCAACTCCATGTTGATCGTGAACGCCTGGCGGGTCAGGTTGGCCGACGAGAGGAACAGCCACTCGCCATCCGCCACGGCGCATTTGACGTGGAGGATGCCGGCCTTGCCGTTCTCGCCGACGGGACGATTTTCGGCGGGCCAGTAATACACGGCGGAGCAGCCCGCCACCTCCCGGCCGAGCGCCCGGATCGTGCTATACTCGCCCTGGCCCAAGATCCGGTCAGGCGTTTCCAAGACGATCGTCAGCTGGACGCCCCGGCCCGCCGCCTTGACGAGCGACCTGGCCACGTTGGGGATGCGGTAGACGGCGAAACTCACCAGCGTGATACGGGTCCGAGCGGCGTCGAGGACTTGGAGGATCGCCTGCTCGGTGCGGCGGAACGGCACGACCCCGGCGTCGGGTCCGGTCCAGACCGGCTCGACCGATTGCGAATCCCGATGCGCCCGCTCCGCATGGGCCGCCGCCTGGAGCGCCACGGCGACCGTCCGGGCGTCGAGTTCCCCTACCTCCTCCCGCCATCTGTCCACGAAGGCCAGGGCGAGATCCCGGTGCTGGTGGTGGGCGATCCGCCGGGCGACCTCCGCCCGAAGCGAGTCCTCCGGGCAGGCGAGGATCGCCGAAGCCAGGGCCTCGACCGTGCCCCCAGGCAGGCTACAAGCCAGGGAGTAGGATGACTCGACGATTCGTCGCTCCGGGCTCATGGTTCGGGCCGGAAGAAGGAGAGGTTGGTGCGTTCCACCGTCGGCACCAACGCCGCCCGGTCCAGGAACTTGTTGCCCCGCTCGCACGAGGTCTCCGGCAGGAACGAGCAGGCGTGGCATGACGCCCCGTGGAGCTTCTCACCGCCGCCGACGGGGTGCTCGGAGCAGAGCGGGTCGGACGAGCAGAGCGCCACCTTCTCCAACGCCCGTCGAATGTGCCGCCCGAGCTTGTCCGGCTCCCCCAGGGCACAGAGGCCGCCGAGGGTGCCCTCGCTGTCGGGGGCCGACGTGTACACCAGGACGCCCGCCATGGGGTCGCCGTCCGATGGGTTCCTCGAATAGATCCGCTCGGCGATCGACGCACTGGTGTACCCGCACTCGATGGCCAGTTGGCGAATCAAGGCGTGGGCGAACGAGTGCAGGAGCACAAAGCGGATGCCGGGGTAGCCTTGGTTCGGGTCCAGGCCCTTGCCGCCCCGCCATACTTGGTAGGCCAGCTCGAACTCCCTCTCGTAATCGAGATTCCGATCGACCCAAGCCTGGATCGCCGGCTCTGAGAATTGGAAGAAGACGCCCTCGCCACGGGTCTCGCAGGCGGGCAGCCACGCCGTGTCTTTGCGGGAGAGTCTGCTCCGATTCTCGGAAGGCACCTCGGCGGGGCTGTCGAAGTCCCGTGGCGACATGAGCCGAGTGAAGCCCACGAGCGCCCGAACCTCTCTCAGCTTCTCGACGAGCACGATCTTGTCGAAATAAGCGGCGTACTCCGCCGGGGGTTCCACCGGACGGAGCTTGAAACTGCGACTCTCCTTGGCCTTGGAAGGGTCGGAGAAAACCCGCCACTCGGGCGACTTCAGGTCGTCCGGGTCGTCGGTCTCCTCGACCGTCCCCTCGGTCTTCTTCTGGATCGCCGCCCAGATCTGTTCGTCGCCATACTTGTTCAGGTCTTTCAACTGGCCGATGCTCCGAAAAGCCCGGAGCACCTCGACGCTGGTGACCTTCTCCAGGACGACCCAGTTCTCCTCCACCAGCCTACCGAGTTCGTCGGTGGCCTGCGGAACCGACAGCGCCGAGATCAGCATCGGAAACCAGAGGTTCGAGGCCCCCTGGAGCATCGGCTTGACGTGATCCTGGTCGCAGCCGCCGGGGTCGAAGTCCCGCAAGTGGGGCCGCCTGCCCCGGCAGGCGGGCATCAGCGTGCGATTGTTCGGGCCGAACGCCTGGCCCATCCTGCGGCGAGTCTGGCACCCGTCGCATTGGACCTCCACGTCCAGGGCCTCGCCGCTGGCCCCGACCTCGTAGAGGTAGAGCAGCCCCTTGCAGTCGGTCGAGCCCTGGTGGATGAACTCGACCCAGGGGAAGTCGTCCAGGTGGCCGTGCTCGCAGGTCACCATGAAGCGGGCGGGGACCACGAGGGGAGCCCGGCCCTTGCTGTTGCAGTTGTGGACGTAACTGGCCCGGTCCGGGCGATAGGGCGGGGTCTTCGGCTCGAAGAGCCCGGAGCTGATCGGGGCCAGCAGCCGGCAACTGGAGCAGACCATCCACCGGGGGAACGGGGCCACCGGCACGCCGATCTGGCGGGACTCGTCGAACCAGTTCGTCTGCGACCCCTGGGATTCCGACCCCCGAGGCGGCGTCAGGAACCGAGACACCTGCGGTCCCAGGATCGACTGGGCCGAGCGGAGGAGCCGCTCCTCGGCGATCTCGGTGGCGTGGGCGGCCTGCCAGTCGTCCAGGCCCATGACGAGCACCGAGAGGTTCGGCAGATCGACGAGCGATCCGACCCCGAACGTGGTGAGGGCCTGGCTGGGCCGGACTTCCCCGACTTCCGACTTCCTCATGTGGCTGGAGAGGCTCATGCGGTCACCTCGGCGGCCCCTTCCGGGGTCGCCTCGGGCTCATTGGCGTTCACCTCGTCGAGACCGCCGTCACTGACGATGAATTTAACGCTCGGCTCGACCTCCCGGAGCGAGTTGAGACATGTAAACTCCTGCCAGCGGTCGATGCCGGGGCTGTGCAGGAGCTTGACGGTCGTCCCCTTCCTCGGCCCGTCCGGCCCGTGAGGTTCCGTGTAGGTCAGGATTCGCCCGCCGGTGTCGTTCTGGGCCTCGGCCTGCCAGAGGTCGGCCTTGCTCCGCAGCTCGGCCCGGCAGAAGTCGCCGGTCTTGGACCCGTCGCCGATCAACTCAGCCCGCCTAGCGATGGCCTCGATGGCGCCCTGGACGTAGGGATTGCTCGTGGTGAGCCGGGAGGCGGACTCGTTCGGGTTGAACGTCTCATCCCGCAGTCGGACCATCGAGACGAGCAGCCCGGCGAGGCCCCTCTGCAACGCCCCCGGCGAGAAGGGAGTCACCGAAAGCGGTTCGACGTGCTTGTAGAACGTCGAGTGGTAGTGCTCGAAGGTCTCGTAGTGCGACAGGTCTCGTGGCCTGGCCCAGTTGAAGACGGTGACGACCAGGCCGGGGAAGCTCCGGCCGACCCGGCTGGTCGCCTGGATGTACTCGGCGGTCGCCTTGGGTTGCCCGGCGACGACCATCAGCCCCAGCCGCTTCACGTCCACGCCGACGGAGATCATGTTCGTGGCCAGCAGCACGTCGAGCGGTTTCTTGGGGATGTTCTTGTAGTCCTTGGTCTTGAACGCCTCCTTGCGCCGCTCTTCGAGTTCGGGGGCGAAGCCCGCCTCCAGGCGGTCGAGGATCTGGGGGATCTCTTCGGAGCGGATGCGACTGGTCAACTCGGCGAGATATTCCCCGTTGAAGTAGCGCTTCGCCAGGCCCCGGCGGTCCTGCTTGCGACAGCGGGTGAACACGTCGTCGTCCACCAGGCGGCGCATCCCGCCGAGCTCCCGCATGGAGTTGAAATAGCCGACGAGCGTCATCCACGGATCGACCGTCCTGCCATGCTTCTCGTAGAGGGTCTGGGCCGAGCACAGGAGGGCGACGTAGACCCGGATCAGGGCCGCTTTCAGTCGTCGTCCGGGGGCGCAGATGCCGAGGTAGAGGCGGCCGAACTCCTCCGCCGAGGGCTTCCTCTGGATCGAGAAGAAGTTGTCTCGCACGTCGAGGCCCGGCGGCGGGAAGACGTTGACGGTTCGCAGGAAGAGACTCCTAACCTGCACGTCGGCGTTCTTGATCGTCGCCGTCGAGGCGATCACCTTGGGGCGGACCTTCTTGCCGCCCACCTCCCAGGTGCAAAGCTCGTCGATGGCCGTCTCGTAGAGGCCGACGAGCGTGCCGAGCGGGCCGCTGATCAGGTGCAGCTCGTCCTGGATGATCAGGTCGGGCGGGCGGAGCGGCGGATGCTCGACGAGCCGGGCCGAGGGGAGCCCCATGTTCGACCGGGGGTGGAACGTGGAGTCCTCGATCTCCGGCGACTTGAACCCGTGACGCTCGCAGCGGGCGGTGACCCGGCCGAAGAGCATCTGAACCTCGCCCTTCCACGGCATCTGGGCGAACTTGTCCACCGTGGCGATCAGCAGGCTCGGCAGCCGCCGGTAGATTTCCTCGTCCACCACGACGACCGGCAGGCCCTCCTCGGCGGCTTTTCGACGGCTGAATGGACAATCGCCGTGCTTGTCGCCGCAATAGGTCAGCGTTCGGGCCGATCCGTGGGGGTAGGGTTTGGCGTCGAGGTGTTTGCCGGCCTCGATGGCGCTGCCGCACCACGGGCAGGTCGTGAGCTGATAGGGCGTGCCGATCCCTCCGCCGACGAACTGGTTGCCTCGGGCCTGCTTGATCGCCTCCACGGCGTCGTCGGTGCGGTTGGGGGTCGTTCGGCGGCCGACCCAGAGGCCGATGCGAAAGGGCGTCCGGCCCCAACGGGCGTCCCCTTGCTCCAGGGCCTTGCGGCGGATCGACTCGCAGGCGCAGAGCAAGGCCGTGGCCCGCTGGAACTGCTGGATGGTCAGCAGGCGGAGCGTGTACCGCATCAGGACCGCCACGCCCTCCTCGCCGACCCGCCCGGCGACCGTGCCCTGCAACCGCCGCAGGGCCATGGTGTAGGCGGAGAGGCCCAGGTACGCCTCGGTCTTGCCGCCGCCGGTGGGAAAGAAAAGGAGGTCGGCCAGGGCCTCGGGGCCGGCACCCCGGTCGTGGTGGTCGAGCCGGGTGACGCCCGGCAAGTTGAGGAGGATGAAGGCGATCTGGAACGGCCGCCAGCTTCGATTATGCGGGAGGTCGATGTCCGTCTCGAACTCGAACGACTCGCCCCGACGGACCCGCTCGGACTTGATCGAGTGCGTCCGCTGGAGCCACATCGCCCGGTTCATGAAGGCGAATGACTCGAACGCCTGCGGTTCATCGGCCAGGAGCCCCAGTCCCTCCTCGATCCGCCGGAGGGTGAGGCGGCAATTGTCGATGGCCACCCGCCCCGCATCGCCGAACTGGGCCAGGCCCTCGGCGGGATCGTCGAGCCTGGTCTCCTCCCGGTCGATCCATTCACGGTAGGCGGCGACCAAAGGGGCCAGCATCGCCGGCAGCGTCCTGGGGGTAGCCTCGGCCAGGATCTTCATGTCGAGGACGAGCCCGGCGAGTTTGCCGAAGGCGGGGTTCTCGTCGGCGTCGGCCTCGGCGGGCGGTGCGGTGCGGGGGACTTCGTGCCTCGGGACGACGATGGTCTCGATCCTGGACGCCCCGCCCGGCCGCCCCTCGGGGGCCTCGGCGTGGACGCTGACGCCATGCCCGACGGCGTACTCGACGTGGCGGCGGTAGAGCATCGCCGTGAGCTGTTCTTCGAGGTCGTCGTTGGGGCTGGTCGTGTTCCGCTTGCGGAAGACCGCCCGGTCGCCGTCGCCCGTGACGACGAGCTTCGGCTGGAAGACGTGGGACTCGTCCTTGGGCCGGCCCTCCTCTTGGCCGTTGATCAGGAAGAGCGTGACGACGAAATGACCGGATCGCTTGCGGACCTGCGCACGGACCACGATGTCCGGAAAATCTGGGTCGGGAATGAAACGGCGATCCAACTCGTGTCGCATCGGTATCTCGACCGACCCGCCACGGCCATACCGCTTCCAGACCCGCAGAGGATTGCCCCGGTGGTCCACCCGGTCTTCCCGTCCCTCCCGCCTGTATTGCCCCCAGGAAGCGGCGACATGGATCGACGACTCGCCGTCATCGACGCAGAAGGTCAGGCCGAACGAGGACGGCAGGAACGCCTGGGCCACCGGGATGTCGGCGTCGGTCGTGCCGTCGTCGGCCGTGTCGCCGCCCCCCTTCGAGAGTTCGTCTGGGATCAGAGGGGCGTCGTCGTCTTCATCCTCAACCGAGGACGGGGCGGTCCCGCCGACCGCCCCCGGCTTGGGGGCCAGCACGCCGACGAGGTAGCGGTCCCGCACCGTGCGTTCGGTCAGCTCCTCGGCCTCGCCCCCGGCCGGGCCGAGGAGGTCGCCCAGAACCATGGCTTCGAGTTCGGCTCGGAGTTGATGAGGGGACGGGGCCGGCGAATTCATTCCTCGCTCCAGTCGGGATTGGATTGATACGCTTGCTTCGGATGATTGGGCGTGTCCGGGTAGGCCAGCACCAGTTGTTTCTCCTGAGCCATCGGCCTGAGCGTCCACCGCTGGAGGCCGTTCGGCTCTCGATTAAGAAGGGTCGCCAGTTGACGGAAAGTCAGGAATCGGCCCTGACAGAGCGCCCGAATCAAGGGACGCATCTCGTCCGGGTCGAGCCGCTTTTGCATGCGTGCGGGTTCGGCAATCGCCAGGAGTATCGGATCTTCCTCGGGCGCTACGCCCGGAGTTTGACCCTCTATGACCGGACTCGTCCCGCTATGTCGGGAGTCCCCTTGCGTTGTATCTGGAGCTTCCTCGTCGGTGTGTCTGGACTTCGCCAGCCGCTCCGCCAGGCGATAAGAGGCCCATCTTCCGTAGCCGTCCTTCTCCAAAAGACCTTTGGCGACAAGGTTTTGCAGCAGCATGGTGATGTCACTCGTGTGGTCGGCGCAGAACTGCTGGAGCCGCTGATTAGTGACGATCTCCTCCACATCCGCCGTCACCAACGCCTGAACCTCACGCCCGTCCAGTCCGGCCATCCCATCACCGAGCAACGTCCGCAGACGGGTCAGCGACTCCTCGGGCAATAGGCTGACCATAGGCAGGATCAGAAGCACCCGGTCGGGCCGGTGTTGCTCCAGGATCAGAGGCCAGCGCCACTTCTGCGAGGCCCAGCCCTGGCGGATCTTGTCGATTCCCGAGCCCGCCTTCTCGCCGTAACCCAGCATGGCGAACATGCCCTGCAACGTCTTGTTGCGGCATTCGCTCACGCCCCCCTTCAGGATTTGCTCCATACCCAGCAAGAGCGTTCCGGGGTTCGAGAACTCCAGGCGATCTCGAAACCGCTCGACGATGATCCCTCCCTGCCCACGGAAGTCGGCGTGGATCATCGAGTTGACCAGCGCTTCCCGGACCCCCTCGTGGACGATGGTTTCGTCGTGCCGCTGGAGGAGGTCGGTCGATGGCGTGGTCGTCGCCTCGCCCGGACGCTGGGGGGTGAACTGGAACGGGATCTTGAGATCCATGACGAGCCGGGGATAGACCCGCCCGAAGAACTGGAAGAGGTTCGCCACCCATGTCCCGTCCGGCCAGATGCGATCCGTCCAGCGAACCTGCGAGTCGGTGGACAATCGCTCCCGATAATCGACGTGATACTGGGGAACCCCGGCGGGATCACGGATGGCTTCGTCCTTGCCGAACATCAGCAGCCCGGCGACGGTCAATCCCTCCTGGCCGGAGGAACGATCCGTTCGCCAGCCGCCGAGCTTTTCGAGCAGCCCCTTGTCGTCGAACGTGAGCCAGGGGTGGGCCGGGGACCGGGAGGCGAAACGATTGCGGTATTGCTCCAGGCTCCGCTTGTCGAGATCCTCGATCCCGAAGCCGGACAGGATTTCGCAGTCGGCGGGTTGCTCCGCCTGGTCGGCCAGCATCCGACCCACTTCATCCCGGCTGCAAAGGTAATCGCCGTCGCTGTAGCGCCGGTAGGTTCCATCCAGCGGGTTCTGACCCACAAAGACCGGGCGTTGCCGACGTGAGGCACGAGGGACTTGCACGACCAGCACCGGATCGCCGTCCACCGAGACGACCCGCACGTCGCCGTTGGCGAGCAGATTGACGCTCACCTTGCCACGGTTGTTGATCGTAGCCCAGAAGTCCTTCTCGATCCTGGCCGGGTCGTCGAGCCCTTGAACCACGAAGTCGCCGTCGGTTTCCTTGACGCCCAGCACGATCACGCCGCCATCGGTGTTCGCCATGGCGCTGTAGGTTTCCCACAGGCTGCCCGGCAAGCCTCCCCTGGCCGACTTGAACTCCCAGTCCTTGTCTTCCCCGGCGCTCACGGCCGAGAGGATGTCGCTGGCGTTCATTCGTCGCCCTCCTCGTCGAAGAGGGTCGGCCCCGGTCGAGCGGCCGTCGGCGCTTCGAGTTGCCGTCCGAACAAGGAATCCGTGCCGCTGCCCAAGCGGAGCTTCATGACCGATGAGGCTTGGAGACGTTTCGAGGGCGGTGTGGTCGTCGTCACGATGTACTGGAAGGGAAGTTCCTTGCCCGGCTCCAAACGACCCAGGGACGATTCCGCCGTCTCCAGGAGACGGTGATAGGTTCGCAGGTCCAGATCAGCCTCACGAGGACTGTCATGGAGGAGGAGGCCCGGATGATGGGAGTGGGACGAATTCCCTTCGAGGAGCAGAGTCAGGTCCGCCAAGAGTACGGCCAGCGTGCCACTCGCTTCTCCGCCGATCTGCCTGATCTCAAAATGAACTCCATCATCGTCCAGTCTCACGAGGCCGCTGGCCTTGCCACCCAAGGTCTGTCGGACAAGGCCATCGAACCGATCCTGCAAGTCGCTCGCACGCTGCGATTGCACGGCGATCAGGTCGGAGAGACTGCGAGCCGTATCGTCCTTGTCCGTGGAGGCTTTAGCCGCCTGCTGATCAAGCTGCTGGAGAGCGGTGTGCGGCTTCTTGCCTTCGAGAATATCCGTCCAATCCCGGATCTCCTCCAGGAGTAAGGGTAGACGGCCGATCCGGTCGTTCAGTATGCGTCTTTGTTCGATGAGGTCGTTCTTCTGGCGGTGCATCTCATCGAGATGATGCTGCGCCTTTCGATAGGCGTCTCGAAGGCGATCCGCCCGTTCGTCCATTCGGGCAGCCGCCTGTTCTTGTTCCGAGACGACGGGCAAGGAAGACTTCTGTAGATCCCGGATCTCAGCATCAATATCTCGTGCCCGATAGTGGCTGCAATCCCCAACAAGAACGTCCCCATATTTGCACAGTGCGGACTCAGCGGATCGCAAGTTTCTCAGCAGTTCGATATCGGCGAGGAGCGTGTCGTTGTCCCGATTGACCGCCTGACTGGCGGCCTGCCATTCCTGGGCCAGCTCCGCAGGCTCCATGATCGAGGCCGCCGTCAGGCTGATGCGACGGTCGAGTGGAGCGAGCTGTGCTTCGATCCCTGAGACCTCTCGTCGAAGTGCGTCCAAACGAGACTTTACGATGGCTTGAAGCCCCAGAAGGCTCTCGTCATCGATCGGAGCGTCTGCGGCCTCGGGCATTCCGAAGTCCGTCGTCAGACTCTTCCGCAAGCGGTCCAGACGAATGGTTGGTTCGAGTTGCTTCTCCTTGATCTCAGCCCGCAACTTCTCCAACGATGAGTCAAGCTGCTCAACCTTCGCCCTGAGCGCCGGCTCGGCCGGGTCGATCAGGCCGTGGATCGCTCGCACACACAGGCCGGCATCGATCTTTCGCTTCTTGAACGGAGGCGTTTCCGAATCGCTCCTCGTATCCCGCCAGTGCCAGAACTTAGCGAAACGTGTCTCCTGGTCTCGGCTGCACATGGCGAGGACTTGGAGCCACTGGAGCGTCTGTCCGCCCGAGAGCGACGCATCGGCCGGGAGATTGGCCAGGATGAGTCCGCTCAAAGTCTCGATGAAACCTTCGAAAGAGCGTGGGCCGGTCGCCTGGAGAAGTCCCTCCAGGGGCACATTCTCCAAGGCGTACTCTTTGAGACGAGTGCCGAGGGGACGTAGTACGGACCATTCGGTCCCATCCAGCACGACCACGGCACCGACGTAGCCGCCGGGGAAGCCGTGCTTGACTTCCTCGACGACATGCTTCTGACCGAACGAGTTCTCGCCCAGGCAGTACCGGATCAGGCGGCACAAGGTCGTCTTGCCGATCCCATGGCCGCTTGGAAACGACTCGTCCTCCTCGGCGACGACGCCGTGAACGATGTTCAGGCCCGTGGAGAGATGGATCTGCCGGAGTTCGGTCCAGGGATTGATCGACTCGTAGAGGACGAGCTTCTTGATCCACACCAGCGGGTGTTGACCTACAGCCGTCCGGCCGGGCGTGGGGTTCATGACACTCATCGGACCACCCCGCCGAAGAGTGCCTGCTCGTCCTGGTTGAACTGCGAGACGAGATCATCATCCGGCTGAGAAAGCGTCTGAACGGAACTCAGCCGTTCTTCCAGTCGCTCCGTCGCCTGGTGGATGAGTCGGATGAACTCGGGCTCGCATGCCGGATACGTGGCTCGTCCCACTCCAAATCGTTGGTCGGGCTCAAGTGCGGCATTCGCATTCTGATGCAGAATCCCTCGCATCGTCAGGAGGCGAAGCAAGTCCGTCCAGGGGCTTGGCTCTGGATCTTGAGGGCCAACGCCCCAGAACTCCAGTGCCAGGGCCATGTATCGTGCCCGGTCTTCGCCGAGCAGGAAGGCTCCGTACTTCTCCGCACCCAGAGCGAGGATCAGTGCTCTGCGGTAAGCGGCCTCCTGCATCCTTGGCTTTGCTGCGACGAGATCGCTAAGCAGCCCGCACATCCGCCGCTCTCGATCGGTCGCAGGGAAGGCGGTGTCAACCGCCACCGAGTCGAACAACGTCATGCCGGCGGGTCGAGAAGAGGCTTTTTCCTTCCTGGGGCGCTTGGGCTTCGTCACATCGGCGGAGCGGCGTTTCGGCTTCGTCTCGCCCTGGTTCTGTTCAATCTCCTGGGCATATCGCTCGTGGTTGAGCTTGAGGAGGCGGGCGAGGATTTCACGGCGGGCGGGGTCGCTGATGGTGAAGCGGAGGCCCTGCTTCGTCTCGTGGAAGCCGTGGGCGAGGTCGAGGTCGGTCCAGCCGTAGGCGGCGGCGACGGCCCGGTCCATCTCGACGTGCAGCGCACGCAGCCGCTCGATCGCCTCGTCCGATTCCTCGGGGTCGTGGAAGCGGTTGTAGGTCTTCGTTAACCCCTGCCGACGATCCAGCATGATTTGCCGACGGTGTTCGTGGTAGGTTTCGCCGATCGTGGCGAGTGATGGGTGGAGGGTGGCGGGAAAGGGGAAAGTCTCAAAGCAGTCGGTTGGTGAATAATTAAGACGTGTCTCGAATGTCCCGCTGTACTCTCTGACCCAAACTTCGTGCAACCAAGAAGACAAGACAAAGGACTTCCAGTTCCCGTCGAAGGCGAAAACAAAGAGGCGATCGGCGAACACTTGGGCCGAAGAAACATCGGCGAAGCCTACATGATGCGTCACCCGAGAGATGACCAGCACCCGCTCCATCCCGGCGATGGTCCGGTAGAGTGCGGGGCGTTTCTCGGCGTAGATCCACCATTTCTGAGGCAGAGGCTTGCGAAGAGCAAATTCTCCTTTGTCGTTTCTTCGTGTTCGATCCGGCTTCACCTTCTCCTCGATGATCGCCAGGCAGTCCGGGTAATCGGCCGCCACGGGGCCGTCTTGGTCCGGGCCGACGAATCCCGAGGCAAGCCATGTTTTCCGCCGCTCCTCACTCGCCACCCGCCACTCGTCTCCCGCCACCCTCCCCAACGGCCAGTCGAAGAAGTTGATGACCCACCGACTCGGCGACTGATCGGGGCGGGAGTTGAGGTCTTCGCCGTTGAGGTAGGGGAACAGCACGTCCTTGTTGCGGGGATCTTTGTCGATCAGCCGTTGGGCCTCCTCGGGCGTCATGACGAAGCCCATGCCCAGGACGATGGAACCCTGAAACGACTTCCCGGCGTTGGCGGCGAGGCGATGCGGCGGGCCGCTGACCATCCCCGGCTCAGTGAGGAACGGGGTGATCCCCGAGACCACCTTATCGTCAAGGACGAACGGCGAGGCCCAGCCAGCCACCTGGACGATCTCTTCGGTTCCGTCCGCCCGCCGCACCGAGGCGGACGCCGAGCCGCCCAGACGGATTCCGCCCGAGGCCGACACGACATGGACGACCGGCTTTCGCAGCCAGACGTGGGCCACTTCCAGGCTCGCCGTGCCCGGCCATTTCCGACTGGGGACGGCCCTGGGGATGAGGGAGCCCTCGGCGATGATCTGATCCAGCCCGACCTCTCGGGTATCGCCCTGGGCGATCGTGTTCGTGGCGATCAGGCCAGCCTGACCGCCCGTCCGCAACAGGTGGTTCGCCCGCAGGAAGAAGTAGGCGCACAGGTCGGCGCTGCCCCGCTTGCCCCGAGCCAGATGCTCGACGAGATAGTCCCGGTACTCGTTTCCGAGGTTGCCCGTGATCTTCTGCCCGCCCATGAACGGCGGGTTGCCGACGAAGGCGTCGAACCCGCCCCGGTCGAGGAAGACCTCGGGGAACTCCACCGCCCATTGGAACGGATCGGGGCAACCGGACTCTCGCCGGAGTTCACGGCCCTCGGCTTCGAGGATGGCGGGATCGACATCACGGATGCGGTCGTCAACATCCTTCAAGGCTTCCCGCAACGCCGCCATCCGCTCGGCCGGCTTGCCGGGGTTCCAACTGGCCGCCAGCAGCCGGTCGGCGGCGTAGTTCAGCCGCTTCGTCTGGAACCGGATGTGGGAGAAGAGCCGCTCCTTCTCCTCCAGGTTGGCCATGGTCTCGTCGGCGATCCGCTCCAACTGCACTCGGAGTTGCCGGGTCGCCTCCATGATCTTGGGGATCATGTCGAGGAAGTTCTTGAGCGAGATGCCCGTGCCCCTGCCGTCGAGGGAGAACGTCTTCAGTTGCTCGGTGCTGACGCCGACGAGCGAATCGCCCGGTCGGATGGCGTGGTCGAGGAAGGTGAAGGGGCGGTCCTTGGCCATCGTGAGCAGCCAGAGCGAGAGCTTGGCCATTTCGACGGCGAGCGGGTTCTTGTCCACTCCGTAGAGACAGCGCTGGGCCACGACCCGGCGAGCGAGGATCTTGCGTTCCTCGGGATCGAACGGAATCACCTCGTCGAAGAAGCTCCCTGCCGACGTATCGCCATAGGGAGTCACCCGGATCACCGGTGCGGGAAGCCGGGGCTTGGGATGGAAGAGATCGCCTTGCTGACCTGTCTGAGCCCGTCGGTCGGCCTCGTCCCAGGCTTCGACAAGGCGATCCGCCAGGTAGCGGTCGGCCTCGACCAGGAACGCCCCCGAGCCGCAGGCCATGTCGCAGATCTTGAGGTCGAGCAGATCCCTGGCCGATTTCAGCTTCCACTCGTCCTTCGGCATACCCTCGGCGGGGCCGGTGTAGACCAGCGGTTCCAGGGTGTACTTAACGATGGGCTCGGTCAGCTCTCGGGGCGTGTAGTGCGTGCCGCTGGACCGCCGGTCGGTCCCCTCGGTGACGAAAACGCTTCCCTTCGGAATGGCGACGGGGTAGCCGAAGTTGTCCAACCGCACCAGCCCGGCGAACGGGCGGACCCGCTCCCACAGTCCCTCGTCCCCCTGACAGGCGGTTCGGAAGCGGCGGGCGAGTTGGTCGTCGATCTCCGCTCCCAACGCCTTCTTGAGGGCGGACTCCGACCGCCCCGTCTGGTCCTTGAGGAATTTGATCAGCTTGGCCTGGTCCTTGGTCGAGTACCGTTCCAGCTCGGCCAGCGGGATCTCCGGCTCCTTGTCCCGAGTCCCGGCCAAGCCGAGGAACGGCTCGGCCGCCCGACGGGCGGTGTGGTCCAGCAGGCCCTCGTAGACGTGGCCGATCTGCTCGATGTCCAAGGCCCGGAAGCTGACCCGCCGGGCCTCGGCGGGACCGCCGCCCGGCACCCGCACCTGCAAAAGTTGGAGGGCTTCCAACAGGTGCAGCACCGTCCGGTTGTTGACCGGCAGCGGACTGGCTTCAGCCTCCCGCCAGATCGTCCCTGCCTTGCGACCTTCAAGGAACGGAAATCGGTCGGGGTTGAATAGGTTGCCGCCATAGGCCGGGATGTGGGCGTCGTCGTGAGCCAGGCCGCCGTAAACGGCCCGGAACGCCGCCAGCAGCCGGGGCCAGGCGTCGAACCGGCGTTCGAGCAACTCCTCCCCGTGCTGGTCGGCCAGATCCCGCAACTGCTTGCTGATCGTGGAGACGGAGTAGTTCTGTTCGTAGACCGGGAACGGCTTGCTCGGGATCAGCTCCCGTTCCTCGGCACAGAAGAGGAACACGAGTCGCATCATGACCGTCAGGGCCGACTCGTAGAGGACTTCCTCCCTGACCCCCGCCAGCAGCTCCCGGCCGAAGTCCTGATCGGCCCGGTCGAGCGAGTGGATCAAAACCTCGACCGCCCGACGCACCTGATAGCCGAGCTGGTCGGTGACCTCCTGCTGGTTCGAGGCGCTCTTCTTCAGCAACGCTTCGAGCGTCTGGTCGTCCGAAACGCCGAAGAACCTCTCGACCGACAGCAAGCTCCGAAACGCCCTCAGCGTGATCGGCTCATCCAGCCAGAGGTTCGCATACCACGAGGCGAATCCCGTGGTCTCTCCAATCGGGGCGTCCACCAGCATCCAGTGCTCGCCGTTCGTCACCAGTCCCAGCCGCACCCCCGTCCCGTGAAGCAGTTCCGTCATCCGAGTATCCGGCGAAGCCTTCCACGACGAGTCGGCGACGTAGCTGGTCAGCTCCTGCGACCTCGGGTAAATCTTCACCAACATCCGAGGCGTCTTCGTCCCCGGATCGACAACGATGAAACTGGGCCTCAGCAGCTCGTGATGCTCCGGGATCTCCACTTGCAACGTCTGCGGAATCGCCTGACCTTCCACAAGCGTCCGGTCGTCGAGCCCGAGCGTACCGCCGAGGACGAACCTGATCCACTCCTGATGCGGTGCTGGATCGCCCCGCCGCTTCTCCACCGCCTCCAGCCAGTTCCCGTACTCTTGCCGCAGCAGCCGAGAATGCTCCGGGTCGTGCGGCTCCAGGCCGGCGCTGAACGCCTCCATCAACACCGGAAGGCTCAGGAACGGCCCCGAAACCGGCACGAGCGAGAGCCATTCGGCGTGGTGGCGGGCGATGGACATCGTTCACACTCCCGCCATCGAACGTGGTACGACAAATGTCACCGCCACTGGGAACATCCGGGCCTGCGGGTCAGCGAACCTCGCCCGGATCGCCGCCGTCTCTCGCTCGATCTCGCCGGGGATCTCCCGCACTCTGGCCCGCATCGCTTCCTTGTTCCGCTCGAACCGCTCCATCTCGGGGTCGTCGAAGAGCAACGGCTGGATGTACGCCGGGTCGTTCAACTCGGCCTCGATCGATTTCTTCAGCTCGGTGAGTATCGACTCGATGTCCCTCGCTTCCTTATCGGCCCGCTCGGCCAGCCGCTTATGGAGTCCGTCCACCCGGTCCTTCATCCGGGCCTCCAGTGCCGAGGCCAGCGAAGACGCCAGCGAGGGGTAGAGTTCCAGCAGCTTCGCCCGGACCCGTTCCGACGGCGGATCGTCCGTCGCCCCGGCGAGCGCCGACTCAACGTGGCCGACGCCCAGCCGTCCGCCCCACCGAGCGTCCTTGATCAGCCCTCCGGCCGCAATGACCTCCTCGTGAAGCCGGTGGCTGTCGCCGCCGATTACGACGAGTCGGGCATGGGCGACGACCGCCGGGGCGTCCAGAACCTCATTCGGGACGACACGGGCCGTCACCCGGTGCAGCTTCGACCGTCCACGCTCCGCCCAGACCTCGGCCCTCAGCAGCCGCAGGCACATCTGGGGCAGGCGATGGTTCAGGTGGGCCAGCACCACGTCGTCACGGCCACGAGAGACCGACTCGTCGAACGTGACGGGTCGAATCTCCTTCTTGAACGGATGCTCCAGCCCCTCGGTGCAGGCCGCCCAGCTCCCTTTCAGCGGCGGCAGCCGGAAGCAGGGCTTGCCGTCCTCGGTCCTGCCTGGGGCCATCGGCGGCTGGCCCGCCAGCGCCAGGCCGACCTCGACGACCTTCTGGACGTTCTCGGGCGAGAGCCGGAGTTCCCGGCGAGTCTCCCGGTACTGCTGCATGAGGGCCTGGACGTGTTTCTGCAAATCCCGTTCGAATTTGAGCATCCGGCGGATTGGCTCAGACTCCTTCTCGGCCCGCTCCGTATTCAGCGTCGTCCGCCGCCCGAGCATGGCCTCCTCGACCTGCTCGGCGATGACCATGCCGACCTTGCCGAGGTCTTCCCGGATGGTCTCCACCTTGAGGGCCACCCGCATGAGGAACTCCAGGTCGGCGTCCAGGTCGGCGACATGCTCGCTGAACAGACGCCTGGCCCGCTCGTGGTAGCCCTGGCCGACGAAGTGGTAGACGAGCACTTTATCCGACTTCTGGCCGTGCCGGTCCACCCGCCCGTTGCGCTGCTCCATCCGGTTGGGGTTCCAGGGGATCTCGTAGTGGATCAGCCGGTGGCAGAAGTTCTGGAAGTCCAGGCCCTCGGAAGCGGCGTCGGTCGCCAGCAGAATGCGAACCGGGCTGGCCTCGGGGGCGGTCTGGAAGGCCGCCTTGACCTCCTCCCGCTTCTCCGGGTCCATCCCGCCGTACATAGTCAGGAGCCGGTCGCCGTTGGTGAAGCCCTCGACCGCCAGGACTTCCTGGAGCCAGTTCTGGGTCGCCCGATACTCGGTGAAGATGATGACCCGCTCGTTCGACCACTTCCCGCCGGGCTTGAGGTGTTCCTTCAGCCACGCCACGAGCTGCCTGGCCTTGGAGTCCCGCTGGCCACGGGCTTTACTGGCCCATTCCTTCATTCGCTGGAGAAGCGCCTGCTCCTCTTCGGTCGGCTCGGCGAAAAGGCGGGTGGCCGTGTCCAGGGCGTCGGCGGCTGCCTCGTCGTATTCCGAGTCGTCGGAATAGTCCTCGTCCAGCCGGTCCAGTTCGAGCTGAAGCGTCCGGTAGCTCGGCCCGGCGGACCGCTTCCGTGACGTGTGGAGCGACTTCTCGTGCTGCTCCAGTGTGGTGAGGAACGCCGCCGGGCACGAGAAGAGCCGCTTCTTGAGCGTCTTCAGGACGAACTCCGAGGCGAACCGCTCGGCCGGCCCCTCCGCCCGCTCCGTCCGCAGTTTGGTGTAGCGACGAAGGGCGGCGTGGACCTCCCGCTCCTCGTCGGTGTAGGGAACCTCGATCGGCTCTAGGATGCGGGGCGGAAAACGGCGGATGCCCAGGTGGTTGAAGGCGAAGCCGGGGTCGCTCTTGAGGCGACGGACCATTACCGCCTCCAGTTGCTTCCGATCCGGCGGGGCTCCCCGAGAGAACCGCTGGTTGTCGAGCAGCTCCAGCAGCGCCCCGAAGCTCTCCTTGTAGCCGTTGTGCGGCGTGGCCGTCAGGAAGAGCTTGTGCTCGAAGTGCGGAGTCAGCTCCCGGAGCGCCTGCGTCCGCAGTGAGTCGGCGGCGTAGCGGCCGATCCCGGACGGGGCGCAGTTGTGGGCCTCGTCGCAGATCAGCAGGTCGTACCGACGAGGGTAGACCGGTTCGCCGGGGGCGGGCAGGGTCTCTCGGAACAGCCGAAGCGGTCTTTCCCGCTTGAGAAAGTCGATACTCGTGATCAGCCGAGGGAAGTGCGCCCAGGGGTTGACGTGGATGC
>Ga0209916_1000951_pt1 | contig 33149 bp, 34 predicted proteins | sample ThiBio_1000_plan_FD_183956 | JGI IMG/M metagenome (GOLD analysis project Ga0209916, IMG submission 183956) | Wastewater bioreactor microbial communities from Cape Town, South Africa - Thiocy_solids_2 (SPAdes) | ecosystem: Engineered > Bioreactor > Thiocyanate-remediating > Anaerobic-Aerobic ... | reverse complement strand
ATCGTCGGCGGCTGCGCCTCCTACTCGACCGGCCTGCACCTGATGCGGACCGGCGCGGTCGGGGTCCTGGTCGGGGTCGGCCCGGGCGCCGCCTGCACCACCCGGGGCGTGCTCGGGATCGGCGTCCCGCAGGCGACGGCGATCGCCGACGTGGCGGCCGCCCGCGCCCAGCACATGCTGGAGACCGGCGAGTACGTGAACGTGATCGCCGACGGCGGCATGCGCACCGGCGGCGACGTCTCCAAGGCGATCGCGATGGGCGCCGACGCGGTGATGATCGGCTCGCCGCTCGCCCGCGCCAAAGAGGCGCCGGGTCGCGGCTTCCACTGGGGGATGGCGACGTTCCATCCCTCGCTGCCGCGCGGCACCCGCGTCTCGACCAAGCAGGACGGCACGATGGAGCAGATCCTGCTCGGCCCGGCGCGCGAGAACGACGGCACCTTCAACCTGATGGGGGCGCTGAAAACCTCGATGGCCACCTGCGGCTACGAGGACATCCGCAGCTTCCAGCGGGCCGAGGTGATGGTCGCGCCGGCGCTGATGAGCGAGGGCAAGAAGCTGCAGAACGAGCAGCACGTCGGCATGGGCTCCAACGGCCGTGCCGCCGTCTCCGCGGGAGTAGCCGTCTCGGATGACTGAGCAGGTCGCCGCCCGGTCCGATGTCGAGCCGGGCGGCGTGCTGCCCGCCGACGAGGTGAAGGCAACTGAGGAGGTGCTGGTCCTCGACTTCGGGGGCCAGTACTCGCAGCTGATCGCGCGGCGGATCCGCGAATGCGGCGTCTTCGCCGAGCTCCTGCCGGCGAACGCCGACATCGAGCGGATCCGGGCGCGCAAGCCGAAGGCGCTGGTGCTCTCCGGTGGGCCGGCCTCGGTGTATGAGCCGGGGGCGCCCGCCTTCCCGACCCAGCTGCTCGACCTCGACATCCCATTGCTGGGCATCTGTTACGGGATGCAGGCGATGGCGCTGGGGCTGGGCGGCAAGGTCGAAGGCGCCGAGGCGGGAGAGTTCGGGCGCACCGAGCTGACCCTGACGGGCGGCGGCGGCAGGCTGCTCGGCGGACTGCCCGAGGAGCAGAGCTGTTGGATGAGCCACCGCGACGTGGTGCGCGAGGCGCCGGAGGGGTTCACCGCGCTGGCGTCCTCGCCGAGCTCGCCGGTGGCCGCCTACGAGATGCCCGACCGGGCGCTCTACGGCATCCAGTTCCACCCCGAGGTCGTCCACACGCCCTACGGGACCGAGATCCTCACCCGCTTCCTGCGCGACGTCGCCGGCTGCACCGAGCAGTGGAGCGCCGCCTCGGTGATCACCGAACAGGTGGAGAAGATCCGCGTCCAGGTCGGCGAGGGGAGGGTGATCTGCGGCCTCTCCGGCGGCGTCGACTCCTCGGTCGCGGCGCTGCTCGTCCACAAGGCGGTGGGGGAGCGGCTGACCTGCATCTACGTCGACCACGGGATGATGCGGATGAACGAGTCCGAGCAGGTGGTGGAGACGTTCTCCCAGTTCGGCATCCCGCTGATCGCGGTGGACGCCGAAGAGCGCTTCCTCGCCAAGCTCGCGGGCGTCGACGAGCCGGAGCGCAAGCGCAAGATCATCGGCGAGGAGTTCATCCGCGTCTTCGAGGAGGAGGCGGGCAAGCTCGACGACGTCGGCTATCTGGTCCAGGGGACGCTCTACTCCGACGTGATCGAGTCCGGCGGCTCCGACCACGCGGCGACGATCAAGTCCCACCACAACGTCGGCGGCCTGCCCGAGGACTTCGACTTCGAGCTGGTCGAGCCGCTGCGGATGCTGTTCAAGGATGAGGTGCGCGCGGTCGGCATGGAGCTCGGCCTGCCGGAGCGGATGGTCTGGCGCCAGCCCTTCCCCGGCCCCGGCCTGGCGATCCGGATCGTCGGCGGCGAGGTCAACCGCGAGCGCCTCGACATCCTCCGCGCCGCCGACGCGATCCTCCAGGAGGAGATCCGCGCCGCCGAGCTCTACCGCCAGCTCTGGCAGTCCTTCTGCGTCCTGCCGGTGGTCCGCTCGGTGGGCGTCCAAGGCGACGGCCGCACCTACGCCTACCCGATCGTGATCCGCGCCGTCACCTCCGACGACGCGATGACCGCCGACTGGGCCCGCCTTCCCTACGACCTCCTGGAGCGCGTCTCCAACCGCATCATCAACGAGATCCGCGGCGTCAACCGTTGTGCCCTCGACATCTCCTCTAAGCCGCCCGCGACGATCGAGTGGGAGTAGGCACGGCGACCGCCTCCGGCAGCTTCAACGGGACGACTTCATCGTCGAAGACGACGTTGATTTCAAGGCGCCCGCCGATACCTTCGACAAAGTCCTCGAGCGTTTCCAGATAGGGGTTGCCGCCCCGCTCGATCCGCGAGACGTTGGCCTGGGTCGTCTGCAGCACCTCGGCGAGTGCCGTCTGGGTCATGTTGCGACGTTTGCGCAGCTCGGCAAGTTTCATCACCGCTCGGATTCCCGCCGAGCGGGCCTCGATTTCCTCGCGTGCGCCCGGTCGTTTGTAAACCTCGTCCGCCAGCTCTTTGAACGGCCTGGTTTCACCCTTCTTCATTTGCGGCTGCTCCTTTCGTAACGCTCCGGAGATGTGCGTCGTAAATCTTGTCGGCCTTCGCGATCATCTGACGGTAGAAGCGCTTGGTTCGTCCGGCCTTGTCGCCTCCGACCAGCAAGATCGCCACTCGCCTCGGATCGAAGGCGAAGAAAACGCGGAGGGTCTGGGTCGCGCGGAGCTCCTTCAGGTTGGGATGGCGCGAGCCGCTCACCGTGTCGACGGCGGGACGTCCGGTGGCCGGCCCCGACTCTTCGACGAGCAGGAGTGACGAGAGGACCTGATTCTGCTCCAGCTCGGTCAGCGTCTCCCACCACTCCTCGAACTCTCTCGTCCGCTCCGTCGCCCATCGCATTCGACGGTCATAACGCGGAAATTGTACAACGTGGACGTTGTTACAAAGGTTCTACGAAGAAGTCACTGTTTCGCCACGATCCGGTGGTGATTGGACCACCGGAGGGTCGTCGGCGCCGGGGCGGTCGCGTTGGGTCCAGAGGAACCAGGCGAAGCCGACCAGGGTGAGGGCGATCGCGACCCAGAAGTTCAGGCGCTGCCCGAGGATGTGGTGGGCGGGGTCGACGCGGAGGCTCTCCTCGAAGATGCGGAAGGCGGAGTAGCCCATCACGTAGAGGGCGAAGAGGCCGGGCGGGCGGATCTTGCGGTGGTGGCCGAGCCAGACGAGGAAGGCGGCCAGGGCGAGGTTCCAGATGATCTCGTAGAGGAAGGTCGGCTGGAAGGTGGCGTAGTGGAGGTAGCCCTCGGGGCGGTGGGCGGGGGAGATCTCGAGACCCCAGGGGAGGGAGGTCGGGCCGCCGAAGAGCTCCTGGTTGAAGTAGTTGCCGACCCGGCCGATCGCCTGGGCGACGAGGAGGGCGGGGGCGGTGCAGTCCATGAAGGCGGTGACCGATACTCCGGCGCGGTGGACGCGCCAGATGCCGACCGCGGCGCCCGCGGCGATGCCGCCCCAGATGCCGAGCCCGCCGTCCCAGACCGCGATCGGCCCGTACCAGGTGTGAGGCATTTCGCTGAAGCTGGTGATGTCGAAGTAGAGGCGGCCGCCGATCAGGCCCGCCGGGAACGCCCAGATCGCCACCTGGAGCGGCAATTCGGGATCGCCGCCCAGCTTGCTCCAGCGCCGCCGCACGATCAGCACCGCCGCGGTCACCGCGATCGCGTACATCAGCCCGTAGACGTGGATTTCGAACGGCCCGATGCCGAGGCCGGGCTGCGAGGGGCTGGGGATCGACGCGATCACGCGGGCGAACCCTATTCGGCGCCGCCTTTCGGTCGGTCAGGGGTCTCGTCGTCACCTGACTGAGAACGATTCTCATTATCGTGTAGTCTGCCGAGCCATGACGAACCCTCGCCTCGGCGCGCGCCGTGTTCTGCCCGTCCTCTGCCTGGCGATGCTTGCGGCGCTTGCCGTGGCCGGCTGCGGGGGCTCGGCCAGCGGCGCCGCCGACGGCAAGATCTCCGCGGTCGGGGCCGAGAACGAGTATGCGAACGTGATCGAACAGATCGGTGGGAAGTACGTCGACGTCAGCGCCGTGTTGAGCGACCCGAACACCGACCCGCACAGCTTCGAGGCGAGCGTGAGCGTCGCCCAGCAGGTCGCCCGCGCCGACGTCGTCGTCCAGAACGGGCTCGGCTACGACGGCTGGATGGAAAAGATCGAGTCGGCGTCGGCGAGCGACTCGCGCGACGTGATCGACGCCCAGGAACTGCTCGGCCTGCCGGACTCGACCCCCAATCCGCACCTCTGGTACAAGCCGGCGACGATGCCCGCGGTGGCCAGGCAACTGGCCGCCGACTTCTCCGAACTGCAGCCCCAGCACAAGGCGTACTTCGAGGCCAACCTGGCGAAGTTCGAAGCCTCGCTGCGGCCCTGGCTGAACGGCCTGAAGGAATTCAGCACCAAGTTCCCCGGCGCCGCGGTCGCCACCACCGAGCCGGTCGCCGATTACCTGCTGGAAGCGGCGGGGATCGAGAACCTCACCCCGTTCACGATGCAGGCCGACGTCATGAACGACGCCGATCCGGCTCCCCAGGCCGTCGCCCTGCAGGAAAGCTTCTTCACCGAAGGGAAGGCCGACGCCTTCGTCTACAACCAGCAGGTGACCGACTCGATCACGGAAAAGTTCCTCGGCGCCGCGGCCGCCAACGGCGTGCCGGTGGTCGGCGTCTACGAGACGATGCCGGCCGGCTACACCTACCAGCGCTGGATGGAGGCCGAGCTCACGGCGCTCGAAGAAGCCGTCGCGCACGGGAAGTCGACCGAAGCGCTGTGATGGGAGCGGATCAGTGAACGAGGCGGTGCTGTCGGTCGAGGGCCTCGGCGTGCGGATCGCCGGGCGCCAGGTCCTCGACGGCATCGACTTCGCCATCGCGCCGGGCCAGTTCACCGGGCTGATCGGCTCCAACGGCGCCGGCAAGACGACGCTCTTCCGCGCGATCCTCGGGCTTCAGCCGGCAACCGACGGGCGGATCCTGGTCGACGGCCGGCCGCGCACCCGGCGCACCGACTCGATCGGTTACGTCCCGCAGAAGTTCCTGCTCGACCCCGACCTGCCGCTGCGCGGCCGTGACCTGGTCGGGCTCGGGCTCGACGCGCGCAAGCTCGGCTTCGCCGTCAACCGCCGCCGCAAGCGCGAGCTGGTCGAGGAGATGCTCGCCGCGGTCGGCGCCGAGGCCTTCGCCGACACCCGCGTCGGCCGGCTCTCCGGCGGCGAGCAGCAGCGGATCCTGATCGCCCACGCGCTGATCTCCGGCCCGCGCCTGCTGCTCGCCGACGAGCCGCTCGCCAACCTCGACCTGCGCAGCGCCCAGGAGGTCGTCGCGCTCCTGGCGCGGGTCTGCCGCGAGCGCGGCGTCGCCGTCCTGATCTCCGCCCACGAGATCAACGCGCTGCTCCCGGTCATGGACCGGATCGTCTACCTCGCCCACGGCCGCGCCGCCGGCGGCACCAGCGAGGAGGTCATCCGCCCCGACGTCCTCAGCCGCCTCTACGGCCATCACGTCGACGTGATCGACGTCCACGGGCGCGTGCTGATCGTCGCCGGCGCGGGCGACGACGAGGACCTGCACGGCTGCGAGGAGACCGTCGAACACGCGCTCCCGGGCGAGGTGGCGCCGTGAGCCTCGGCTTCTTCGTCTTCGCGCCCGGCTTCTGGGACAACGAAGCGGTCCACGTGGCGCTCGCGGTCGGCACCGCGGTGGCGATCGTCGCCGGCGTGGTCGGCGTCTTCACGGTGATGCGGGGACAGTCCTTCGCCGGCGAGTCGCTCGGGGACATCGGCACCACCGGCGGCTCCGCCGCGGCGCTGGTCGGGGCCGGGCCGCTGGCCGGGTTCGTCGCCGTCGACGTGCTCGCCGCGGCGGCGATGGAGCTGGTCGGCGTCCAGCGGGTGCGGGGACGCGACCTGGCGACCGGGATCGTCCTCGGGGCCGCGATCGGCCTCGCCGCGTTCTTCCTCTACCTCGACAGCACGCAGGGCAGCGGCAACGGCTCCACGGTGACGATCCTCTTCGGCTCGATCTTCGCCATCTCCAGCGCGACGATCCCCGCCGTGGTGGGGCTCGCGGCGCTTGCCGTGACGATGATCGTCGTCCTCTACCGGCCGCTCCTGCTCGCCACCGTCAGCCCCGAGATGGCGGCGGCGCGCGGCATCCCGGTGCGGCTGGTCGGCGCGCTCTACCTGCTGGCGCTCGCCCTGGCGACGGCGCTCGCCGCGATCACGATCGGCACGATCCTCTCGACCGCGCTCCTGATCGGTCCCGCCGCCGCCGCGCTGCGCCTCACCCGGCGCCCGCTGCGGGCGATGCTGGGCGCGACCGCGATCGGCATCGGCGCGGTCTGGCTCGGCATCCTCCTCGCCTACGACAGCTACCACTGGCCGCCGCACGAACACGGCTGGCCGGTCAGCTTCTTCGTCGTCGCGCTGGTCTTCCTCGGCTACCTGGCGAGCGGCCTGGTCGAATGGCGGCGGGAGCGGGGCGCCTGATGTTCGAAGGCTTCATGGTCAACGCCTGGGAGGTGTCCGGCATCGTCGCCGTGGTCGCCGGCGTGGTCGGCTTCTTCACCGTCCTGCGCGGCTCCGTCTTCGCCGCCCACGCGATCCCCAACGGCTCCTTCGCGGGCGCCGCCGGGGCGGGGCTGGTCGGCGTCTCGACCATCTTCGGGCTCGGCGTCGCCGCCTTCGTCGGCGCGCTCGGGATCGGCCTGCTCGGCCGGCGCGGCCGCCACGACGCGGTCACCGCGCTGATGCTGGTGATGATGCTGGCGACCGGCGCCCTCTTCGTCAGCCTCGGCAACCAGTACGAGCCGGCCGTCTACGCGCTGCTCTTCGGCGAGGTGCTGGGGGTCAGCGACAACCAGCTCTGGCCGACGCTCGTCCTCGGCCTCGTCTGCGTCGCCGCGATCGCCGCGCTCTACCGCCCGCTGATGCTGTCCTCGGCGCTGCCTGAGGTGGGGGAGGCGCGCGGCATCGGCGCCTTCCGGATCGAGCTCGCCTTCCTCGGCGTGCTGGCGCTGGCGACGGCGATGACGGTGCCGGTGGTGGGGACGCTCCTGATCTTCAGCCTGATGATCGGCGCCCCCGCCGCGGCGCGCTCGCTGACCGACCGGCCCGGCGTCGCGATGGCGCTCTCGGTGGTGCTGGCGCTGGTGGTCGTCTGGTCCGCGATCGCCGCCTCTTACGAAACCGACTGGCCCGTCGGCTTCTTCGTCGGCACCGGCAGCGCCGCGGTCTTCGTCGCCGCGCGGCTCTGGCAGGCCGGGCGCGAGCGTTTCGCCCGGCGGCGGCGCCCCCGAGGACGCCAACCGGAGGGCCTAGGATCGGTGGCATGAGCACGGCGACCCGACAGAGTTGGGAAGGGTTCGCACTTGACGCCCTGCAGGACGCCGGCTACCGCCGCGGCGGCGCCCGCACGGCGGTGATCGAGGCGCTCGCCAAGCACGACTGCGCGGTGACCGCCCTCGACCTCGAGGAGGAGCTCCGCGACCGTGACGTCGCCGTCGGCCGCGCCAGCGTCTACCGGGCGCTAGAGCAGCTCGAGCAGCTCGGCCTGGTCCAGCGGATCGAGGTCTGCCGCGGCACCGCGGGATTCGAGCGCGTCGACCCCACCGGCCACCACCATCACCACGCGATCTGCCGCGACTGCGGCCGCATGGTCCCGTTCGAGGACAAGAGCCTCGAGCAGGCCCTCGACAAGGTCGCCGGGACGATGAGCTTCGACGTCACCGAGCACGATGTGGTCCTGCGCGGTCGGTGCGACCGCTGCACGCGCTGAGGCTTGCAGAGCGCCCGCCCGGCGATCTGGCTATCATCCACCGGCCGCGTGGGGATGTCCCGCGCTTTTTTATGACCGGTAGCGCGATGAAGACCTTTGTAGCCACAGCCGAGAACCGCCAGCGCGACTGGTACGTCGTCGATGCCGAGGGGCAGACCCTGGGCCGGCTGGCGACGCAGATCGCCGACACGCTGCGCGGCAAGCGCAAGCCGACCTACACGCCGCACGTCGACACCGGGGACTTCGTCGTCGTCGTCAACGCGGAGAAGATCCGCGTCACCGGCGACAAGCTGGCGCAGAAGACCTACTGGCGCCACAGCGGTTACCCCGGTGGGATCAAGTCGCGCAGCCTCCAGGAGATGCTGGACCGCCAGCCCGAGGAAGTGATCCGCAAGGCCGTCAAGGGCATGCTGCCGCGCAACCGGCTCGCCCGCCAACAGCTGACCAAGCTCAAGGTGTACGCCGGCCCCGAGCATCCACACGAGGCCCAGCAGCCGAAACCGATGGAGATCCAGCGATAGATGTCTGACGAGACGAACGAGACTTCAGAGCAGCAGCCGGTCGAGCCCGTGGAGGGGACGACCGAGGGACAGACCCCGGAGGCCGCGGCCCCTGTCGCCGACGAGGCGCCGCAGGCTGCCGCCGAGGAGGCACCTGCCGAGGAGCCCCAGGCCGAGGCCGCGGAGGAGACTCCCGCCGCTGAGGAGCCCCCTGCCGCGCCGCCGCGCCGCGAGGAGCCCAAGAAAGAGGAGAAGAAAGACGTCATCCCGGGCGCCAACCTGGAGCCGATCGCGATCGAGCCCGAGCGGCCCGAGCTGTCGGCCGAGGAGCGCGCCCGCCTCGAGGCCGAAGAAGAAGAGAAAGCCCGCCGCGAAGCCGAGCTGGCCGCCGCCGAGAGCGACTCGGCCGTCGCCGACCGTGCCCCTGCGAAGATGGAGTCCGGCGCCCGCTTCCTCGCCACCGGCAAGCGCAAGAGCTCGATCGCCCGCGTCACCCTGCTGCCGGGCGACGGCAAGTTCAGCATCAACGGCCGTGAGCTCGCCGAGTTCTTCCCCCGCCCGCTGCACCAGACGACGGTCAAGCAGCCGCTGACCGTGTCCGGCTACGAGGGCAACGTCGACGTCCGCGTCCGCGTCCACGGCGGCGGCGTCTCCGGCCAGGCCGGGGCGATCCGCCACGGCATCGCGCGGGCGCTGACCGAGATCGACGCCGAGCTGCGCGGCGACCTCAAGCGCCGCGGCTTCCTCACCCGTGACGCCCGCGTCAAGGAGCGTCGCAAGGCCGGGTTCAAGAAGGCCCGTAAGAAGCCGCAGTTCAGCAAGCGCTGATCCGGGTCTCCCCGATCGCTCACCATTAGGCTCTGCGGATGGCTGCCGAGGCCGGCCGAAAGCTGTTCGGGACCGACGGCGTCCGCGGCGAGGCCGGGACCTTCCTCACGGCCGAGCTGGCCACCCTGCTCGGCCGCGCCGCGACCGCCTCGCTGCAGAAGGACCGCCCGCAGGTCTTGATCGTCCGTGACACCCGCGAGTCGGGGCCGATGCTGGAGTCGGCGCTGGCGGCCGGGATCGCCGCGGCGGGCGGCGACGCGCTGCTGGCGGACGTCCTGCCGACCCCGGCGGCGGCGATCCTCGTGCGCCGGCTCGGCCTCGACCTGGCGGCGGTCGTCTCCGCGTCTCACAACCCCTACAAGGACAACGGGATCAAGTTCTTCTCCGCCCAGGGCACCAAGCTGCCCGACGAGGTCGAGGCGCGCCTCGAGGCGCTGATGGAGGGTGACGGTCCGGCGCCCGCCGCCGAGCCGGGCCGGATCGAGGCGCTGAACGGGGGCGAGGACGATTACGTGCGGGAGCTGCGCGCCGCCTTCCAGATCGACCTCACCGGCCGCAAGGTGATGCTCGACTGCGCCAACGGCGCCACCTACCGGGTCGCGCCGCGGATCTTCGCCGAGCTCGGGGCGACGGTGGAGGCGATCGGGGTCGACCCCGACGGCCGCAACATCAACGATGGCGTCGGCTCCACCCACGTCGAGGCGCTGGCCGAGCGGGTCGCCGCCTCCGACGCGGAGATCGGCTTCGCCTTCGACGGCGACGGCGACCGCGTACTGGCCGTCGATTCCGTCGGCCGCGTCCACGACGGCGACGAGCTGATCGCGCTTGCCGCCCAGGGCCTCGCCACTCGCGGCGAGCTCGGCGGCGGCGTCGTCGTCACCGTGATGACCAACTTCGGCTTCCACCAGGCGATGGAGGCGGCGGGGATCGACGTCGCCGTCACCCAGGTCGGCGACCGTTACGTCATCGACGAGATGCTGCGGCGCGGTTGGAAGCTCGGCGGCGAGCAGTCGGGCCACATCATCGCCTCCGACATCGTCGCCACCGGCGACGGCATCGCCGCGGCGCTGCTGACGATGCGCGAGCTGGACGGGGCGGCGCTCGCGGACGCCCCGGCGATGGAAAAGCTGCCGCAGCGGCTGGTCAACGTCGAGGTCGCCGACCGCGAGAGCCTCGCGGGCGCCGCGGCGGTCTGGGACGCGGTCGAGGAGGAGAACGCGGCCCTCGCGGGCCGCGGCCGCGTGCTCCTGCGCCCCTCCGGGACCGAGCCTCTGGTGCGGGTGATGGTCGAGGCGCCTGAGGTGGCGGAGGCCGACGCGGTTTGTGGTCGCCTCGTCGCTTTGGTGCGGCGGGAGTTGGGGTAGGGGATTCGGATTCCCGGGGCGGGAGGCGCGGGGCCCGTGGCGCATGCGGCCGTCCGAGGGAGGTCCTGGGCTCCTCATGGGGGTCCTGGCAGGCTGTGACCCCCATGAGGAGCCCAGGACGTGAGGCTTGCGTGGGAGAGGCGTCACAGGGACGTTGCGAAGTCGGACTTCCGTGACGATCCGGTCCGGGAGCCTCCACACCTCGGCCGGATCCGTGACGAAGATGCCGGGAACGTGACACTTTCCGGCCCTCAGGCGCCCTTTTCGGGCCTGATTCGAGGGCCCGGGAACGCGCTGCGTACTTTGACCTTGCCATAGCACGGTCAATCCACGCAGCGCGTAGGTCGGTGTTGGACAACACGGGAGGAAGTGAGGAGTTCCCGCCATCTCCGTCACGGATCCGGCGGCCGGGAGCTCGCGTGGTTCGAAATGGTCGTATGGCGACCATTTCGAACCACGCGGGACCGACCGGGGACCCGCGTGGTTGGAAACCCGCGCCATACGCGGATTTCCAACCACGGGAGATTCCTGACCGTTCGGGGGCCAGCCCTCGGCGCCCGTCGTGGGCGTCCCGTCACGGATCCGTGAACCTCCCGTGCGCCTCCCGCGAGTGTCCCTCCACACCTTCCGCACACCCGCCCCTCTCGCCACGGCCACAGCCTGCCCGGGCCGTGGCGAGAGGGGCGGGTCCCTTCCCGGGCGCCAGCTTGCGGGGCCCCGTCCCTTCCGGGCGCCGGCTTGCGAGTCCCCGTCCCTTCTGAGCTTCCGCCGGCAAGCCCCCCGAACCCCACCACACCAACCCCTCCCCCCTCCCTGCACCCGCCCCGCACCGCCCGGCGTTAAAGGTCTCGGCGGGCCGGGCCGAGACAGGCTCTAACCTGTTTCCCCCTTTATGTGCGGCATCGTCGGATACGTGGGCGCCCGGCCCTGTGAGGAGATCCTCCTCCAGGGGTTGGAAAAGCTCGAATACCGTGGCTATGACTCCGCGGGCATCAGCCTGCTCGGGGACGGGGCGGTCGAGTCGGTTCATGCGGTCGGCAACCTTGCCAACCTGCGCGCCGCGATCGACGTCGCCGCCAACGGCAACGGCTCGCTGGCTCCGGCGGAGACCGGGATCGCCCACACCCGCTGGGCCACCCACGGCCGCGTCACCGAGGCGAACGCCCACCCGCACGACGACAGCTCCGGCAAGGTCCACATCGTCCTCAACGGGATCGTCGAGAACCACGCCGAGCTGCGCAAGCGCCTGATCGCCGAAGGCCAGGTCTTCACCTCCGAGACCGACGCCGAGGTGGTCGCCCACCTGATCGCCCGCCACTACGACGGCGACCTCGCCGCCGCGGTCCGAGATGCCTATGCCGAACTGCGCGGCCACTACGCCTTCGTCGCCATGCACGTCGACGAGCCCGACCGCCTGCTCGGCGCCCGCAAGGAGTGCCCGCTGGTCGCCGGCGTCGGCGAGGGAGAGACCTTCCTCGCCTCGGCGATCCCCGCCTTCCTCGCCGACACCCGCGTCGCGGTGCCGATCGAAAACGGCGAGCTGGTCGAAATCGAAGCGGGCGCGGTGCGGATCACCGACACCGCCGGCAACCCGGTCGAGCGCGCCCCCGAAGAGGTCACCTGGGACGCCGAAGCCGCCGAGAAGCAGGGCTACGAGACCTACATGCTGAAGGAGATCCACGAACAGGCCGACGCGGTCGCCGAGACGATCACCGACCGCCTGCCCGGCACCGACGGGGTGGACCTCGCCGACGTCGAGCTCGCCGACGAGTTCCTGCGCGACGTCGGGCGGATCGTGATCGTCGCCTGCGGGACGAGCTACCACGCCGGGCTGGTCGGCCGTTATGCGATCGAGGAGTGGGCGCGGGTGCCGGTCGAAATGGACATCGCCTCCGAGTACCGCTACCGCAACCCGGTGGTCGGGCCGGGCGACCTCGTGATCGGCATCACCCAGTCCGGCGAGACCGCCGACACCCTGGCCGCGATGCGCCTCGCCCGCGAGGCGGGGGCCACCGTCCTTGCCGTCACCAACATCATGGGCAGCCAGGCGACGCGCGATTCCGACGCCGTCCTCTACACCCGCGCCGGCCTCGAGATCGGCGTCGCCGCGACCAAGACCTTCCTCGCCCAGGTGGCGGCGATGTACCTGCTGGGGCTCCGGATCGCGCAGCTGCGCGGCACCCTGACGCCGGCCCGGGTCACCGAGCTGGTCGCGGAGCTGAAGGCGCTGCCGGGCAAGATCGAAGCCACCCTGGCCGCCGCCGAGGCGCCGGTGCGGGCGATCGCCGAGAAGCACGCCCAGCGCGAGTTCTTCCTCTACCTCGGCCGCCACATCGGCCTGCCGACCGCGCTCGAGGGGGCGCTGAAGCTGAAGGAGATCTCCTACATCCCGACCGACGCCTACGCGGCGGGGGAGATGAAGCACGGGCCGATCGCGCTGCTCGACGAGTCGACCCCGGTCGTCTGCGTCGCCACCGACAGCCCGGTGCTGGAGAAGATCCTCTCCAACGTCGAGGAGGTGCGGGCCCGCGGCGCCGACACGATCGCGATCGCGACCGAAGGTTCCGAGCGCCCCGCCGAGGTCGCCGACCAGACCATCTACGTGGCCGAGGGCGACTGGATCCTGCAGCCGATCCTCGCCGTGCTGCCGCTGCAGTTGCTGGCATACGACATCGCCCGCGCCCGCGGCCTGAACGTCGACCAGCCGCGCAACCTGGCCAAGACCGTGACGGTCGAGTGACCCGATGAAGGCGCCGAAGCTACTGGTCATCTCGATCGCGGCCGTGCTTGCCGTGGCGCTTGCCGTCGCCGGCTGCGGCGGCTCGGGAGGCGGGGGCGGCGAACCGGCCGGCCTGGTGCCGAAGGCGGCGCCGGTCTACCTGGAAGCGAACCTGCAGCCGGACGGGAAGACCAGCGAAGCGCTGAACGAAGTCGCGCAGACCGCCTTCGGGATCGACAACGTCGGCGAATTCATCGCCGAAGAACTCGAAGGCGCGGCGCTCGGCGAAGGCGAAAAGCTCGACTTCGAAGCGGAAGTCGAACCGTGGCTGGGCGAAAAGGCCGGCCTCTACCTGGAGGGGTACGACGGCAACGACTTCCACGGCGTCGGCATGGCGCTGGAAACGACCGACTCCGGCGAAGCCGAAGAATTCCTCGAGGAACGGGTCGAAAAGAACGACGAAGGCGCCAAACAGGGCGAATTCGAAGGGCACGCCTACTACGAAGAGCCCGACGACGGCGACGTGCTCGGGATGATCGGCGACTACATCGCCTTCGGCGAAACGAAGGGGGACTTCGAAGCGATGGTCGAAGCCTTCGAAGGCGAAGGGCTGAACGAATCGCCGAAGTTCAAGGAAGCAATGGACGGCGCGCCGGACGAAGGGATCGGCAACGTCTACGTCGACATCGGCGGTCTGATCGAAGAAACGAAGAGCGTGCTGCCGGCGGAAACCGAAGCCTTCTTCGACCTGGTCCAGATCGAACCGAAGAAGGCGACCGCCGTCGCCACCGTGATCCCGCATTCCGAACAGATCGAGATCGACGTGACCTCGAACCTCGGCAAAGGGGTGACCGGGACCGGCGACGCGACGGGGGCGCTGGAAGCCTTGCCGGCGACCGCGGTGCTCGGCTTCGCCGCCGCCGAATTCGGCCAGAGCTTCGGCGAAGGCCTGGAAGCGTTCAGCGAAAAGGGCGTCCCGGGCCAGCTCCAACCGGGCGAACTGGGGGCGGCGTTCGAGGCGATGGGCTTCAACCTGAAATCGCTGGGCCAGTCGTTCGGCGACCTCGCCGGGTTCGTCGAAGGGTCGAGCGAAAGCAGCCTCGGCGGCGCGGTCGTGGTCGAGACCAAGGACGCCGGCGAAGCGCGCAAAATGGTCTCCGATATCGGCCTGCTGCTGCGGGCGACCGGCACCCCCGGCGTCACCGCGATCAGCGGCAACGTCACCGGCTTCTCCGTCCGCGTGCCCGACCTCGGACCGAAACCGCTGATCTTCGGTGCCGCCGGGGAAAAGATCGTGATCGCCTACGGGCCGAGGGCGGCGGCGCAGGCGCTGCGCGGGCAGGCGAGGACGCTCGGCACGACGCCGGGCTTCGAAGCGGCCAAGAGCGCCCTCGGCTCGACCCCGATGAGCGCCTTCGTCGAGGGCGGCCCGATGCTGAAGCTGGTCGAAGCGCTGCTCTCGCCGGAGGAACGGGCGGAAATCGACAAGGCCAGGCCGTACCTGCAGAAGATCGATTACCTCGGGATCGGGTCCGAAGCCGAAGGGCAGATGACCACCGCGAAGGTGATCGTCGGCCTGACGAAGTAGCCCCCGGGTAGGTTGGCGCCATGGAAACGTGGCTGCGGGGTCTCTACGACGCGGAGGGGATGCGGTCGGCCGACCGCTGGGCGATCGAGGAACAGGGCGTCGATTCGCTGGAGCTGATGGAGAACGCCGGGCGGGCGGTCGCCGAGGCGGTGGCGCGCCTGGCGCCCGAAAGGCCCGTGCGGGTCGTCTGCGGCAAGGGCAACAACGGCGGCGACGGCCTGGTCGCGGCGCGCTTGCTGCGCGCGATGGGCTTCGATGCCGAGGTTTTGCTGCTGTGGCCGGCGGATGAGCTGAGCCCGGACGCGACCGTCAACCTCAAGCGCCTGGAGGAGGACCCCGGGGGTGGAGTTCGCACTTCTCCGCGCTATCCGCGGGTTTCTGCGAACGCGATCGAGGTGGGGGACGGCGGCGACGTCGCGGCGTTCCTCGCCGGGTCGGGCGCCGTGGTCGACGCGATCTTCGGCACCGGCTTCTCCGGCGCGCCGCGCGAGCCCGCGGCGGCCGCGATCGACGCGATGAACGGCTGCGGCGCTCCGGTCGTCGCCTGCGACATCGCCTCGGGGGTCGACGCCGCCACCGGCGAAGTGGCGGGCGCGGTGGTCGAGGCCGCCGTCACCGTCACCTTCCATGGCGCCAAGGTCGGCCATTACGTCGCGCCCGGCAAGTGGGCGACCGGTGAGCTGATCGTCGCGCCGATCGGCATCCCTTCGGGGGCGCCCGAGCCCGCCGCAGCCGGGGTGATCGAGCCCGCCGTCCTCGACCTCCTGCCCCGTCGCGGGGCGCAATCGACCAAGTTCAGCTCCGGCCAGGTGACGATCGCGGGCGGCTCGCGCGGGCTCACCGGCGCGGTGCGGATGTCCTCGACCGCGGCGATCCGCGCGGGTGCCGGTTATGCGACCGTCGCCGTCCCCGCCGATCTCGAGCCGGTCTTCGAAGCCGCGGAGGTCGAGGTGATGTCGAGGGGGATCGGCACGACGCCGGGGCGGCTCGGCCCCGAGGCCGCCGACGAGCTCCTCACCGCCTTCGAGCGCGCCGCCGCCGGCGTGCTCGGCCCCGGCCTCGGCCGTGATGACGACTCGCTCGCGCTTGCCCGCGAGGTCGCACCGCGGATCGACGCGCCGCTGGTCATCGACGCCGACGGCCTGAACGCCTTCGCCGGCCAGCTCGACCGCCTCGCCGCGCGCCCTGCGCCGACCGTCCTCACGCCGCACGCGGGCGAGCTGGGCCGTCTGCTGGAGCGCGACTCGGCCGAGATCGGCGAGCGCCGTCTCGCCGCCGCCCGCGAGGCGGCCGCCTGGAGCGGCGCCGTCGTCGTGCTGAAGGGCGACGACACGATCGTCACCGACGGCGAGCGCGTCGCCGTCAACGCCGTCGCGGCGCCCGCCCTGGCGACCGCCGGCAGCGGCGACGTCCTCTCCGGGATGACCGCGGCGCTCCTCGCCCGCGGCCTCGAGCCCTTCGCCGCCGCCTGCGCCGCGGTGATCGCCCACGCCCGCGCGGGCCAGGAGGCGGCGCGGCGCGTCGGCCTGCCGGAGTCGGTGATCGCCACCGACGTGATCGCCGCGATCCCCGCGGGGCTGCGCTCCGCCGGGCCGGTCGAGTAGCCTCGCGCGACCGAGATGAAGACCGCTGCCGAGATCATGAACGCCGACGTGGCCGGCGTCGCACCGGACGACGAAGCCCGCACCGCGATCGACCTGCTGGCGAAGAGCGACCTGGGCGCCGTCCCGGTCGTCGATGCGGACCACAAGGTGGTCGGCATCGTCAGCGAGTCCGACCTCATCCTCGCCGACGAGGAGTCCGACCTCCACCTGCCGCACTACTTCGAAATCATGGGCGGGGTCGTCTTCATCGGCTCGATGAAAGGCTTCGAGAAGCGGCTCGAAAAGGCGTTCGCGACGAAGGTCTCGGAGCTGATGACCGCCGACCCGATCGTCGTCCACACCTACGAGGCGGCCGACCGGGTGGCGAAGAAGATCGCCGAGCACCACCACAACCATCTGCCCGTGGTCGACGAGGACGGGCGGCTGGCGGGCATGGTCACGCGGGCCGACGCGCTCGCCGCCGTCGTCGAAGATTCTTAGCCATGGAGCGGGCGGTCGCCCGGATCGACCTCGGCGCGCTGCGCGCCAACTGCGAGCGGCTGCGGGCGGAGCTGGGCGACGCACGGCTCTGCGCGGTGGTGAAGGCGAATGGCTACGGGCACGGGGCGCTCGACGCGGCGCGGGCGGCGGTGGCGGGGGGCGCGAGCGCGCTTGCCGTCGCGACCGCCGCTGAGGCCGCGGAATTGGCGGCGGCGGGAGCGGCGGGCCGGGCCGATCCCGACGGGGCCGGCGGCGCGCGTCCCGAGAGCGGCGTCGACCTGCTCACCCTCGGCGCGCTCACCGAGGCCGAGGTCGACGTCGCGCTCGGTGCCGACTCGGCGCTCAGCGTCTGGACCCCCGGCTTCCTCGACCTCCTCGGCGCCCGTGCCCGCGCCCTCGGGCGCCGCGCCCGCGTCCACGTCAAGCACGACAGCGGCATGGGTCGGCTCGGCGCCTTCGACGGCGAGGCGGTGGTGCGGCTCGCCCGCGCCGTCGCCGCCGATCCCGACCTCGAGCTGGCCGGCGTCTGGACCCACTTCGCCACCGCCGACGAACCGGACGACGACGAGGGCTACTTCTTCGAGCAGCTCGCCCGCTTCGAGCCCGTCGCCGAGGCCGTCCACGCCGAGCACCCCGGCGTCACCGTCCACGCCGCCAACAGCGCCGCCGTCTTCCGCTCGGCGCGCTCCCACTTCGACATGGCCCGCTGCGGCGTGGCGATCTACGGGCTCGATCCGTTCCAGCTCGATCCGACGGCGCACGGGCTCACGCCGGTGCTCTCACTGCGCTCCCACGTCGCCGCGGTGAAGCGGTTCCCGGCGGGCCAGAGCGTTGGCTACGGGCGGCGCTGGCGGGCGCCCGCGGACACCTGGGTGGGCGTCGTGCCGCTCGGATACGGCGACGGCGTGCGCCGCGCCCTCACCAACGACTGCGATGTCCTCGTCGCCGGGCGCCGGTACCCGCTGGTCGGGACGATCTCGATGGACAACCTGACCGTCGACCTCGGCCCCGAGACCACGGTCGAGCCGGGCGCGGAGGCGGTGCTGATCGGACGCCAGGGCGAGGAGGAGATCCGCGCCGAGGAGCTTGCCGCCCGCCTCGACACGATCAACTACGAGGTCACGACGGCGATCCTGCCGCGGGTGCCCCGGCGGACGACGGGGGACGCGTGAGCCTCGCCGACGACCTCCGCGCCGCGCCGCTGCCCGCCGCCGCGATCCGCGCGCTGGGCGGGGGAGAGGGCGTCTGGATCGCCGGCGGGGCGGTCCGCGATGCGGCGCTCGGGCGTGACGTCACCGATCTCGACCTCGCGGTCGCCGGCGATCCCGGCCCGATCGCGAAGGCGCTCGCCCGCGAGCTCGGCGAGCACGCCTTCGAGCTCTCCGCCGAGTTCCGCACCTGGCGCGTCGTCGCGCCGGGGCAGGGATGGCAGGCCGACGTCACGGCGCTGCGCGGCGACTCGATCGAGGCCGACCTGGCCGCCCGCGACTTCACCGTCGGCGCCGTCGCCGTGCCGCTCTCGGGCGGCGCGGCGATCGACCCGTTCGGCGGCCTCGGCGACCTCGAGCGGAGCGTCCTGCGCGCGGTCGGGCCGCGGAGCTTCGAGGAGGACCCGCTGCGGCTGCTGCGCGCCGCCCGCCTCGCCGCCGGCCTCGGCCTGCGGATCGATCCCGACACCGTCGCCCTCGCCCACGCGAGCGCGCCGCGCGCCGCCGAGCCCGCGGGGGAGCGCCAGCTCGCCGAGCTGCGCCAGCTCCTCGGCGGCCCGGCGCCGCTGCGCGGCCTCGAGCTGCTCGACGAGCTCCGCCTCACCGCCGTCGTCCTGCCGGAGCTGGAGGGCACGAAAGGGGTCGAACAGGGCCCCAACCACCATCTCGACGTGCACGGGCACACGCTCGAGGTGCTCGCCCACACGATCGAGATCGAGGCCGACCTCGGGCGCTTCGTCGGCGCCGAGCGGGCCGCCGAGGCCGCCGCCTTCCTCGCCGAGCCGCTCGCCGACGAGATGGACCGCGCCACCGCCCTGCGCTTCGGCGCCCTCCTCCACGACATCGCCAAGCCCGCGACGCGCCAGGAGAAAGACGGCTTCGTCGGCTTCAAAGGGCACGACGTCGCGGGCGCGGCGACGATCGGCGAGATCATGGGCCGCCTGCGCGCCTCCCGCAAGCTGACCCGGTACCTGCAGGCCCTGACGCTCCACCACCTGGTGCTCGGCTTCATGGTCCGCGAGGCGCCGCTGCCGCCGCGCCGCATCCACGCCTACCTGCGCGGGACCGAACCGGTGACCGTGGACGTCACCCTGCTGACCGTCGCCGACCGCCTCTCCGCCCGCGGCACCGGCCCGATCGCCGCGCCGGAGATGGTCCAGGCCCACCTCGACCTGGCCCGCGAGATGGTCGCCGCGGCGCTCGACTGGCACCGCGAAGGCCCGCCGGAGCCGCTCCTGCGGGGCGACGAGGTCGCCGCCGAGCTCGGCATCGAGGGCCCCGAGATCGGCAAAAAACTGGCCGAGCTGGAGGCCGCCCAGTACGCCGGAGAGGTCACCGACCGCGATGGCGCACTCGGCTTGCTGCGCGGTTGAGATACGCTCTTCGGCCGCATGGCTAAAGAGGAAAAGATCGAAATGGAGGGCGAGATCACCGAGGCCCTCCCCAACACCATGTTCCGGGTCAAACTGGACAACGGGCACGACGTGCTCGGCCATATCTCCGGCAAGATGCGCCGCCACTACATCCGCATCCTGCCCGGCGACCGCGTGAAGATCGAGCTGTCGCCCTACGACCTCGACCGAGGTCGCATCACCTACCGCTACAAATAGTCGCCCGAGCGCGGGCTCGGTGAGGGGGACCCGCCCCTCTCGCCACGGCCCGGGCAGGCTGTGGCCGTGGCGAGAGGGGCGGGTGTGCGGAAAGGTGTGGAGGGTCGTGCGCGGGGGCGTCACGGGAGTGCGTCGGGAGAGGCACGGATCCGTGACGGGAGTCGGACCTCGTCACGGAGATGTCGGGAACTCCACGCTTCCTCCCGTGTTGTGCAACACCGACCTACGCGCTGCGTGTATTGACCCCCCTATAGGGGCCCTAAAACACGCAGCGCGTTTTCGACCCCTCCATTTCGGCCCGAAAAGGGCCTCCGAGGGCCGGAAAGTGTGACGTTCCCGGCATCTCTGCGACCGATCGGGCCGAGGTGTGGAGACTCTCCGACCCGATCGTCACGTAAGTCCGACTTCGCGACGTCCCTGTGCCGCCTCTCCCACGCACGCCTCACGTCCTGGGCTCCTCATGGGGGTCACAGCCTGCCAGGACCCCCATGAGGAGCCCAGGACCTCCCTCGGACGGCCGCCAGCCCCCCGGACCCCCGCCCGTCCGCCATCCCAGCCCCGCCCGCCCCTTCCCCGGCCCCCGAGCCCGGTCGACCTAAGGCCCGGCTCCCGGACGTAAGGTCGACCGCGGCCCGTAAACCGGATCCGGGTCCGCCAGCTCGGCGATCAGCGCCGACCAGGCGAAGTCGCGGGCGCCCTCGCCGGTGCCGTCGCGGGGGTCGTAGTACTCGCGCAGGCCGGAGCGGGCGACGGCGCCGATGACGCCCGCGGCGAGGTGCTCGGCCTCGTCCAGGTAGCCGAGGCGGTGGAGGCCGAGCCAGACGAGCCAGCTCGAGTTGATCCAGGTCGGGCCGCGCCAGTAGCGGCGGATCGGGCCGCGGCCGCCGGTCGGGTCGTAGGAGCGCTCGCAGACCGCCACGGACGGCGGAGCGACCGGGGTGAGGAACTCGCGCTCGTTCAGCAGGTGCTCCTCGACCAGGCGCCGGCCGATCGCCTCCGGCAGGTCGGGCAGCGCCAGCGGGGCGAGGCTTGCCCAGGTGACGGGAGCGGGGCGGAGGCCGCCGGGCTGGGCCTCGTCGACGAAGAGGCCGCGCCGCTCGTCCCAGAGCCGCTCGACCAGTGCCGGCGTCGCCGAGGGCCGGCCGAGGCTCTGCAGCGAGAGCGACCAGAGCGTGTTGACCAGCGTCTCGCAGAGGACCGGCCCGCCCCGATCGCGGATCCGCCGCGCGTCCCAACCCAGCCGCCGGTTGCGCTCGACCAGGAGGGGGAAGCCCGCACGGCCGTTGGAGCGGCCCTTCCAGACCGGTTCGAACTTGGGCGAGGCGTCGAGGCCCGACTCGTCCGGCTGCACGATCCAGAGCAGGCCGTCGCCCTCTAGATCGCGGTTCGCGGTCAGCCAATCGGCCTGGGCGCCGATCCGCGGCTCCGCGCCTGGCTCCCCGACCGCGATCTGCCAGGCCCAGGCCAGCAGCGGCGGCTGGATCGACTCGGTCTGCCGCGCCGAGCGAGTGGCGACGTTGTAGAAGGCGCGCCGCACGCCGTAGACCGGACGGTGCCAGAAGATCGTGTGACCGATGAAGCCGTCGGGGCGCTGGACGGCGAGCAGGCTCTCCAGCTCGGCCCGCGAGCGCCCCGGCTCGAAGCGCCGGTTGGCGATCGCCGCGAAGCAGGAGTCCCAGTACCACTGCCAGGGATAGCGGCCCGGGCTCGGCTCGGTGTAGGCGTAGTGGAGGCCACCCGCCTCGCCTTCGCGCCAGTTCTGGCGCAGGATCCGCTCGGCCTCGGCGAGCGCCCGTTGCGCGTCGTCCATGCGCGTGACGCTAGCGAGGTCCGCGTTCGCACTTATCCGCGGATAGCGCGGATAAGTGCGAACTCACCGGGGGTGGGGCGGCCGGCCCAGATCGTGCAGCGAGGGCCGCGAGCGGGCATCTTCTGCGCCGGCTCGTAAAGATGTGGCGCCGCAACTGGCCTAGACAGGCCGTGTTAGCGAGTACTCATGCACGAATCGTCCCTTCCCAGCCGCCGCTGCGCCGCCGCCGCCCTCGCGGTCGCCGCCTGCCTCGCCGTCCTGGTCGCCGTCTTCGACCCCGGTTCCGCCGCCTCGGCCCCGCTGACCGTCACCGTCCTCGGCCAGACCGCGGAAACGCCGCCCGCCTCGTGCCCGGGCAAGATCGTCAACAACGTCGAGGTCAAACCGTGCCGGGTGGAGGGACACGTGACCGGTTTCCAGTCGATCGCCGACGGCATCGCGCGCCCCTACGAGGCGCCCTACGACGGCAAGATCGTCGCCTGGTCGATCACCCTCGCCAAGCCATCGACGACGGAAACCGAAACGACGACCGACGAGGTCAGCTTCTTCAACGAATTCCTCGGCGAACCGTCGGAGGCGCGGATCGGGATCCTCAAACCGATCGAAGGCACGAACCCGCCCAAATACACGCTGGTGCGCCAGAGCCCGCTCCAGGTCCTGAACCCCTACTTCGGGACGACGCCGATCTTCGCCCTCAGGCACCCGCTCTCGATCCTGCAGGGCCAGGTCGTCGCCCTCACCATCCCGACCTGGGCGCCGATGTTCGCCTTCAACGTCTCCAGCGAAAACACCTGGCGCGGCAGCCGCCTGCCGGAACACTGCTCGTCCAAAGAAGACATCCAGGGCGGCCACCCGCAACAGGGCGTCGGCAAAACCAAGACTTACGGCTGCTACTACTCGAACGCCCGCCTGCTCTACACGGCGACCTTGGTCAAAAACCCGAAAGCCGAAGCCGTCGAATAGCCACCGTCTGCAATTGGGGTCGCATAGCGACCCCAATTGCAGACGCTCAGATTTGGCCGGCCGCTAAAGGGCGCCTTGGCGCAGGCCGCAATAGGGACAGTCGCTGACGTCGATGCCGATCAGCTGGTCGCAGCGGCGGCAGGCGCGCAGGTTCTCGGGGCTGCGCGGCAGGGACGACGCGGAGGGGGCCAGGGGGAGGACCATCGCGACGGGGAACATCTCCTCGCCGGTCTCGCGGTCGCGGTAGATCTGGCCCGGTTCAGCGGGGGCGATCGCCTCGCGGCCGGAGGCCGGGGCGCGCATGCGGTAGAGCTGCTGGAGGTTCATCGCCGCACAGACTAATAGCTTGCGCGGAACGACATGCGCGTCCTCATCTTCCACGGCTACATGCTGCGTGGCACCGGCAGCAACATCTACAACGTCAACCTGGCGCCGGCCCTGGCGCGCCTCGGCCACGAGGTCCACCTGCTCTGCCAGGACCGCGAGGTCACGATCCCCGGCGTCCACATCCACACCCCGGACATCGGCGGCCTCCTGCCGGTCTACGTCAAAGACCCCTATCCGGGCTTCGAGGTCAAGACCTTCGACGAGCTGACCGAGGCCGAGCTCGACCGCTATCTCGACGCCAACGTCGCCGCGGTGCGGGAGCTGGCCGCCGAGGTGGGGGGTTTCGACGCCGCCCTCGCCAACCACCTGGTGATGGGCCCGACGATCCTCGCCCGCGCCGACGTCGCCCCCTTCGCCGCGAAGGTCCACGGCTCGGCGCTCGAGTACACGGTCAAACCGCATCCCCGCTTCCTTCCTTATGCCTACGAGGGGATGGAGGCGGCGCGGGGGGTGCTGGTCGGCTCCGCCCACACCGGCGAATCGCTCTGGGCGGCGCTGCCCGACCTCCCCGACCTGAAGGACAAGACGCGGCTCGGCCCGCCGGGCGTCGACGTCGAGGAGTTCGCCCCCGGTGACGCCGGGCGCGACCCGCTCGTCGTCTTCGTCGGCAAGCTGATCGTCTCCAAGGGGGTCGACCTGCTGCTCGCCGCCTGGCCGCTGGTCCACGGGAAGCACCCGCGGGCGCGCCTCCAGGTGGCCGGCTTCGGCGCCTACGAGGACGGCCTGCGGCGCCTCCAGGCGGCTCTCGACCGCGGCGATCTCGAGGACGCGCGCGCTGTCGCCGCGGCGGGCTGGGGCCTGGAGGGGGGAGAGCGCAGGCCGCTGCCGATCCTCTCCGCCTTCCTCGCCGACCCGCCCGCGGGCTATGCCGAGGCCGCCCGCGCCGCGGCCGGCTCGGTCGAGTGGCTCGGCCGCCTCGAGCACGACGAGGTGGCGCGGCTCCTCCCCGGCGCCGAGGCCCTGGTGATGCCGAGCACCTTCCCCGAGGCATTCGGGATGGTCGCCGTCGAGGCCGCCGCCTGCGGCGCGCTGCCGGTCTCGGCCGGCCACTCCGGGATGCGCGAGGTCTCCCGCCGCCTCTCGGCGGACCTCCCCGACGCCGCCGCCCCGCTCACCAGCTTCGCGGTCGAGCCCGGCGCGGTGGAGGCGATCGCCGACCGTCTCGACCGCTGGTTCGACCTCCCCGAGCGGACCCGCGCGGAGGCCCGCGCGACGCTCGTCGAGACGGTCGCGCGCCTCTGGAGCTGGGAGGGAGTCGCCCGCGGCGTGCTCGACGCCGCCGCCGGAAACCTAGGTGGATTGCCGGTCCCCGCCCCCTAGTGCCGAGCGTCATTTGGATGGCAAAGCGCACCGCCGCCGCGCGTCAATAGAATGCCGCGCGGTGTTCACGAACCGCCTCCCGATAGCCAAATTGGCCGGTGCCGTCGTCGCGCTCGCGGCGGTGATCTCGGCGGTGATGTTGTCGATCAACTGGGACGGCGCCGAGGACTCCACGGCCGCCCCGAAAATCGACAACCTGCTGAACATCATGATCGTGCTGTCGTCGATCGTCTTCGCGATCGTCGTCGTCGCGCTGGCCTACGCGCTGATCGCCTTCCGCGCGAAACCGGGCGACGAGTCCGACGGCGAGCCGATCCACGGCAACACCCGCCTGGAGATCGCCTGGACCCTGATCCCGACGATCATCGTCCTCTTCTCCGGCGGCTGGAGCTGGAAAGTCCTGAACGAAATCGAAGAAACGGACCCGAACCACATGACGGTCTCCGTCTTCTCCCAGCAGTACGCCTGGTCGTTCGGCTATCCGGGCAAAGAATATGCCTACTCGCAGGGAGTTCTCCACGTCCCCGTGAACCGGCAGATCGTCTTCAAGATGCACTCCCAGGACGTCATCCACTCGTTCTGGGTGCCCCAGTGGCGGATCAAGAAAGACAACGTCCCCGGGATCACGACGACCGCGGTCGTCACCCCGACCAAGACCGGGACCTACCAGCTGATCTGCACCGAGCTCTGCGGCTTCGGCCACGCCTCGATGCGGGCCAAAGTCATCGTCCAGTCGCAGTCGGCCTTTGACAAATGGGTCGAAGGCTTGAAAGAAAAAGTCCCACCCGATCTGATGGTGTCGGTGAAACAGGACACGGAGACCAATCCGGAACCGCTCGAACGGGCGGTGGCGGAATAATGGAGGCGAAGTAGATGGTTGCGACGTTTACTCGACCTGGCTGGTATCGCGCGGCACTGTGCACGGTGCTCGCCGCGGCGTTCGGCGTCGGCCTCGTGGTCCTGCTGCGCTCCATCTCCGGCCTGCCCGCCTTCCAGAGCGAACAGACGGGCTATCCGCAGGTCGTCGTGCCGCTGATCCTCGCCCCGCTGGGCTTCCTGCTCGGCATCGGCTGCTTCGACTACTGGCTGCGCTGGGGCGTCGGCGCGCGGACGATCCCCGAGGACCACTCGTCCCACGGCGCGTACAGCTGGAAGGACTACTTCAAGGTCAACACCGACCACAAGGTGATCGGCGTCCAGTACGTCGTCACCTCGTTCGTCTTCTTCCTCATCGGCGGCCTGATCGCGATGCTGATCCGGGCCGAGCTCGCCCAGCCGGGCACCCAGATCGTCGGCGCGGGGACCTTCAACGGCCTCTTCTCGACCCACGCGGTGCTGATGATCTTCGTCTTCATCATCCCGATGTTCGCGGGCATGGCGAACTACGTCCTGCCGCTGATGATCGGCGCGCCGGACATGGCCTTCCCGCGCCTCAACGCGCTCAGCTACTGGATGCTGCCGCTGGCCGGGATCATGTTCCTCGCCTCCTTCCTCGCCCCGGGCGGCGCCTTCGACGCCGGCTGGACGGGTTACGCGCCGCTCTCGACCGGCGCCCCGCTGGGCCAGTCGTTCTTCAACATCGGCGTGCAGTTCGCCGGGTTCTCCTCGATCTTCACGGCGCTGAACTTCCTCGTCACGATCATCACCATGCGTGCGCCCGGGATGACCTTCTGGCGCATGCCGCTGCTGGTCTGGGCGAACCTCTCGACCTCGCTGCTGGTCGTCGCCGCGACGCCGTTCATCTCCGGCGCCCAGTTCATGGTCCTGCTCGACCGCGTCCTGCACACGAACTTCTTCCAGTTCGGCGCGGGCGGCGACGTGATCAGCTACCAGCACATCTTCTGGTTCTACTCGCACCCGGCGGTCTACATCATGATCCTGCCGGGCTTCGGGATCATCTCCGAGGTCATCTCGGTGCACGCCCGTAAACCGATCTTCGGCTACCGCCTGATGGCGCTGGCGCTGATCGGGATCGTCGTCCTCAGCTACTCGGTCTGGGCGCACCACATGTTCGTCGCGGGCATGTTCTCCTGGCTGCGCGTGCCGATGATGCTGACCACGCTGCTGATTGCGGTGCCGACCGGGATCAAGATCTTCTCCTGGCTCGGGACGCTCTATTTCGGCAAGATCCACACGAAATCGACGGCGATGCTGTTCGCGCTGGCGATGATCGTCACCTTCACGATCGGCGGGATCTCCGGCGTCATGCTTGGCATGGTGCCGTTCGACATCCACGTCTCCGACACCTACTTCATCGTCGCCCACATCCACTTCGTGCTCTTCGGCGGCTCGGTCTTCACGATCTTCGCCGGCCTCTACCACTGGTTCCCGAAGATGACCGGGCGGATGTACGACGAGCGGCTCGGGCGCATCCACTTCTGGGGCACCCTGATCGGCACCTGGGGCACCTTCATCCCGATGCACTGGGTGGGGATGGACGGGATGCCGCGGCGCGTCGCCGATTACGCGGCCCAGTTCGGCAACTGGAACCTGATGATCAGCTGCTTCGCCTTCCTGCTCGGCGCCGTCCAGCTGATCTTCGTCTACAACATGATCGTCTCCTGGCGGTTCGGGCCGAAGGCGCCCGCCAACCCCTGGGGCGGCAAGTCGATCGAGTGGCTGGTCTCCTCGCCGCCGCCGGTCTTCAACTTCGACGAGATCCCGCGCGTCGTCGGCGGCCCGTACGAGTACGGCATCCCCGGCGCCCGGCACGCGATCATGCCCGGTGAAGGCGCCGAGATCCCGGTGACCCGTGAGACCGTGGTGGGCTCGTGAGCGACATCGTCGCCGAGGGCTCCCAGAAGCGTCCGCTGCTCGTCTTCGTGAACGAGGTCGCGGGCGGCCGCAAGCTGTTGGAGGCGGTGCGTGAGCGTACAGAGGCCGGGACCGTGTCCCAGGTCATCGTCGCCGCGCCGCAGAACCAGCCGACGATCGGCACGCGGATCGACCGCGAGGACCTCTACGCCTCGGCTCGTGCCCGGGTCGAGGTGACGATGTCGGTGTTCGCCGCCTTCGGCATCGACTCGGTCGGCCAGGTTCTCGATCCGGCGCCGCAGCTCGCGCTCGGCGACGCGATCCGCGCCAACCAGCCGTCGGAGGTCCTCTTCTCGGCCCTCTACGACACCCGCTTCGGGATCGCCCGCAAGGACCTTGCCGAGGTGTGTCGCGAGATCGCCGAGCCGGAGGTCAGGTTCACCCACATCCCGGTGCGGGTCGAAGAAGACGCGATCCGCCTCGACCTCAGCCACGTGCTGGTGGTGGCGACGAAGACCGTGAACGCGCCGGACCTGGTCTCCAGGCTCAAGGAGCTCGCGTCGCGCCGTCCGCACCGCTACACGATCATCTGCCCGCGCAGCGAGGAGGTCTCCGAGGAGCAGGTCGTCCGCGATCTCGCCGCGACGATCGCCGAGCTCTACCGCGCCGACGTCGACGCGACCGGCCTGCCGATCTCCAGCGACGACCCCTTCGAGGCGGTCCGCAACGCGATCGAGTACTACCGCATCGACGAGATCTTGATCTCCACCTTCGCCGGCGAGCAGTCGCGCTGGCTGCAGAGCGACCTGATCGGCCGGGTCCGCGAGATCTCCGACAAGCCGGTCAGCCACGTCGAGTCCGGCCGCGCCCCGGCGGCCTTCGCCTCGGTCGTGGCAGAGGGGGGTGAGCACTGATGGAGAGCGCGTCCGTACCGCTTCCACACGGCGCCGGCGGTCACGCCGCCGAGCATGAGCACCACGGTCCGCCGGAGGCGAACCAGAGCTCGCGGATCGACCGCCAGACCCTCGGGATCCTGCTTTTCATCATCTCCGAGGTCATGCTGTTCGGCTCGTTCTTCGCCTCCTACTTCTTCCTCCGCGTCGTCGTCAACCCGGCGGCCTGGCCGCCGCACCCGTTCGAGCTGCCGGTCGGCGTCGCGGGCATGAACACCGCGATCCTGGTGTCCTCGAGCTTCACGATCCACTACGCCCTCGAGGGCATCCGCAAAGGCAACAAACAGGCGATGAAACTCGGCCTGGCGTTGACCTGGCTGCTCGGCCTGACCTTCCTCTTCGTGCAGATCAACGAGTACGTGCACCTTGGCTTCAGCATCCGCACCGAGTCCTTCGGCACGATCTTCTACTCGCTGACCGGGCTGCACGGCGCCCACGTCTTCATCGGGCTGACGCTGCTCACCGCGGCGACGATCCGCGCCTTCCGCGGCCACTTCGACAAAGAGCCCGAGAAACACCTCGGGGTCGAGGTGCCGGGCATCTACTGGCACTTCGTCGACATCATGTGGATCATCGTCTTCGCGACGGTCTACATCCTCTGACGCGCTACCAGGCGCTGCGCGCCGCGAAGGGAGCGGGGCGATGAGAATCAACGAGCGCGCGGTCTTCAAATGGGTGCTGATCGTCGGCGTCGCCGGTGCCAGCGTGATCGGCCTTGCCCTGTTGACCCGCCCCCTCGTGGGCTCCCTCTGGGGCCTGGTCCTGGTGATCGCAGGCTGCGCCTACGGCATCCGCTGGACCCGCGATTGGTGGCGTAACTCCCGCAGCCACCCTGGCGGTCCGGACTACAAGCCGTAGCCCCCGCCGCGAGCCGTAGCGTTCCGCCGCGCGCGAATTGGCACACAATTGGCACAGTTCTGCCAACCACAAGCGCGCCTCTCCCGGCTAGCCTTTAGTTCATGGAGGCGATGAGAACCCGGTGGAGCGACGAGCGACTCGACGACCTCAACCAGAGCGTCAGAGAGGTCAAGGGAAGCATCGTCCGGCTCGACGGCCGGATCGATCGCCTCCAGCACGCGATGGTCGTCTCCGTGGTCGCGATCTGCACGATGATGTTCGCCGGGTTCGGCGCGCTGATCACGCTGTTCGCGATTCACTTCTGAGCGCTGGACGCCACCGGGCCCAAAGCTCCAGCGTCAGCAGCGTGAGCGCCACCGGGACGGTGGCGGGGGTCGTGTCGATGGCGAAGAAGAGGAGGTCCCAGGCGCAGCAGAGGACAGCGGCGAGGAGGGCGCCGCGAAGCTGGAGGCGAGAGTCGCGGGCGAGCAGCGCGCCGAGGACGGCGGCGATGAAGAGGTCGCCGAAGCCCATCAGCGCCGAGCCCCAGCTGACCAGCTGCAGTTTCGGCAGGTCCGCGGCCGGATGGGCGGCGTTCAGGACCGTGTTCGGTTCCTGGAGGAGTTCGGTGAAGACGAGGTAGGCGTCGACCGCCGCCATCGCGTAGATGCCGAGCTTCACCCAGCGCCCCGGCACCACGCAGACGAGGAGCCAGCCCAGGGTCACGCAGGCAAGCGCCGAGAGGGCGAGGGCACAGCTCTGGCCGCCCAGTTCGCCCTTCGCCGCCCAGGCGACGGCGAAGAGGGGGATCGCGGCGAGGGCGAGCCACGGTCGCCCCCCGTGGACGAGCCCGCCTAGCGCGATCGCGGCCAGGGGCGGGACCGCGATCAGCGCCAGCCAGGTGAGGAAGTCCGCGGAGGCGGAGTCGAGGGCGATTCCGGCGATCACGACCACGATCGAGAGCGGCAGCGCCAGCGCCCACCAGCGCCCCTGCAGGCGGCTCAGCAGGGGAATCTGCACCGGGGGCCGGGGGAGGCCCACCAAGACTCCCTGGACGAGGCTGAGGAAGCCGATCGAGAGCCAGAAGGGGAGCATCCGGGGCTCCCCGCGCTCTCAGGCGGTGCCGGCGCCCGCGCCGGCCGGCGCCGAGGCCGACTCGCCGGACGGCGTGTCGCCCCGCTCGACCGCCACCGGCGTGCCCGTGCGCGGCTCGAGCCGCCCCGCCGCGGCGATCGTCCACAGCATCGCCAGCCAGTTGCAGGTCGCCAGCGCGACGTGGACCCAGACGATCTCGGTCGGCAGTTCGAGCTCCCACTGGACGTAGCCGACGAGCCCCTGGACCGCGAGCAGGATCAGCACCACGGTCAGCGGTTTGAGCGCCCGTCGGTCGCCGCCCGGGCGCCGCAGGTAGAGCCAGACGCCGATCGCCGCGACGCCGTAGATCGCCGCCAGCGCGGCGTGGCGCTGCACCACCCATTCGAGCGTGTCGGAGCCCATGAAGGTGAAGCGCTGGACGAACTGCCCCTCGAACTCGCCCGCGTGGGGGCCCGAGCCGGTGGCGATCGTCCCCGCGAGGATCGTCAGCTGCCCCAGCGGCACCAGCGCGCGCACCGCCCAGACGCCCTTGCGGTCCCAGGAGCGCCGCCGCTCCCAGGGCTCGTAACGCGAGCACCAGAACAGCGCGAAGCCGGCGTCCAGCAGCATCATCGAGAGGATGAAGTGGCCCATCACCAGTTCCGGGCGCAGGTCGTACTTGACGACGAGGGCGCCGAGGATCGCCTGGCCGACGACGCCGAGGGGGAGGAGGACGCCGATCCAGGCCAGGTGGCGGCGGAAGGGGCGGCGGAAGAAGGAGAGGCCGCAGGCGGCGATCACGGCGATGCCGAGGAGGGCGGTGACGATCCGGTTGCTCATCTCGATCACCGCGTGCGTTTCCAGCGGCGGCACCGGCCCGCCGTAGCACTTCGGCCAGTTCGGGCAGCCCAGCCCCGAGTCGGTCAACCGCACCGCGGCGCCGGTCAGCACGATCAGCGCCAGGCCGAAGAGCGCCACCGTCGTCACCTGCGCGTAGCGGTGCGGGGAGATCTCGAAGCGATTTCGAAGGCTCGCGAACATATTCAGATGATCACCGGTGCGGCCCCTCGGCCGCCCTGGCTATTCGCCGCCGGATTTTTTGCCGGCGGATTCACTCAAGTATTTGACGAGTTCTTTGAGTTCTTCCGGCGAAAGCGATTCTTTGAAGGTCTCCGGCATCACGTTGGGCGGGTAGCCCTGGGCGATCTTCGCGTTCGGGTCGACGATCGATTCTTCGATTTCCGCGTCGCTCTGGCCGGGGAGGACTTCGTCCAGGTCGGGGCCGGTGGTGCCGCCTGCGTTGGCGGCGGCGAGGGTGTGGCAGCCGCCGCAGCCGTTGTTGGCGAAGACCTGCGCACCGGCGCCGCCTTCGACTTCCGGCGGCTTGGCGCCGGGCACGCCCGCGTACTTGCCGACGTAGGCGGCGACGTCGTCGAGATCGGTGCCCTCGACGATGTGGGGCGGCATGGTGGTCATCGGGTTCCCGTTGCCGGGGCGCGGGCTGTCGACCTGCGCCTTGACGATTCCTTCGACCGTCGCCGCGTCGAAGCCGCCGGATTCGCGGGCGGCGGAGAACGCGTCGTCGAGGTTCGGGCCGATGGTGCCCGAGGTGCCCGCCTGCGCCATCACGTGGCAGGTGCCGCAGTTCTGGGTGAAGAGGATGCGGCCGCGCGCGATGTCGGCGTTCGTGGTCCCGCAACCGGAGATCACGAGGACCGCCGCGAGCAGGGCGGCGAGCGGGACAAGCAGGCGAATGGGCTTAGGAAGGTTCTGCATACTGCTGAGGCGCCGCGGAGTCTATATGTCAGAGCACCCGGGACGACGTTTGCCGGCCGGCGCAGGCAGGGTACATTTGCATCTATTCGCACTAAGGTAGGTCTCGTCGGCGAAGGAGGATGCGATGCGGGTGAGGGATGGCATGTCGGATGTATCGGTGACGGTGGGGCCGTCGCACACGCTGCGGCAGGCGGCCAAGGCGATGGTCGACCACAACGTCGGCGCCGCCCTGGTGATCGACGACGAGGCCCCCTCGCCGGGCATCGTCACCGAGCGTGACCTGCTGCTCTCGGTGGGGGCCGGGGAGGATCCCGACGTCGAGACGGTCGGCCGCCACATGACCGAGTCGGTGCTCGCCGCCGCTCCCGACTGGAGCCTCGAGCACGCCGCCGCCGAGATGTCGCACCGCGGCGTCCGCCACCTGGTCGTCTTCGAGGCGGGCGAGGTGACCGGCATCCTCTCGATGCGCGACATCGTCCGCGTCTGGACGTCAGCCGGCGCGACCAGCGAAATGCCGCTGCCCAGCAATGCGGGAGGCGGCTAGGAGCGCCCGCGAGAGGCGCTGAGAAGCGCGCTCAGCCCTGGGGACGGCCGGAGGTGGACCGGGAGTCCAGGTAGATCTGCTCGACCGGCAGCGTGGCCGGACGGGCTTCCTGGCGGCGCGGCAGGCTGAAGTAGCTGCGCACCGAGGTCCGCACGATCGCCCGGAAGGCGAAGAGCAGCACGATGATCCCGATGTAGGACCAGATGAAGGCGGAGAAGACGAAGCCGTTGGCGTAAATACCCGCCACCGCGCCGATCGCGCCGACGGCGAAGAAGGCCGGGCCCCAAGAAGAACGCGGCGCCTGGATCGTCTCGCTCGACGTCGGAATCTGCCGGTTCTCGCTCATCCGTGCGCGATGTAGAGGAGGGCGACGATGAAGCAGAGCGCGAAGACGACCGCCGCAAACCCCCCGGCAACCAGCCCGGCGGTCATGTTCCTGCGTGCGGTCTCGCGATCCACAGCCGGATTTCTATCAGTCCGAGCGGTCCGAGGCTCCCCGAGCGCCCCGTCCGGAGTGCCCGGAGGCTCCCCGGCGGATCGGGACCCAGTGCGGATCCGAGCTCAGCGGAGGGCGCGCCCGGTGACGCCACCACGCGTTCGCACGCGGGAGGAGTGGGCGAAGGGTGCACGGAACTTCCGACTCACAGCCCTTGCCAGCTGTCGCCCGGGTAGGGACCCGCCCCTCTCGCCACGGCCCGGGCAGGCTGTGGCCGTGGCGAGAGGGGCGGGTGTGCGGAAGGTGTGGAGGGACACTCGCGGGGGCGTCACGGGAGTGCGCCGGGTGTGCGCCAGAAGTGCGGCGGGGCCGTCACCGAAGGGCGCCGAGGGTCTTGTCCTCGAACGGTCAGGAATCTCCCCGGTTGGAAATCCGCCTATGGCGCGGGTTTCCAACCACGCGGATCCCCGGTCGTCCTACCGTGGTTCGAAATCCACCCCACAGGTGGATTTCGAACCACGCGAGCCCCCGGCCGCCGGAT